>OCTX011873316.1_pt1 | contig 11521 bp, 8 predicted proteins | sample 1539691 | NCBI WGS metagenome assembly OCTX01 (sample SAMN02144231, study PRJEB22623) | gut metagenome | biome: sheep rumen | host: Ovis aries | place: New Zealand | reverse complement strand
CCCCGCTCTCGCCGCCAAGATCGCGGGCCGTGAACAGCTCTTCAACGGAAGAACTGACGGAAGAGGTGTTCACGGCAGAGTCGGTGTCGACAGCGCTCTCGGCATCGGTCAGCGCGGCTGTGACGGTTTTTCCCAGACTGCCGCCGGCGGCGCCGCAGCCCACGGCGGAAAAAGCCAGGGCAACGGAGAGCAGAATTGCGAGTATCTTTTTATTCTTCATAACGCTTTCCTCGTTTTCTCAGAAGTTTACAAAGCTCTTTTTGCTTTGTCTGGCGTAAGGATACCCGCTTTTCCTAAAATGAAGTTAAAGAAGCTGAAAAAGGGACAGAAAAAAGTTGATCCGCCCGGACAGGCGTCCGGGCGGATGGATTTTTTTGCTCTGGGTTTATTCGTCGGCCAGCAGCAGGTTCTTCTGGCTCTCCTTGTCGAAGAAGTGCATGACCTTGCCCTCGAAGCTGATGAACAGCTTTTTGCCGCGGACAAGACCGGCGCGCTCCTCGGCCGTGAGGTCGATGGTCGGGACACGGACGATCAGGCGCGTGCCGTCCTCGGTGAAGACGTGCAGGTGCAGCTCGCTGCCCATCATTTCGTTGACCTCCAGCGTGCAGGGGATCGCGTGCTCGCCTTCCTTTGCCAGTACCATGTGCTCCGGACGGACGCCGAGGATGATCTTGCCCTCTTTGGCGTCGGCCTTGGCCAGCAACTCGCCCTTTTCGCCGTCGACCACGATCTTCGAGCCGAAGGGCTTGACATAGTACTTTCCGTTTTCGCGGACAAGCTCGGTTTCCATGATGTTCATCTTCGGCGCGCCGATGAACTCGGCCACGAAGAGATTTTTGGGCATGTCGAAGCATTCCTCCGGCGTGCCGACCTGCATGATATAGCCGTCCTTCATGATGACGATACGGTCAGCCAGTGTCATGGCCTCGGTCTGGTCATGGGTGACATAGATAAAGGTGGTGTCCAGCTTCTGCCGCAGCAGAATGATTTCGGCACGCATCTGGTTGCGCAGCTTGGCGTCCAGGTTGGAAAGGGGTTCGTCCATCAGGAACACCTTGGAGTTGCGGACCATGGCACGGCCGATGGCCACACGCTGGCGCTGGCCGCCGGACAGGGCGCGGGGCTTGCGCAGCAGATAGTCCGTGATGCCCAGGATCTCGGCCGCATTGGTGACCTTTTCATAGATCTCATCCTCCGGCACCTTCTGCAGGCGCAGGGAGAAGGCAATGTTGTCATATACGGTCATATGCGGATAGAGCGCGTAGTTCTGGAAGACCATCGCGATGCCGCGGTCCTTGGGCTGGAGGTCGTTGACGACCTCGCCGTCGATCTCGACGGTGCCGTCGGAGATATCCTCAAGACCGGCGATCATGCGCAGCGTCGTGGACTTGCCGCAGCCGGAGGGGCCGACAAAGACGACAAACTCCTTGTCCTTGATGTCCAGGTCGAAATCGTGCACGGCGACGACCTTGTTGTCATATACTTTCTTGACTTTCGTCAGTTTAACACTTGCCATACTGCATTCTCCTTTTCACATCGTAGGCTCTCAGCCCTTGACGGCGCCGCCGGTGACGCCCTCGACATAGTATTTCTGCAGGCACATGAACAGGATCGTCACGGGGATCGCGACGATCACGCCGCCCGCGCAGAACATGGTGTAGCTCTGGCCGATACGGTCAAGCTGCAGCCAGCTGTACATACCGACGGCCACGTTCATGCCCGCGGAGGTTCCGAAGGAGACATAGCGCGCAAACACAAAGTCGCCCCAGGGGCCCATAAAGGCGGTCAGGATCGTGTAGATAACGATCGGCTTGGCAAGCGGCAGGATGATCTTGGTGAGCACCTGCGCCCTGGTCGCACCGTCGATGCGCGCCGCCTCGTCGAGCGATTTCGGGATCGTGTCGAAGAAGCCCTTGGACACATAATAGCCCATGCCGGAGGAGGCCACATACACCAGGATCAGGCCCGGCACCGCGTTGGCCTGGGTCAGGCCCAGATCCTTGAGAACGCGGTAGAGGATGATCATCGTCAGCATGCCGGGGAACATGCCCAGGATCAGCATGAAGCGCATCAGCCCGTCGCGCAGCTTGAAACGGAAGCGGGAGAGCGTGTAGCTCATGCACAGGACGATGACCGTCTGCAGTACGGCGACGATGAGGGCGATGAGGAAGGTGTTGAAATACCATCTTCTGAAATCGCTGTTCCACAGGGCGATGTAGTTGTCCCAGCCCCACTGCTTCGGGATGACATAGCCGACCTGCCAGGTGGACTCCACACGGAACGACTGCAGAACGATGCAGATAAAGGGGATCAGCCAGATCACGCTCATGAGGATGAGGATGATGTAGATGATGGTATTCGAAATCGTGCGGCTGGCTTTCAGACCCATATGCCGCTTTTCAAGTGTTTCATTCATCACTGGAAATCCTCCTCATTTTTGATAGAGGGCAGCACATTGTACACCACGAGGGAGATCGCCGCGACCACCACGAAGACCATGATGCCGACCACCGAGGCGAGATAGTACTGCGCTTCCGCGCCGGTGGTGATCTTGAACAGCCAGGTCACGAGCAGGTCGGTATAGCCCACACTGCCCGCCGCGCCCGAGGCCGCAGCGTTGGTCGGCGCACCGCCGGTGAGCAGGTAGATGACGTTGAAGTTGTTCATGTTGCCTGTGAAGCTCGTCAGCAGATACGGGCCCGTGATGAACAGCATGTAGGGCAGCGTGATCTTCGTGTACTGCTGCCAGGCGTTGGCGCCGTCAATGCGGGAGGACTCGTAGAGGTCGGCGGGGATGTTCATCAGAATACCGGTGGCGATCAGCATCAGGTAGGGGATGCCGATCCAGATATTGATGACGATGACCATCACGCGCGGCAGCAGGCCGTTGTGCGCCGTGGAACCCCAGAAGTCGATGGCCTTGTCGATCCAGCCCCAGTTGAGGAGCAGGCCGTTGACGATGCCGTTTTTGGCAAACATCTTCGAGACGTACAGCAGGGAGATGAACTGCGGGATGGCAATGGTCATGACAAGGACTGTGCGCCAGAGCTTTTTCAGGCGGATGCCCTTCTTGTTGATCATCATGGCCACGAACATGCCGAGGAAGTAGTTGGTGAAGGTGGCGAAAAAGGCCCAGATGAGCGTCCAGGTCAAAATTTCGCCGAAGGTGGCGGAGTAGTTCACGCCGCTGCCGGTCCAGGTGAGCAGCGTGCGGAAGTTTGCAAGCCCCTGCCAGGAGAACAGCGCGTTGGTGTAGCCGTTGTGCGCGCCGTCATAGTTGGTGAAGGCTACGAGGATCATGAACACGATCGGCAGCACGGTAAAGACCACAATGCCCGTGAGAGGGAGAGCGAGAAGAGTCTTGTAGAACTGCTCGTCGACCAGGCTGCGCAGGTCGTCGGCGCTGGATTTCAGGCGCCGGCCGGCGCGCTGATACTCCTGGGCGATCTTGTTCTGCTTGACGTTGAGGCGCCAGGTATAGAGAAAGGCGACAATAAAGAAGATCGTCAGCACGCCGTAGAGCAGGATCTTGAAGGAGTTGTCGCCGTAAGCCGTGGTATAGGCGTCGAGCACGGCGTTGTACTCCTCATGGGGGCCGATTCTGCCCAGAGAGGGCAGCAGGCTCAGCCAGTAGCCGCCGGTTGTGATCATGTAAAAGAGGAAGACGGCTTCAAAGAGCAGGAACATCAGCCCCCGCAGCACCTGGCCGCGGGCGATGGATCCCAGGCCCATCACCAGGAAGGAGGCGCGGGTCTTCCAGTCGCCCTCCTTGAAGGTCGTGAAGATGTCGGCAAATTCCCGGCCGATGCCGAGCGCGGCATTCTTGAAAAAGCGGCCGATCGCCAGGAAGAAGCGCGCGATCGCACGCGGGATCGCGGCAAAGAAGCTTGTCAGCCGGTAGACGAATTTCTGCCCCTTCGACAGCTTCAGAAATTCCAGATCGCTGTATTTTTTCATAACATTGCCCCTTTAAAAAATGGTTGGAGTCAAATAATTTGACTCCAACCATCAATTGGTTCAGCCAAAGTCAGCTGTTTACTTTGGACAGGTATTCAGCTTTGGGGAGATTACTTGGCAATCAGCTCGATGGTGCCGGTCTCGCCGTCGGTGGTGAGGCGGACGACATAGGTGCCGTCGGCTTCGACAACGACGTTCGCACCATTGAGGCCGTCAGCGCCGAAGTTGACATCCCAGGAAGCGCCCTGGCGGCACTTGAGCTCTTCGCCGGCCTTGAGCTCGAGCTCTTCAGACTCGAACACGCCGGGCTCGACCTCGGTCATGGCGAAGTCGGTATCCCATGCCGTGCCGCAGATACCGCCGATGACAGACCAGGCGTTCTTCTCTTCCTCGCTCATGTTGAACAGGGCGGAGATAGCGGCATAGTAGTTGTCGAGAGCAGCCTGCAGGCCGGCCTCGTCGGTGGCGGCCTTCACGTCAGTGCCGATGACCTTGGCGATATCCCACCAGGAGCCGTGGATCTGGCCCTGCGGGACGGAGTACTGGTTCTGGAGCAGCAGAGCGGCAAGGCCCGGATTGGCCTGCACTTCGGGGGTAGCCTGATCGACCAGGTTGGACGGGCCCCAGGCGACCGCGTTGAAGCGCTCCATCTGGCCCTGCTCACCGCTGAGGTACTGGGCCAGCTTGTGGACGGCAGCCTGCTTCACGGCGTCGGTCTGGGGCTTGACGCCCATCAGCTTGCAGCCGTTGAAGGAGCCCATGTGGTAGCTCTGGCCGTCGACCTCGAAGGAGGGCAGATCGGTGGCACCGAGATTGTCGCCCAGGATGCCCTTGACGGTCTCGAAGGCCCAGGTGCCGGTGACAACGATGGCGCAGCCGGAATCAAAGCCGGCGCCGTCGGAGGAGCTGAGGTAGTAGTCGGAGTCGAGCAGCTTCTTCATGCCCTTGACGGCGATCAGGCCCTCGGGGCTGTTGAAGGTGTCTTTCACGGAGACAAAGGCGCCGGTCTCATCGGTGGTCCACTCGGAGGTGCAGCCGGTGCCGAAGAACCAGGAAGCGATGTACCAGGCGGAGGTCTCGTTCTCCATGGAGAAGTACTTGCCGGCAGCTTCGCAGTCGGCAATCAGGGCCTCAAGGGAGTCGAGGTCTTCCTCGGGGATGACGGACTTGTCATAGTACATGAAATAGCCGTTATCGGAGGTCAGGGGGTAGGCGTAGAGCTGTCCGTCGATGGAGGCAGCCGCAACCACGCCGGGGTCGTTGGCGCCGGCAACCAGATCGGAAGCCTGCACGCCGAGCTTGGCCAGAGCGCCGGCCTGAACAAGGCGGGCAAACTGGTCCTGGGCAAAGCAGAAGATGTCGCCGCCGGCTTCAACGTCGGTGATCATCTGGGTAGCAGCGTCGCCTTCGCCGACGGCCTCAACGGTCGCGTTAAAGGTGATGCCGTCCGTGTTGCTGGCATTAAAGTCCTCGATCTGCTTCTTGGTCAGATCGACGATCGCGTCGGCGCACCAGACGGTGATGTCATAGGTGCCGGCCAGCTCGCCGCCGGCAGCGGCGGGGGCTTCATTGCCGCCCTCGGCGGCAGCGGGCGCATCGTTGCTCGCCGCGGGAGCGGCCTGCTGTCCGCAGGCAGCCAGCGCGAAGATCATCACAAGCGCCAGAAGCATTGCAAGAATTTTCTTCATTTTTCTTCCTCCTAAGATATTTATTCCAAGGCACACGGTGCCTGAGAATTCCGGATAGAAAGGGGTCTCTCTTTTGCGCGCTAACGCGCCTTTTTAATACAAATTTTACATTTGCTATTATACTATTTTGATTTTTTGTTGTAAACTGCGTCAAAGCAGTCTTTTTTACCAAAAAATCTTTTCCGTTTTTAGTGAGATTGCCATGTCCTTCGTTCTTACCGCTGGGCGTTGAGGCAGGCCTCGTCGATCATGCCCCAGGCGCCGCTGCCCTCGCCCGCGCACTTGACGCAAACGCCGACGGTAAGCGTCTGTCCCTCGGTATAGGCGATATCCCGGATCTCCGCCGTGGACCAGTTGTTGTACCAGGTGATCGCCAGCGGCGCGGTGGCGATCACCTCGCCGTCGAGCTTGACATAGGCGTAGACCTCCGCATCGCCGGCGTCGCCGCCCTGGATCGAGACACGGAACTTATAGGTGCCGGAAGAGAGGTTCGACACCGTCTGCTCGGCGTCAAAGTCGATGCTGCCGCTCTTTGCGCCCCAGAAATGGAGGTTGCAGTCACCGTCAAGGGAGTTGAGCGCCTTGTTCTCAATGCCCAGCTCGTCGGCGCCGCCGCGGTCGGTGATGACCCACGGATCCAGCGTGCCGTCCTCAAAGCCGCCGTTTTGCAGGAAGTTCAGCTCCGCCATCGTGACAAAGCAGCGTACCGCCCGCCCCGCAGCCTCGCCGGGGATCTCATAGACGCCCGCGGCGCTCTTCATCTCGGCGATCTTTGCCTCGTCAAGCTGCCAGACGACGGAGATCTCCTGCCGGCTGCCGTCGGTCATGACGGCCTCCACGGTATCGGGAAGCGCCACGTCCGCTGAGAGATCGAGACGCACGCGCGCGTCCTCCACCGCGTCGGTGGAAAGGGGCACCTCGTTGCCGGTGCGGACAAGGGAGAAGAGCTTGAGGGATTCAATGGCGCGGCCCTGCGCGTCAAAAAAGGCCTGGTTGTCCACGGCGCTGCCTCCGTAATATTTGCCCGCGTCATTGGGGTCGTACGCCGCGGCATAGCTGGAGGCCCAGCCGGAGCCATCGCGCTCCCACTTCTCGTGGTTCTCTTCCCAGGAGCTCGTGCCGACGGTGATCCACGCGCCCTCCCAGTACACCACGCCGATGCCGCCGATGGAATTGACCGTCTCGATCACGTCGCGCACGCTGTTGGCCTGGCCCTGCACGGTGTAGGGATAGTTCTTCACGACCGCGCTGCCGTCGGAGATCGTGTTGCCGGAAAAGTCGCTGTCGTCGGGCGTGAAGGCATAGGAGGTCTCCATGACCATGACCTTTTTGCCGTACTGCTCCGCGATATTGCCGAGCACCGCGGCCAGATTTTCCAGCGTGCCGTGCCAGTAGGGATAGTACGACGAGGCAAACACGTCGTAGTCAAGCGCGTAATAATCCAGCTTTTTGGCATAGCTGGCATAGCTCTCGGCGTTTTCCGGGTTGGCAAAATGGACGGCGACAAGTGCCTCGGGATAGACCTCGCGCACGGCCTTCGCGCCCGCGCCCATGATGTACTGGATGTTGAACCAGGTTTTCTCTCCGGCGAGCGCGCCGTTGGTCTCGTTGCCGACCTGGACCATGCCCACATCCACGCCCGCCTCGCGCAGCTTCTCAAGGCTCTGTTTGGTAAAGGTATAGGCCGCCTCGGTCTTCTCCTCGATCTCCATGCCCTCCCAGGCCTTGGGAGCGAACTGCTTGCCCGGATCGGCCCAGAAGTCGGAATAATGGAAGTCGACGAGCAGCTTCATGCCGTTGGCTGTTGCGCGCCGTCCGATCTCCACAGCCGCGTCGATGTCGTTGTTGCCGCCGCCGTAGCCGCGGCCGGAGCTGTCATAGGGGTCGTTCCAGACGCGCACGCGGATCATATTGATGCCGTTTTCGGCAAGGATCGCAAAGAGATCCTTTTCCGTACCGTCGAAGTCATAATACTTCACGCCGCTGCGCTCTTCGGCCAGTACGCTGGAAACATCCATGCCGAGAATAAAATCCTCCGGCAGGTTTTCCACTTTTTTGACATACAGCGTTTCCGAGCTCACGGTGTGTTTCTCCTCCTTCGGGGCGGAAGCGGCGCTTCCGCAGGCGGCAAGCAGCAGTGCCGCGGCAAGCAGCAGCGCTGTGAGAGCGCGTTTTTTTGTCTTTTTCATTTTTCCTCTCCCGTTTCTCACTTGATCGTCAGCAGCGCACGCGCCACCGCGAGTGCCGCATCGTCGCCTGTGCCGGTCAGCGCGGCGGCATGAACGCTTTTGGCATTGATGAACAGCCAGCAGTCCTCGTCGGGATAGCGGATATATTCCGTTGCGATCCCCGTTCGGCTTGCCGCGTCCCAGACCTTTATTCCCCACAGCTCGCCGTCACGGACATAGCCGCCGGCCGGATCAAAGCCGGCGCCTTCAACGCTGCGGAAACTGCCGGAATAGGCCTCGGCCTCGCTTTCGGGGACGATGTACAGATCGGCGCCCAGCAGGTTTTCCGAATCAAACATCGCGTAGGAAAAGGGATGGACCTTGACCTTTCGGATCTCCGGCGGAGCAGAGCGCTCCAGCTCCCAGGCCAGCGCCCGGTCCTCCACGGCGGGCACATCGGCAAAGAGCGTGACCTTTTTCGCCGGCGGCGCGTCGTCCAGGCGGGTAAAGACCGTCCCGCAGACCAGCAAGGCGAAAAAAGCCCAGAGAACATAGAGATAGAATCTCGAAAAAATGCTGCGCAGCACTCTCATGTCTCCACCCCCGCGACATAGCCCTGGATCAGGAGAAGCGTGAGCTCTCCGTTCCCGTCTGATGCTTCCGCCAGCGCTTTGTCCAGCGCCGCGGCAAAGGGTGCGTTGAGGTACGCGCGCTCTGTGCCGTTTGCCGTCTCGATCCGTACGCGGCGCACGTCGATGCTGCCGGTGATGTGCGTGGTCTTCCGCTCAAGCGTGACGCGGCCGCGGGCAAGCCGCTCCTCCCCTGCGGCAGCAAGGATGCGAGCCTCGTGGGTGTAAAGCGCGCGGTTGTAGCGCAGCACGGCGTTCAGAACCGTGATGCCGATCCATCCGGCAAGCGTGAACACGGCGGTCGTGTACAGTTCCATTCGCGGGGCGTTGCGCGTGTTCGTGCGCAGGCAGAAAAAGGCGCACAGTCCCATTGCCGCAAGGCCGATGAGCACAAGAGCGGCGTTCCAGATTTTGTTTTTTCTCTTGAGCGCGGCAAGATGCTCCGCGCGATAAAACATTCTTTTCATGGCTCTGATTATCATGATCATCGGATGGCGAAATCAATCGGAGATTCGATTGATTTCGCAGCCAAACGACAGGTTTGGCTGCGAATGATTCATAGAATCATTCGCCCGATGTTCATTGCAAGGAATATATGGCAAAACAGCAAGGCTGTTTTGCTGCGCCGTAAAGCGGCGCGGCGAAAAGCTTTTTGGCTTTTCGCCATCATATAATCATTATAGCACAAATCCGCCCCGGCGCAAGGGACAACTCCCTTTGCGCCGCGCGCGGTTCCCCTTGACAATCCTTTTCCCGTTTAGTACTATTTTTTTATCCTATACTGAAAAAAGGTGGTCGGAACGATGAAAAGAGCTCTCTCGCTTTTGCTCTGTCTGCTGCTTGTCTTCCCGCTGCTTACCGGCTGCGGCGCGCCCAAGGCCGCGGAGAGTGCGCCGGAGGAGGAGGGCGGCGAAGTGCGCCTGACAGACGCGCTGCTGCGCTCGGATTTTGTGTGTGAGGACAACAACCGTGTCTTTTACGAGATCTTTGTCGGTTCGTTCTCCGACAGCGACGGCGACGGCACGGGGGACCTGCGCGGCATCATCAACCGCATGGACTATCTCAATGACGGCGATCCCAATTCCGGCAGGAGTCTCGGGATCGAAGGCATCTGGCTGACGCCGATCTTTTCTTCTCCCTCGTATCACAAATACGACGTGACGGACTACTATACCGTTGACCCGGCCTTCGGCAGCGCGGACGATCTGAAGGAGCTTTGCGAGCTTTGCGAGGAACGCAACGTCAAACTGATCCTGGACCTGCCCATCAATCACACCGGGGCGCTGAACAAATGGTTTTCCGAATTTAAGACCGCCCACCGCGCCGGGAACACCGCAAGCGAGCGCTATGACTTCTATACCTGGTGCGCCGGGCGCGAGAACATCCCCGCCGGGCGGAGCTTCCGGCAGATCGACGGGACGGATGATTATTACGAGTGCAACTTCTCCGGCGACATGCCGGAGCTGAACTTTGACAGCGCCTCCGTGCGCGCCGAGACCCTCGCGATCGCCAAATACTGGCTCGATCTGGGTGTGGACGGCTTTCGCTTCGATGCGGTGAAATACGTCTATTACGGCGACCACGGCTCCAGCGCCGACTTCTGGCAGTGGTATTCCGACGAGCTGCGCGCGCTTAAGGACGATATCTATCTCGTCGGCGAGGTGTGGGACAGCGACGGTGTGACCGATGTCTATTACGGTGCGCTCAACTGCTTTGACTTTACCGTGGCCCAGGCGGAGGGCCTGATCGCCAAGGCCGCGGCAGGCAGCGGCGTGAACAATCTGACAAGCTATACCGAGGGCTATCTCGGGAGAGTGCGCGCGCTGCGCTCTGACGCCACGATCGTGCCCTTTATCGCCAATCACGACATGGATCGCGCGGCGGGCTTTCTGCCCGTAACCAACGGGCGGATGAAGATGGCTGCCAACCTCTATCTGCTCGGCCCCGGCTCGCCCTTTCTCTACTACGGCGAGGAGTTGGGCATCAAGGGCTCCCGCGGCGGGTCGAACACCGACGCCAACCGCCGTCTCGCCATGCTCTGGGGCGACGGCGACACCGTGTCCGATCCCCCCGGCGCGGACTATCCGGCGTCAAAGCAGACCGCCGCTCCCGCCGCCGAGCAGATCGCGGATGCAAACAGCCTCTACACCTATTACAAAACGCTGCTGATGATCCGCCGCGCCAACCCGGAGATCGCCCGGGGCGAGTACACCGCGGTCAGGAGCGAGAGCAAGGTGGGCGGCTTTGTTTCGGCGTATCGCGGCCAGGCGGTGTGCGTGCTGCACAACGCCACGCTGGACGAGCAGAGCTTTGACCTCTCCTCGCTCGCGGGCCACGACTTTACCGTGATCGCGGCGGCCATCGGCCAGGGTGATGCCGCGCTGGACGGCAGCGTGCTGACGCTCGGCCCCCAGACCAGCGTCGTGCTGCGGGAGAAATAAACCAAAGGCTACAAAATCAAACAGCTCAGCAGCCCGGCGGGTGATCCCGCCGGGCTGCTGAGCTTGTAAAAAAATATCCTCGCCCGCCTGTCAACTCATGCGCAGCATGTCTTTTCTGATGAAAGCTTTTAATCAGAAAACAGTATCAGGGCAGGATCTGTTCCGTCAGAGCGCTCGACGCCGTTTGTCCGGTGAGGGGCAGCTCGGCATAGCAAGAGCTCTCCGGCATGGGGAGCGACTGCATATAGGCGTGCATCGCCTCCGCCACACGCTTGCCGTTTGCCACCGCTTCCACCACGGTGCGGGCCCCCTGGGCCGCGTCGCCGGCCGCAAACACGCCGGGACGGGAAGTCCTGCCGTCCTCGTCCGCGATCAGAAGGCCGGATGGCTTGGTGCCGATGTCCTTTGTGCTGCTGACAATGCTGCCGCCCAGCTCCTGGCTCACCGCCACGATGACGCCGGTGCAGGGATAGCGTTTTTCCGAGCCGGGGATCGCACGCAGCTTTCCGTCCTCGCCCCACTCGCTGTCGGCAAAGACCACGCTGTCCTCCAGGATCTCCACCGGGATCTTCATCATCTCAAAGTTTACGCCCTCCAGCTTGGCATAGCTGGATTCATACTGGCTGGCGGAGATCTGA
>OCTX012268195.1_pt1 | contig 11524 bp, 8 predicted proteins | sample 1539691 | NCBI WGS metagenome assembly OCTX01 (sample SAMN02144231, study PRJEB22623) | gut metagenome | biome: sheep rumen | host: Ovis aries | place: New Zealand | reverse complement strand
GGGCGACGAGCGCTATCGCGAGGAATTCGATGCGATGGTGACGCGCCACCACCAGATGATAGAAGCCATCATCACAGACGACAAAAAGCGCATTGACTTATTTAATAATGTAGACTCGCTCTTCGACCAGTTGAAGAGCATCCTCTACGGTGTATATCTGATTCACGACCTGAGCGAGAAGACGGAAGACGCCATCATCAGTTATGGTGAGCGACTGAGTTCGCACATTGTGGCAGCCATGTTCAAGAATGGCATCCGAATGAACAGCCGTGACTTCATCCGCACGGAGAAGAAACAGGGGCACCACGTGGTATGCATGGAACTGACCACAGAACTCGTGAAAGAGTCATTCAAGAATCTGAATGACAAGAGTATCTATGTCTGCCCAGGCTTTATTGCCAGAGACCGCGACAGCCACGAGACGACCAACCTGGGACGCGGCGGCAGCGACTATACAGCCTCGATTATCGCGGCAGTGCTGAACGCAGAGGTGCTAGAGATATGGACTGATGTGGACGGCTTCATGACGGCTGACCCGAAGGTGATCAAGACGGCCTACACCATCAACGAACTCTCCTACGTGGAGGCGATGGAACTCTGCAACTTCGGCGCGAAGGTGATCTATCCGCCGACCATCTATCCCGTCTGCGTAAAGAATATACCCATCAAGGTGAAGAACACCTTCAACCCAGAGCATCCGGGCACCCTCATCAAGGACAAGATAGAGGACGACAACAAGCCCATCAAGGGTATATCGAGCATCAAGGGCACCTCGCTCATCACCGTCACAGGCCTCTCGATGGTGGGTGTAATCGGTGTGAACCGCCGTATCTTCACTACACTGGCCAATCAGGGCATATCTGTATTCATGGTGTCGCAGGCCTCTTCGGAGAACTCCACCAGCATCGGTGTGCGCGACGAGGATGCAGAGGCTGCCGCAGAGGTACTCAACAGAGAGTTCGCCAAGGAGATTGAGACGGGGGCCATGTTCCCCATGCAGGTGGAGAGCGGACTGGCCACTATCGCCATCGTGGGTGAGAACATGAAGCAGACTCCAGGCATAGCCGGAAAACTGTTCGGCACACTGGGACGCTCCGGAATCTCCGTCATCGCCTGTGCACAGGGTGCCTCAGAAACGAACATCTCGTTCGTCGTCGACGGCCGTTTCCTGCGCAAGTCGCTCAACGTGCTGCACGACTCCTTCTTCCTGTCGGAATACAAGGTGCTCAATATCTTCATCTGCGGTATCGGTACCGTGGGCGGCATGCTGTTGGAGCAGATCCGTACGCAGCAGCAGTTCCTCATGCAGTCGCGACGCCTGAAACTCAACGTGGTAGGCATCTCGGATGTTGACAACTTCGTGCTGAATCGCGACGGCATCGACCTGGACAACTATATGGAAATCCTGCGTGCCGGCTATCCTGCCAATACGGAGCACATGCGCGACGAGATCGTGAAGATGAACATCTTCAACAGCGTCTTCGTCGACTGTACCGCAAGCAAGCAGATAGCCACGCTCTATCAGACTTTCCTGGAGCACAACATATCCGTAGTGGCAGCCAACAAGATTGCCGCCTCAAGCGACTACGACAGTTATATCAAACTCCGCCAGACGGCCCGCGACCGTGGTGTCTGGTTCCGCTATGAGACCAACGTGGGTGCCGGCCTGCCAATCATCGGCACCATCAACGACCTCTGCAACTCTGGTGACAAGATTCTGAAGATTGAGGCCATCCTGAGCGGAACGCTCAACTTCATCTTCAATGAGATAGCCGCCGACGTACCCTTCTCTGAGACCGTACGCCGCGCCAAGGAGCAGCGCTACTCTGAGCCCGACCCGCGTATCGACCTCAGCGGTACCGACGTGATCCGCAAACTGGTGATTCTGACCCGTGAGGCTGGCTACAAGGTAGAACAGGCAGATGTGGAAAAGCATCTGTTCGTGCCTGACGACTACTTCGAGGGGTCGATCGAGGACTTCTGGAAGCGTCTGCCCGAACTGGATGCCGACTTCGAGGCACGCCGCAAGGTGCTGGAGGCAGAGAACAAACGCTGGCGCTTTGTGGCCACAATGGAAGCCGACGAAAACAACCCGTCATCCTTCAAGACCAGCGTAGCCCTGAAAGAGGTGCCCTACGGACATCCCTTCTACGGGCTGGAAGGCTCCAACAATATCGTCCTGCTCACGACAGAGCGCTATAAGGAGTACCCAATGCTTATCCAGGGCTACGGTGCCGGAGCAGCCGTGACAGCCGCTGGTGTATTCGCTAACATCATGTCGATCGCGAACATTTAGCATCGGATTCACACGGATATATTATGAAACATATAATAATATTAGGTGATGGAATGGCAGATCTTCCCGTCGAAAGACTCGGCGGGAAGACCTTGCTGCAATATGCCAACAAGCCGATTATGGACAGACTGGCCCGCGAGGGACGCTGCGGACGGCTCGTCACTGTGCCCGAGGGATTTCCCCCAGGCTCGGAAGTGGCCAACACTGCGATTCTCGGCTACGACCTCAATAAGGTGTACGAAGGACGCGGCCCACTGGAGGCTGCCTCGATAGGCTACGAGATGGCCGACGACGACTTTGCTATCCGCTGCAACATCATCACACTGGAGGACGGAAAGATTATCACGCACAATGGCGGTAATCTGGAAACAAAGGATGGCGACGTGCTGATAAAATACCTCAATGAGAAATTAGCCAAGCCCATCAACGAGAGGGAAAGGCTACGGGTAGGTGCGTCAGCGGGAATGGACTTTGAGCGTGTGAAGTTCATCACAGGCATCCAATACCGCCATCTGCTCGTTATCAAAGGCGGCAATAAGCATATCGTCTGTGCCCCGCCCCACGACCATCCCAACGAGCCTTGGCGCCCTCTGCTGGTGAAGGCAGAGGATGTGACAGGGTCAGGGGAGGTCACCCGCCTGTCTCCTCAAGAGACTGCCGACCTGCTGAACGAACTGATTCTGAAATCGCAGGAACTGCTGGCAAGCCATCCTTTCAACATCGAGCGCGCCAAGCGCGGTGAGCGTCAGGCCAACAGCATCTGGCCCTGGAGCGGAGGCTATCGCCCGTCGATGGAAACGCTGATGGCCCAGTATCCTCAGGTGAAGTCGGGCGCTGTCATCTCTGCCGTAGATCTCATCAGGGGCATCGGCCACTATGCAGGGCTCCGCATCGTCGAAGTGGAAGGCGCTACTGGTCTGGCCAACACCAACTATGAAGGCAAGGCTCAGGCGGCCATCGAGGCACTGAAGAAAGACGATTTCGTATTCGTGCACGTGGAGGCAAGCGATGAAGCCGGGCACGACGGCGACCTGGAACTGAAACTGAAGACCATCGAATATCTGGACCAGCGGCTCATCGCCCCGATATATAAAGAGGTGGAGACATGGTCGGAGCCAGTTTGCATCGCCATACTCCCCGATCATCTGACTCCCGTTGAGATGCGCATCCACGTGGGACAGCCCGTACCGTTCATCATCTGGCATCGCGACATCGTGCCCGATGACGTGCAGCAGTATGACGAGGTGAGTTGCGTCAGCGGCAGTTACGGTCTGCTGAAACTCAATGAGTTTATGCAGACTCTGATGAGCATATCATAAACATCAAAAAAGGATTTAAAAGTTCAAAGACTTATGCAATATTACAGCACTAACGGCAAAGCCCCCATAGCCGATCTGCATAAGGCAGTGGTGAAGGGTCTGGCAGAAGACAGAGGACTCTATATGCCTCAGGAAATCAAGAAATTACCCAAGGCCTTCTACGATGACATTCAAGGAATGTCGTTCCAGCAGATAGCCTACAACGTGGCCAGTGCCTTCTTCGGTGAGGATGTCGATCTCGATGCCCTGCAGGATATCGTCTACGACACGCTGTCGTTCGACTGCCCTGTAGTCAAAGTTAAGAATAACATCTACTCACTCGAACTGTTCCACGGCCCCACCCTCGCCTTCAAGGACGTGGGTGCACGCTTCATGGCCCGCCTGCTTCAGTACTTCATCCGTCAGGAGGGCAAGGAGCAGGTGAATGTACTCGTGGCAACATCAGGCGATACGGGCTCTGCCGTAGCCAACGGTTTCCTCGGTGTAGAGGGCATCCACGTGTATGTGCTCTATCCGAAAGGAAAAGTGAGTCCGATTCAAGAGTGCCAGTTCACGACGCTGGGACAGAACATTACCGCCATCGAGGTCGACGGCGTGTTCGACGACTGCCAGGCACTGGTGAAGAATGCCTTTATGGATGCCGAACTGAACCAGCACATGAAACTGACATCGGCCAACTCAATCAATGTGGCCCGCTTCCTGCCGCAGGCATTCTACTACTTCAATGCCTATGCCCGGATGAAGCAGCAGGGCAAGACCGACAACCTCGTGATCTGTGTCCCCTCAGGCAACTTCGGCAACATCTGCGCCGCCCTGTTCGGCCATGAGATGGGGCTGCCCGTGAAACGCTTCATCGCAGCCAACAACGCCAATGATATCTTCTACAAGTACCTCCAGACAGGCAAGTATGAGCCGAAGCCCTCAAAGCAGACGCTTGCCAATGCGATGGACGTGGGCGATCCCTCGAACTTTGCCCGCATCTACGATCTCTTTGGAAAGAGCCACGAACGGATAACGAGTCTCATCAGTGGTGCCACCTACAATGACGAACAGATACGGGAAACGATGCGCCAGTGCTATGCCGACACGAAGTATATCCTCGATCCACACGGTGCCTGCGGCTATCAGGCTCTGGCAGACGGACTGCAGGAAGGTGAGACTGGCGTATTCTGTGAAACGGCTCATCCTGCCAAGTTCAAGGAGAAGGTAGATGAGATTCTTGGCATCGACGTAGAGATTCCAGACCGCTTGGCTGCCTTTATGAAGGGCGAGAAGCAGAACGTGCCGATGACGAAGGACTTTGCAGACTTCAAGCAATATCTGCTGAAACAATAAAGAATCAGGGTGGCCTTCGAAAAGCCACCCTGTTCAATTCTTACTTATTAGCGAGTCGATAGATATCCTCCATTTCCTTCGCGTGAAGCACTTCGAAGGCTCCGATAGTGATCTTGCCGTCGCGGGAACATTTAGCCACCAGTTCATTGATTTCATCATCCGTTGCCTGACGGCCTATCAGTTCTGGAATACTCGTCGGCATACCGATAGCCTTGTAGAATCGTTCGATAGCCTCAATGCCCTTCATCGCTGTAGCCTTCGGATCAGAGAAGTCATTGGGCACACCCATCACATTGACGGCAAACTGTACGAAACGGCTGACGTGACGATCCAGCACATAGCGGGCCCATGAGCCCCATAAGGCCGCCAGTCCGGCTCCGTGCGTCACGCCGAAGAGACCTGACAGTTCGTGCTCCAGTTTGTGACACGCGAAATCCTTCTCCGTACCACACTCCGTCAAATCATTGTGAGAGAGCGAACCGGCCCACATGATCTGGGCACGATTGCGATAGTCCTCAGGATTCTTTAACACCTCGAACACAGCATCCTTCACCGTGCGCAGCAATGCTTCACTGATGGCATCCGTCAGCGTCATGTCTTCATACTTCGAGAAGTAGCGCTCCATCGTGTGCATCATAATATCAGTGGCGCCTGCAGCCGTCTGATATGGCGGCAGCGTGAAAGTACGCTCAGGATTCATGATGGCAAAGCGACAACGGCAGAGATCGCTGTTCACGCCACGTTTCAACATACCTTCATCCTTGGTGATGACACAAGAGTTTGACATTTCTGAGCCTGCGGCGGGAATGGTCAACATCACGCCAACAGGCAGACAGGCCTTAGGGACAGCCTTGCCGTCCCAGAAGTCCCACACATCACCCTCATAAGGCACACCGTAGGCTATCGCCTTGGCCGAGTCTATCACAGATCCACCGCCGATAGCCAGAATAAAGTCCACTTCCTCACGGCAACAGAGGCCGATGCCTTCCTTCACTTTCGAGAGCAAGGGATTCGGCACAACACCCCCCAACTCCACGAAGGGAATGTCTGCCTCATGCAGCATTTGCTCCACTTTATCAAGTAAGCCATAACGACGGACTGATCCGCCACCATAGTGAATCAAAACCTTACTGCCTCCATACTGGCGGATGAGACCAGGCAGTTGCTCTTCGGAACTGCTACCGAATACGACACGTGTCGGTGCGTAGAAATTAAAGTCTTTCATTCTTTTAAGCGTTTGTCTTAAGTCAATACTGTTGGCAAAGATACGAAATAATTCATAATTCATAATGCACAATTCACAATTTTTTTATAATTTTGCACGGTATGATGAAAAAATCGGCTATCCGCCTATTCACAGTCCTGCTTCTGGCAGTTATCGTCATCGGTGTCTGCGATGCTTTTCACTTGAGGAAGCAGATGCCGGCACAACTACAGCATCTTGACACGACAGCCCGTCTGATGCCCGCCGCCATGACAGACTCGCTGCGCCAGGCGGCCAATGCACTGCTGAAGACAGAGACCGACTATTATATAGAACGCCACAACGTGCAGGATGAGGGCTACGAGATGGTGGCAACATTTGCACAGGGTAAGCGCCACAATGTCGCCATCGACACCATCCCCGTCTGGAACATCGGACGATGGAAGGGCAAAAAGCGTCAAGGCACAGCCGTCAGCCGTGACTCGCAGGGACGCATCATCATCGGCAACTGGGAGGCAGACACCCTCGTCAGTGGCATACGCATCGACTCCCTGGGTGTCTATCAGGGTTCATTCAATAAGACGCCCATCGACTCAGTCCGCTTTGCAAAGGCTGACGGGCACGGGTCCTATATCTCTGCCGACAACCACTATTTTGAGGGGCACTGGACAAACGACCACCGCGATGGATTCGGCCTTCAGATGCTTCATAATGACATGCTGACTGCCCTGAAGGTGGGCGAATGGCAGAATGACGAGTATAAGGGGGAGCGGATGAACTACACCTCAGAGCGAATCTACGGCATCGACATCTCCCGCTACCAGCACGGCAAAGGACGAAAGAAATATCCTATCCTATGGAATCAACTGCGCATCAGCCATCTCGGCTCGAAAAGCAAGAAGAAGATCTCCGGTGTCGTCGATTACCCCGTGTCGTTCTGCTTTATCAAGTCGACTGAGGGCGTCAGCGTCCACAACAAGTATTACGCCTACGACTATGCCGCAGCCCGCAAGCATGGCATCCCTGTAGGTGCCTACCACTTCTTCTCTACCAAACGGACGGGCACGGCTCAGGCGCAGTATTTCATCAACAGCACTCTGTTCCGTAAGGGCGACCTGCCCCCTGTGCTCGACATAGAGCCCTCTGACGGCGACATCGCACGCATGGGAGGTTCAATGGCTCTCTGGCGCAACATACGTGCCTGGCTGGAACTTGTCGAGAAGCGATGCGGCGTGAAGCCCATCCTGTATGTCAATCAGCGATTTGTGAATAAGTACCTGTCTGACGCCCCCGACATCAAGCGCAACTATAAAGTGTGGATAGCCCGCTATGGAGAGTACAAGCCGGATGTAAAACTGGTGGTATGGCAACTCTCTCCCGACGGAAGAGTCAAGGGCATCACGGGCGATGTAGACATCAACGTCTTCAACGGCTATCAGCAGCAGTTTGATGACTTCCTGGAAAATGAAACAATAAAATAAAACAAAAGAGATATGTATTTTACTGGAATAACTATTGCCATCATGACGTTCCTGACGATTGGCTTTTGGCACCCAATAGTCATTAAGACGGAGTACTATTGGGGCACGCGTCCCTGGATTGTCTATCTGCTCGTGGGCCTCCTGTGCTGCGGTTCGGCCTTGTTTATCGAGAATGTTTATCTGTCGTCGTTCCTCGGGGTTTTCGGTGCCTCGGCCCTTTGGGGTATCGGCGAACTCTTCTCTCAGAAAAAACGCGTGGAGAAGGGATGGTTTCCGAAGAATCCAAAGCGCCTCAAAGAATATCAGGAGATCGACAAGAACGAGACGCTCTGCCCCATTCACCACGGGAAGAGCATTTATGCTATAGAGGATGAAGACTAACCTGATACTCATAGGCAAGACTGCCAACAAGCACTTTCAGGCAGGCATCAGCGACTATGCTGAACGCATCAGTCACTATATGCCCTTCGACATCGTCACAATACCCGAACTGCGTAATACGAAAAGCCTCTCTGAGGAGCAACAGAAACAAGCAGAGGGCGAACTGATTCTGAAACAGATTCAGCCATCAGACACCGTCGTACTACTCGATGAGCACGGCAAGGAACTGCGCAGTGTAGAATACGCCCAATGGCTTTCACAGAAACAGCAGACGGCACGCCGGCTTATCTTCGTCATCGGAGGCCCTTACGGTTTCTCACCGGATGTCTATGCACGTGCCAACGAGAAAATCTCGCTCTCTAAAATGACGTTCTCACATCAGATGGTCCGCCTTATCTTCACTGAGCAACTCTATCGCGCCTGCACCATCATAAAGGGCGAGCCCTACCATCACGAATAGAAGGCTCTGTGCCCTGAATTGCAAACGAAACGACCCACGCAGACCGAAGTATTCGGAGTGCGTGGGCCGTTTATGCGTTGAAAAACGGACTAAAGGTCGCTGTAGTTTTGGACGTTGAATGTCGAAGTAGACATATTTCCAGTCTCAAAGCCCTTCTTCAGCCAGCGCTTACGCTGTTCACTGGTACCATGGGTGAACGACTCGGGCGTAGCACGCCCCTGCGCCTTCCGCTGCAGCCAGTCGTCACCGATAGCCTTCGCAAGTTCCAGACCTTTCTCCAGGTCACCATACTCCATCGAGTGGTTCATCTCATCCTCGTAGTGAGCCCAGATACCAGCGTAGTAGTCAGCCAGCAACTCCAGACGGACACTAATCTGATTGGCACTAACCTTATCTGTCTGACTCATAGCCTGATGCGCCTTACCCAGTGTGCCGAGCATATACTCGATGTGGTGACCTATCTCATGTGCTATCACATAAGCATAGGCGAAGGTGTTACCCTCCACGCCCAACTGCTGCTTCATCTGCGAGAAGAACGACAGGTCGATATACAACTTCTGGTCTCCAGAACAATAGAAGGGTCCTACAGCAGCCGTTGCAGAGCCACAAGCAGAATTGACTGCATTGGAGAACAGCACCAGTGTGGGCGACTCATAGGTGCGCCCCATCTGCTTGAACACCTCCGTCCAGACATCCTCTGTAGATGCCAGAATCTGGCTCGACATCTTGGCCAGTTGCTGCTCCTCCTCCGTGAAGTTCTCCTCGCCCACTGTCTCCGTGCGGGCAGCCATCTGCTCCTGAGCGGCCTGCAAACCTGCCGAGAGCGGATCACCGCCACTCATCCATGCAAAAAGAGCGGCAACGATAACGGCACCGATACCACCGATGCCGGCCTTGGCACCGCCACTCATACCGCGACGGTCTTCCACATGACTACTTTCTCTTCTTCCTGATAAATCCATAATCTAATACGTTTTTGTCTGTTTTTTCAAAAGAGGTGCTCAGTAAATGGGCACCTCTTCATTCTAGTTGTTGACAGAACCGCCGACGATGTCGAGCAGTTCGCTCGTAATCGCCTGTTGGCGGCCCTTGTTGTACTGCAGATTCAGTTCACGCAGCAGTTCGTCGGCATTATCCGTAGCCGTCTGCATAGCCACCATGCGTGCAGCGTGCTCTGAGGCGTTCGAGTCGAGCAGGGCAGTGTAGAGCATCAGATGAGCCATTTTCGGAATCAACTGTGTGAGCACCGTATCCATGTCAGGCTCCACGATGAAGTTGTCATTCAGAGGCTTCACCTCTTCCTCCTCGCGCTCCGAGACACGGCTGCCGCGTTTCTTGAGATACTCCTGCGACTCCTTGGTGGCGATAGTGCTCGTGAGGTCACGCTCATGGTCGCGGTTCAACTCGTCCTCCAGGTCAATGGGCAGGAAAGTCTTACGGGTGAGAATCTGCGAGCCTGCGCTCTTGAAGTGGTGATAGATGAGTTCCACCTTGTCGATTTCGCCATCGTAGAACATCCCACCCAGTTCCATTGCCAAGTCGATGCACTGCGCCACGTTGGGCTTATCTGCCAGTGCCGAAAACTCGCCCTTCACGTTAAGTTCCATCTTCTTGGCCTTCTCATAAACCTTGCGCCCAATGGGATAGATTTCCACGTTGTCGCGCCCGATTGTCTCGGCGTATTCGTCCACCACGCGACTCATCATCTTGATGATGTTGGCATTGAAACCACCGCAAAGCGACGAGTTGGAACTGAACACCACGAGAGCCACCCGCTTGACAGGACGCACCTGGTCGAAGACAGTCTGGGATTCGGCTTCGGCGGCAAGAAACGACTTGAGGATGTGCTCCAGCATGGTCTCATAGGGCAGCATGTTCTGGATAGCCACCTGAGCGTGATGCAGTTTCGAGGAGGCTACCATCTTCATTGCCGACGTGATCTTACGCGTCGAGTTGACTGAGGCTATGCGGCCTTTAATCTCTTTCAGGCTGGCCATAGGCTATCAGGCTTTATACGTTCCGGCTATATCAGCCATGATGGCCTCGATCTTGCCTGTCGTCTCGTCGTCAATCTTTCCGCTTGCGAGCGTCTCAATGACTTCAGGGGCAGTGGAGCGCAGTTTGTCGAGGAATCTTTCCTGACACTCGCGCACCTTCACGATTGGCACCTCGCGCATCAGCCCATGCACACCGCAATAGAGGATGGCTATCTGCTCACCCACAGGCATCGGGCTGTACTGCGGCTGAATCAGCAACTGGTTGTTCTTACGTCCACGGTCCAGGGTCATCGCCGTCACGGCATCCATGTCACTCGAGAACTTCGAGAAGGCCTCGAGTTCACGATACTGTGCCTGGTCGATCTTCAGCGTACCAGCCACCTTCTTCATCGACTTGATCTGCGCCGAACCACCCACACGGCTCACGGAGATACCGACGTTGATGGCGGGACGGAAGCCCTGGTTGAAGAGGTCGCTCTCAAGGAAGATCTGACCGTCGGTGATGGAGATAACGTTTGTCGGGATATATGCCGACACGTCACCAGCCTGCGTCTCGATGATAGGCAGGGCAGTGAGTGAGCCGCCACCCTTCACATGCCCCTTCATGCACTCAGGCAGATCGTTCATCTGCTCGGCCACCTCCTGCTGCTCATTCATCTTTGCTGCGCGCTCAAGCAGACGAGAATGGAGATAGAACACGTCGCCGGGATAGGCCTCACGTCCTGAAGGACGGCGGAGGATCAGCGACACCTCACGATAGGCCACGGCCTGCTTCGACAGGTCGTCATAAACCACCAGGGCGGGCAGACCACGGTCGCGGAAGTACTCACCGATAGCGGCTCCTGCGAAAGGTGCATAATACTGCATGGCAGCAGGATCGGCAGCCGTAGCGGCCACCACGATAGTATAGGGCATGGCTCCGTGCTCCTGGAGAGTGGACACGAGAGCGGCCACGGTGGAAGCCTTCTGGCCGATGGCGACATAGATACAATAGACAGGCTTGCCTGCCTCATAGAAACTCTTCTGGTTGATGATGGTATCCACGGCGATG
>OCTX012285623.1_pt1 | contig 11525 bp, 12 predicted proteins | sample 1539691 | NCBI WGS metagenome assembly OCTX01 (sample SAMN02144231, study PRJEB22623) | gut metagenome | biome: sheep rumen | host: Ovis aries | place: New Zealand | reverse complement strand
CTGGGACGGCATCTTCGTCGGTATCACCGCTACCCGTGGTATGTTGGTGTCGACGATTGTAGCGACACTATCCTTCGGGGCGGTCTACCTGTTGACACGTGACAGTTGGGGGAACGACGGTCTGTGGCTGGCACAGGTTGTTTATCTCGCTATGCGGGGCATCCTTCAGACCGTCTGGTACAGATTAAGAATAATTAACGGAAGATGATGCAAGGTTTTCCCTATTCGTCAGTTTAAAAGAAGAAACAAAGATGTAGGTTATGAAAGTTAAGTTTTATCATTGGTACAACGCCGTACTGTCGGCTCTTCTCACGATGTTGGGCTTCGGTGCCTGTACAAACGACGGCGAGGACGCCCCCGTCGAATATGGCACGCCCTACTCAGACTATATCGTCAAGGGCAGTGTGACCGACGAGGCGGGCAACCCGCTGACGGGTATCAAGGCCTCAATTAAAGCTATTGAGGAATATCCCGGATTTGCACCGTACGCCTACGGTCTGGATTCCACTGTAACCGACGAGCAAGGAAAGTTCCTGATGAAGGCCAGAGCCTTTATCGACCGCCCAAACATAAAGCTAATTATGGAGGATACTGACGGTTCTGCGGGTGGCGGCGAGTTTCTGAGCGACACACTGGCCTTGGAAGACCTGCCCAAGCAGCAGAAAGAGCCTGGCCAGCACTGGTCGTCGGGGACGTTTGAACTGAATGCCAATGTCAAAATGAAGAAGAAACCATGAAGCCCACCCCGTTGACCCTGCGCAAGAAAATCGCCCTGGAACTATGGCGTCAGCACGAACGAACCACTCTTGCCGAGCACCCGTTACGGCAGTTGTTTTGGGAGTGTACGCTGCGTTGCGACCTGAAGTGCCGCCACTGTGGCTCCGACTGTAAGACGCTTTCCGAACAGACAGACATGCCTTTACAAGACTTCCTTGGCGTGCTCGACAGCGTTGCCCGTCGCTGCGACCCGCACAAGGTGTTTGTGGTTGTCAGCGGCGGTGAACCACTGATGCGCCGCGACTTAGAAGTGTGCGGCCGAGCCATCTACGAGCGGGGCTTCCCCTGGGGCATGGTGACCAACGCCCTTCACCTGACGCCTGAGCGCTATAGGGGACTGCTTCGGGCGGGAATGCACTCGATGACCATCAGTCTCGACGGACTGGAAGAAGACCACAACTGGATGCGCGGCAATCCGCAGAGTTTTCAGATGGTGAACCAGGCCATTGACCTGCTCGTGGCCACCTCAGGCTTTACGTTCGATATCGTCACCTGTGTCACGCAGAAGAACTACGAAAAACTCGATGAAATCGGCGATTTTCTCATTTCGAAGGGTGTCGGCCGCTGGCGCCTCTTCACCGTTTTCCCCGTAGGTCGGGCCGCTTACGACCCAATGATGCGGCTCACCGACGAACAGTTCCGTGGTGTGTTCGACTTCATCAAACGCACCCGCAAAGAAGGCCGCATCCGTGCCGACTACGGCTGCGAGGGGTTTCTTGGCAACTACGAGGGTGAGGTGCGCAACCGGCTGTTCTCCTGTCAGGCCGGCGTGACCGTCGGTTCTGTACTCTGCGACGGTTCCATCAGCGCCTGCACCAGTCTGCGGGCCAACTACCACCAGGGCAATATCTACCAGGGCGACGATTTCATGGACGTCTGGGAGCAGCGCTTCGCCGCCTACCGCAACCGCGAGTGGATGCGCACCGGCGACTGTCGCGACTGCCGCTACTGGCGCTACTGCCAGGGCAACGGCCTACACCTGCGCGACGACGACGGCCGTCTGCTGCTCTGCCACCTGCGGAAGATGAGAGGTGAGAAGTGAGAGGTAAGAGGGCGCTATAGGTAGACCAGGGTCGTGATGCTTGACGGGGCGAAGAGTTCGAGGGCCACCTGGTGAAGGTCGTCGGCCGACACAGCGTCGATTTTGTCATACAGCTGGTCGACGTCCTTTTCGCTGCCGTGATGCAGGAAACTCTTGCCAAAGTCGAGGGCAAAGTTTTCGCGGTTATCGCAGGCAATGGCAATCTGGCCCTTCAGCTGCTGCTTGGCAGAGCGGAGCTGTGACAGGCTGAGAGGCGTCTCCATCAGCCGGTCCAGCTGGCGGCGCACCAAGCGGCGACATTTGCTGACGTCGGCAGCATCGCAGCCGAAATAGACCGTCCAGAGTCCGGTATCACTGTAACTGACCATAGAACTGTCGACGGAGTAGACCAGCCCGTGGCGCTCGCGCAGCGAGAGGTTCAGCCGAGAGTTCATACCCGGTCCGCCGAGCAGGTTGTTCAGCAGATAGAGGGCAATGCGCCGCGGATGGCGGCTGTGGTAAGCCCGGCAGCCCATCATCACGTGAGCCTGGTGGGTGTCTCTGTGGCGGGTGATGAGCCGTTCGGGGCATGCAAGGAGCCTCGCCTCTGTCTCGCCCGCTGGGCCATCAGGATTTTTGGCTACGGGGTCGAAAGTCAGGTTCCTCATCCTCTGCTCGACAAACCTCACCGTCAGTCGGAAGTCGATATTGCCATAGACAAAGAACACAGCATTGTCGGGACGGTAGTGGCGACGGGTAAACCTGAGGGCATCGGCAGTCGTGTACGTCCGCAGCTGTTCGGCCTCGCCCAGGATGTTATGCCCCAAGGGGTGATGCTCGAAGATGATATTCTCGAACTCGTCGTAGATGAGCTCAGCGGGCGAGTCGTTATAGCTCTCTATCTCGTCGCAGATGACCTCTATCTCCTTGTCGATCTCCTGCTGCGGATACTGGCTGTCGAAGACGATGTCAGTAAGCAGGTCGACAGCTTTCAGGTAGAAGTCGCGGTGAATGGCGGCATAGAAGGTGGTGTCCTCCTTATTGGTAAAGGCATTGAGGTCGCCGCCGACCTTCTCTAAACCGTTGATGACCTGCAGGGCGTTGCGCTTTCGGGTGCCCTTGAAGGTGACGTGCTCGCAGAAGTGTGCCAGTCCCTCCTCGCCGGGAAGCTCGTCACGCGTGCCGGCCGCAATCTGGTAGCCGCAATAGACTACGGGCGACGCCGACGGCAGATGAATCACCCTCAGGCTATTGGGCAAAGTGGCTGTATTGTATTTCATTGCGGCAAAATTACGAAAAGGCTGTCAAACGGCCAAACAAAAGTCGGAAATAAGTAAGATCTTGCTTAAAAAAAGCGTTAAATCCTTGCGCTATGTTAGAAAATTGGCGTAAAAGTATTATTTTTTTAAGAGAAAAGGCTTGTAATAAAAAAAACTTTTGTACTTTTGCAGCGGAATTGAACGTTTATTCTATTTTTTTAATTTATATTTTATGAAAAAAGTACTGTTTTTAGGAGCTGTTGCTGTCCTGACAGCGCAGTCCGCAGTTGCCCAAACTGTTGACGAGCAGAAATTCTGGGATGGATGGTATGCAGGAGTCAACGTGGGCGTGCAAGCACCGGCCCACAACTACAAGGTGCTGAAGAACATTAACTTTGAACCGGGTATCCGCGTCGGTCGCTGGATTACCCCTGTAGTTGGTTTTGCAGTTGAGGCTGACGCTCGTCTGGGCGACAAGCCTGCTAATGCCAGCAAGACCTTTGTAACCAGTACCAACATCCTTGGTATGGGAACCATCAACTTCAGCAACTGGTTCAAGCGCTATCTGGGTGAGCCCCGCAAGTTTGAGGTCATCGGTGTTGGCGGCCTCGGTTGGGAGCACACTTTTGGTGCTCGCACGGCACCAACGGGCGGTTACGAGCGTAACGCCCTGACCTCAAAGCTCGGCATCGACCTGGCCTACAACTTCGGTAATCAGAAGCAGTGGCAGGCTTATCTCGAGCCGAACTGGATCTTCGCCCTGAACCGTCACGGCAACGAGGTCAACAACCTTGAGAGTATGCACATCCGCTGCGACGTCAACGACGCCGTCTTCGGTCTGCAGCTGGGTCTTGTCTACAAGTTCAAGAACAGCAATGGCACGCACAACTTCACCATCGTCGAGCCCTGCGACTACTCTGACCTGAACGCTCAGATTAACGCCCTGCGCGACGAGAATGCCAACAAGGACAACCAGCTGGCCGCTGCCAACGCTACGATTGCCGACCTGAAGAACCAGCTCGACGAGTGCAATAAGAACATCCAGGTGAACACCACCACCGTTGTCAACAACAGCTTGCTGCAGCCGACCGTCATCTTCCGTCAGGGCAAGAGCATCATCGATCCTTCGCAGTATGCTCCTATCGAGCTTATTGCTAAGTACATGCGCAACCACCCCGACTGCAAGATCCTCATCCGCGGTTACGCTTCGCCCGAAGGTCCTGCTGACCTGAACCAGCGTCTGTCTGAGGCTCGTGCCGAGGTTGTCAAGCAGGCTCTTATCAAGCGCTACAAGATTTCGGCCGACCGTCTGTCGACCCAGGGTATGGGTATCACCGACGAGCTGTTCGACGAGATCGAGTTCAACCGCGTATCTACATTCTCAGATACAACGAAGTAATTATACTTCACTAATACCTCATGGGAGGGTGTGCCGAAGGGTGCACCCTCCTTGTTTTTTTCACGCGCTTCGAGGGCTTTAGCGTTAATTTCTGATAAATTGAGGCTTTTTGAAGAAAAAAAGCGTAACTTTGCACCTTATAAATAATATATATATCAGAAAATGGCTTGTATACTACATATCGATACCAGTACCGACGTCTGCTCGGTAGCTGTCAGCGAAGACTCGCACGTCATCTTCCAGCAAGAGGAGCACTCCGGGCATAACCACGCCGAACGGTTAGGCACGTTCGTCGACGAGGCACTGTCGTTCACCGACTCCCACGCCATCCCGTTCGACGCCGTGGCTGTCAGCGGCGGTCCCGGCTCCTACACCGGACTGCGCATCGGCGTCTCGATGGCCAAGGGCGTCTGCTATGCACGCGACCTGAAACTTATCAGCGTGCCGACGCTCGAGCTACTCTGCGTGCCGGTATTGCTGCGCGAACTGGTTGAGGAAAACGCCCTGCTCTGCCCGATGATCGACGCCCGCCGCATGGAGGTCTACGCCGGCATCTACGACCGCGCACTGAAGACGGTGCGCCCCGTCAGCGCCGACGTCGTCAGCGCTGAGACCTACAAGCCCTGGCTCGACGAGCGCCCGGTCTACTTCTTCGGGGGCGGAGCCAAGAAGTGCATGGAAGCCATCGGCCATCCCAACGCCCACTACATCGACGGTATCGAACCGCTGGCCAAGTGGATGCAGCCACTGGCCGAGCGTCGGCTCATGAACGGCCAGACCGAGGACGTCGCCTACTACGAGCCCTTCTACCTGAAAGACTTCGTTGCAAAGATGCCAAAGAAACTGCTATAATTATGGATATAAAAGGATTAGACTACAACACACAGCGCGAGAAGCTGCTGATGTCAGAGTACGGACGCGAGATTCAGAAGATGGTCGACCACGCCATCACCCTCCCGACCAAAGAGGAGCGTATGAAGTGCGCCAAGACCATTGTCAAGATGATGCTGACGAAAGTTCCGCAAATCCGCTCGAACGCCGGCTACGAGCAGACGCTCTGGGACCACCTCTACATGATGTCGGCCGGAAAGCTCGACATTGACTGGCCCTTCGACGTCAGCAGTGCCGAGAAGATTCACTCTAAGCCCGCCCCCATCCCGCTGCCGCAGAAGCGCATAAAGCTACGCCACTACGGCAGACTGGTAGAGGAGCTGTTAGAGAAGCTGAAGACCATGCCAAAGGGCAGCGAGCGCGACGAACTGGTGCGCCAGACCGCTAACCAGATGAAGCGCGACCTCCTGCAATGGGGGCACGGCTCTACCGACGACGAGAAAGTGGTCGACGACATAGCCCGCCTGACCGACGGCGCCATCCAGATTGACCTCAACACGTTTAAGTTTGAAAAGGTGACGGTTCTTCCCGCTGACGAAGGCAAGAAAGGCCGGCGCAGGAAATAACAGCTTCCAGCCTATGGCATCATTCAAGATAGAAGGCGGCCACCTGCTGAAAGGAACCATCACGCCGCAGGGCGCCAAGAACGAGGCCCTGCAGGTTATCTGTGCCACGCTGCTGACGGGCGAGCAGGTCACCATCCACAACGTCCCCGACATTCGTGACGTGAACAACCTCATACAGCTGCTCAGGGACATCGGCGTGAAGGTAAAGAGAAACGAGAACAACAGCTTCACGTTCCAGGCCGACAGCCTGAACCTCGAGTACCTCCAGAGCGACGAGTTCGTCAACAAATGTGCCGAACTGCGCGGCTCGGTGCTGATGATCGGTCCGCTGCTGGCACGCATGGGCAAGGCTGTCGTCACCAAGCCCGGCGGCGACAAGATTGGGCGGCGCCGGCTCGACACCCACTTCCTCGGCTTCAAGCAACTGGGTGCCAAGTTCCGCCATATTGAGGACCGCAACATCTACGAAATAGGGGCAAAACGCCTGAAGGGCACCTATATGCTGCTCGACGAGGCCTCGGTCACGGGAACGGCCAACATCGTCATGGCCGCCGTCATGGCCGAAGGCACCACTACCATCTACAACGCCGCCTGCGAGCCCTACATCCAGCAACTCTGCCACATGCTTAACCGCATGGGAGCCAGCATCAGCGGCATCGGTTCAAACCTGCTCACCATCGTCGGCACAACGACCCTGCACGGCACTGAGCACCGCCTGCTGCCCGACATGATTGAGGTGGGCTCCTTCATCGGCATGGCTGCCATGGTGGGCGACGGCATACGCATCAAGGACGTCTCGCTGAAGGATCTCGGCATCATCCCCGAAGCCTTCCGGCGCCTCGGCGTGAAAGTCGAGACCGACGGTGACGACCTGCTCATACCGCGCCAAAAGCACTACGTTGTCGACTCGTTCATCGACGGTACCATCATGACGCTGGCCGACGCCCCGTGGCCCGGCCTGACGCCCGACCTGCTGTCGGTGCTCATCGTCGTAGCCACCCAGGCCCGCGGCTCGGTGCTGTTCCACCAGAAGATGTTCGAGAGCCGCCTCTTCTTCGTCGACAAGCTCATCGACATGGGTGCTCAGATCATTCTCTGCGACCCCCACCGCGCCGTCGTCGTCGGCCACGACCGCAAGCTCACCCTTCGCGCCCAGCGCATGTCGAGCCCCGACATCCGTGCCGGCATCGCCCTGCTCATAGCTGCCATGAGTGCCAACGGCGTGAGCACCATCAGCAATATTGAGCAGATAGACCGCGGCTACGAGAACATTGAAAACCGCCTTAACGCCCTCGGGGCAAGAATCGTAAGAAATGATTAAGCAAGAGGAGGTCTACCGCATAGGCCGACTGGGCAAGGCCCACGGCGTCAAGGGCGAGGTGTCGTTCATGTTCGACGACGACATCTTCGACCGCGTCGATGCCGACTACCTGGTTCTTGATATCGACGGCATCCTCGTACCTTTCTTTATTGAGGAGTACCGCTTCCGTTCTGACACGGTGGCACTGATGAAGTTCGAGGATATTGACACCCAGCAACGGGCTGCCGAGCTGACGGGCAGCGACGTTTACTTCCCCCGCGCCCTGGCCGAAGAGGACAACGCCCCCACCCTCGCCTTGTTAGTAGGCTTCGACTTAGCCGAAGCTAACGAGGGAAGGGTTGTAGGACGCATTGCCGCCATCGACGACTCGACAGCCAACCTGCTGTTCGAACTGGAGGACGGCCGGCTCATACCGGCCTCCGACGAACTCATTGACGACATCGACCAACAGCGGCGCGTCATTACGATGCGCCTGCCTGAAGGCCTGCTCGACCTCTGAGACAACTACACGATTGGCAGCGAGATACCGTTGATTTTCTGGTAGACATCGAGGGCATAGACATCGGTCATACCCGAGATGTAGTCAATCACGGCCATCAGGCGCGTCTCAAGCGCTGAACTGCTAATGGCATACTGACTGCTGACGCGGCCGATGAGCTGCTGCGAGTAGTAGCGCTCGGGGTGCATGATGGCTTCCGTCATCTGCTGCATCAGTGTCTCCATAATCTTATAACCTGACAGCTCGACATCGAGCACCACCTTGCTGCGATAGATACGCTGCTTCGACAGGGTAGCGCAGCGCTGGTAAGCCTCGGCCTGCATCGGCGAGATGCGCTCAATGAGACTGCCGGCAAACATACCGTCGAGTATCTCTTGCTCGTGCTCCACAAACACCTTCACACACTCGTTCTCCAGCTTGCCTATGACGCAGGAGCGCAGGTAGACCACTTTCTCGTTGTCGTCGGTCAGTCCCTCGTCAGCGATTCGCTGCACGATGCGATTTTTAGTGGTTTCATCGAAAAAGCCGAGCAGCAGTTCGGCAATCTCAGCGTAGCTCAGCAACTTCAGCTTGAAGGCGTCCTCAAGGTCCATAATCTCATAACAGATGTCGTCGGCAGCCTCGACCAGATAGACCAGCGGGTGACGGACGTAGCGCAGCGGTTCGCCGGGCTTCGAAACACAGAATATGCCTAATTCATCGGCAATGCGCTGATAAATCTCCTTCTCTGAGGTAAAGAATCCGAACTTACCTTTCCGCGAAGCGGCCGACGAGGCGTAGGGATATTTCACGATGCTGGCCAACGTGGTGTAAGTCATGACGAAGCCGCCGACACGGCGCCCCTCAAACTGGTGGGTCAGCAGTCTGAAGGCGTTGGCATTACCTTCGAAGTGGGTAATATCGTCCCAGAACTCATGGTCGACAAGCCGCTGCAAGTCACGCCCCGGCCCCTCGGTGAAGAAAGTCTGGATAGCCTTCTCGCCACTGTGGCCGAACGGAGGGTTGCCCATGTCGTGAGCCAGACAGGCCGTGGCAACAATCTGGCCGATTTCATCGAACAAGGTGTCCTTCAGTTCAGGGTGGACTTCGCCCAACTGGTGGGCCACGTCGTTGCCCAGCGACATGCCGACGCTGGCCACCTCGAGCGAATGGGTCAGCCGATTATGCACGAAGACGCTGCCCGGCAGCGGGAACACCTGCGTCTTGTTCTGCAGCCGGCGGAAGGGCGCCGAGAAAATCAGACGGTCGTAGTCGCGCTTGAACTCCGTCCGGTCGTCGTTCCGTTCAGGGTGGCGGTGCTCCTGTCCGAGCCGCTTGTTGCTTATTAGTTGTTGCCAGTTCATCATAACAATGTGCAAAGTTACGAAAAAGACGACGAACAGCCAAGCAATACCCCCATAAAAACATTTTTTTGTCGGAAAATTTGGCCAATTGAAAAAATATGCCTACCTTTGCAGCAGATAACAAGACATAATAGCCCGAGGATTCCGACAAAAGAGTGCGCGTCGGAATTCTTTATTTTTTGTCTGCCTAAAATAGTAAACTATTAAAAAAGAAATAAGTTATGGCATACATGTCACAAGAAGGCTACGACAAACTGATAGCCGAACTGAAACACCTTGAGAGCGTGGAGCGCCCCAAGGCATCGGCCGCCATCGCGGAAGCTCGCGACAAGGGCGACCTAAGTGAGAACAGCGAGTACGACGCCGCCAAGGAGGCTCAGGGCCATCTGGAGGCAAAGATCAACCAGCTGAAGCTGGCCATCTCGGAGGCGAAGATTGTCGACACGTCGCGTCTGAGCACCGATGCCGTTCAGATTCTGTCGAAGGTCGAGATGACCAACCTGGCCAACAAGGCCAAGATGGCCTATACCATTGTCAGCGAGAGCGAGGCCAACCTGCGCGAGGGTAAGATTTCAATCACGACGCCCATTGCCCAGGGACTGCTGAACCACAAGGTGGGCGACGAGGTAGAAATCAAGATTCCCCGTGGCACCATCAAGCTGCGCATCGACAAGATTACCGTCGGCTAAGCACAGGCCACAACAATCCAGTAAACCGAAAATCCGTAAATCGAAAATAACAAAGATGGATATATTCAGTAAAATCGCAGCTGGCGAGATTCCCAGCTACAAGTGTGCCGAGAACGACGAGTTCTACGCGTTCCTCGACATCAACCCGCTGGTAAAGGGTCACACACTGGTGATACCCCGCCGCGAAGTAGACTATTTCTTCGACATGGACGACCAGGAGCTGGCCCGCTACCAACAGTTTGCCAAGCGTGTGGCCGTAGCCATCAAGAAGGCCTTCCCCTGCCGCAAGGTGGCTCAGGTAGTACTGGGCTTAGAGGTGGCCCACGCCCACATTCACCTCATTCCCATGCAGAGCGAGGCCGACGCCGACTTCCGCCGCGAGAAGCTGAAGCTCACCGAGGAGGAGTTCAAGGCCATTGCCGCAAAGATTCGCGAGGAGTTTGTCTGATCAGACAAACTCCTCGCCATATTTCAGGCGCACCTCGTTGACATACTTACGTATGAGTGCCGACGAGTCGCCTTTCTTACAAATCAGCAGCACGTCGCCCGCCTCTGCCACGATATAGCCATCCAGACCGTTGATGACAGCCAGATGGCCGTGCGGCATCTTGATAATATTGTCGCGGCAGTCCTCGAGCACCACTTCCGAGTCGATGACTACATTATCGTCCTCGCTCTTGCGCATACCCTCGTAGATAGAGTGCCACGTGCCAAGGTCGGCCCAGCCGAAGCTGCACTTCATTACGTAGACATCCTCGGTCTTCTCCAGCAGTCCCGTCTCTATCGACAGGTTGGGAAACTTCGAGAACGACTCCCTCACATAGTCGAGCTCCTCTTCGATGGTGACGCTCTCATCCTCCTTGTCAATGACACGCAGGACGACGGGCAGGATGCGCCGCAGGCTGACGACGAGGTTACGCACGTTAGAGAGGAAGATGCCCGTGTTCCACAGGAACTCGCCGCTCTCAACAAACAGCCGCGCGAAGTTACGCTCAGGCTTCTCGGTGAACGACTTCACGGCATACAGGTGCTCCGGTCCGGCGCCGTCGCCCAGCTGGATGTAGCCGTACCCAGGCTCCGGCCGCGTTGGCGTGACGCCCATCGACACCAGGCAGTCTTTCCGGTCGACAAAGTCCAGACAGCTGAGCACGTCGCGGTTGAAGGCCTCGTCGCCCAGCACGGCTTGGTCCGACGGCAGGATGATGACGCTGGCGTCGGGACAGACGTGCGAGATGCGGTAGGCAGCCCACGCCAGACTCGGGGCGGTGTTGCGTGCCACCGGCTCGGCCAGCACGTTGTCGGTGGGTAACTCGGGCAGTTGCTCGGCTACCAGGTGAGCATACTCTGCCTGCGTACAGACGTAGATGTTCTGTGGTGGCACGATGCCCAGCATGCGGTCGTAGGCCTGCTGGAGCTGCGTCCGTCCCGTCCCGAAGAAGTCGATAAACTGCTTCGGCTTCCGCTCACGGCTGCAGGGCCACAAGCGCCGCCCTTTTCCCCCGGCAAGGATTACGCAAAAATGTTTTTCTGATATTTCCATCGCGTGAAGATTTAAGTTTTTAGCTTTTCGGGCACGAAGATACGGAATAAAAACGACAAAAGCAAGTATTTTTAAGATTTTTAGCTGAAACTTTTTGTCAGTTCGTTTTTTCTTAGTACCTTTGCACCTGCTTTTGATGCCCAGATGGCGGAATCGGTAGACGCGCTGGTCTCAAACACCAGTGGGGCAACCCGTGCCGGTTCGACCCCGGCTCTGGGTA
>OCTX012181426.1_pt1 | contig 11525 bp, 9 predicted proteins | sample 1539691 | NCBI WGS metagenome assembly OCTX01 (sample SAMN02144231, study PRJEB22623) | gut metagenome | biome: sheep rumen | host: Ovis aries | place: New Zealand | reverse complement strand
GGAATTATCGAAACTTGTATTTTCTGTTTGAACTTGGTTTGGATTAGTAGTATCTTGTTGACTATAAGATTCTGATGAAACATTATTAGAGTGCTCGGTTGCTACTAATTCATTGTTAATATCTTTTGTAAAGGTAATTATATAGCTTTTTTCTGGAGAAATAGTATCATTGATAAAGATAATATCTTCTTCAGTATTGATAGTTATTTCGATGTTTTTATTACCTTTATATCTTGTTATATATTCTTGTAATTGATTCTTTATATTCTCGTTAACAGTTGGATCAGCGATAGCTTCTTCAGCTCTTCTGGTTGGCAATTCATTAATTTGCCATTTTTGTATGCTATTTGCTAATAATTCTGGTGTAATATTATCTCCATATTCACTTTTTAATTTCATGTATTCGTCAAATATGTCAAAATTAAAACTATTTTTAAATAAGTGATTTACGCCATCACTGGTTCTGATATTAATAAATTCTTCATAAGTATTGTATTTTAGATTGTGCTTTTTAAAAATAGTAATACTTTTCATATTGGGATTTTCTTGTTTTATCATTTCCCACTTTTTTTCATTATCTTCTTTTACTATTGCCCTAGATAGCGCAGTATGTAAACTATTTAGGTCAATGCTATTTAAACTATTTAATACTACTTCTAAATCTAGGGATGCTAAATCTATTGTTAGATTTCTAAATGATAGTGTATTATTATCATTTATTTTTAATTCAGTAGCAAACTCGTTGTGTTCTTGGATTAGAGTTTCAATTACTATTTTATTTTTTTGAATTATGTTCATATTATCTACCTTCTTATGTTATTATTCTATCATAAAAAAAATTGTTTTAAAATACACTATCTAATGTTATAATACCGGTGTGATTATTATGAAAAAGGAATTAAATGAAGAATTTATTAGAAATCTCTCAAATAAAAAAAATGAACCTGAGTGGATGTTAGAATTTAGACTTAAGTCATATAAGAAATTTTTAGAATTAAGTAATCCATCTTTTGGCCCTAAAATAGATATAGATTTTTCTAAGATAAATTATTATAAATCTGATGTAGAAAAAATAACTAATGATTGGAAGAGAGTTAATTGTAATATTAGAAATAGTTTTGATAAACTAGGTGTAATTGAGGCTGAAGAAAAGTATCTTGGTGGAGTTACTAATCAATTTGAATCAGAAGTTGTTTATCATAATCAAAAAGTGGCTGATGGAGTTATTTTTACTTCTACTGATGAGGCTTTAAAAAAGTATCCTGACTTATTTAAAGAATACTTCAATAGTTTGGTTAAGTATGATGAGAATAAATATACAGCTTTAAATGGAGCAGTATGGAGTGGTGGTTCATTTATATATGTACCTAAAGGAGTAAAAATTGATCGCCCATTGCAAAGTTATTTTCGAATTGAAACAGAATCTTTAGGACAATTTGAAAGAACTATTATAATAGTTGATGAAGGAGCCGATTTGTCATATATAGAAGGATGTACAGCTACTCAATATAGTGTTGCTTCATTACATGCTGGTGTAGTAGAAATATTTGTAAAAGAAAATGGGCATTGTCGTTATTCTACTATTCAAAATTGGTCAACAGATGTTTATAATTTAGTTACTAAAAGATCTATAGTAGAGAAAAACGGAGTAATGGAATGGGTAGATGGTAATATTGGAAGTAAAGTTACTATGAAGTATCCTTCTTGTATTTTGGCTGGAGAAGGCGCAATTGGTAATTCTATTTCTATCGCTTATGCTAAAAGTGGTCAATTTTTAGATGCAGGAGCTAAAATGATTCATTTAGCACCAAATACTAAAAGCAATATAGTTAGTAAGTCAATAGCTGAATCTGGTGGTATAAGTAATTATAGAGGAACTACTAGAATTACTAAAAATGCTATTAATTCTAAAGCTAATGTTAAATGTGATACTATAATACTTGATGAAAAGAGTAAAAGTGATACTTTTCCTAAAAATATTGTTGCTAATTCTTCTTCAATATTAGAACATGAAGCAACAATATCAAAAATGTCTCAGGAAAAAATGTTTTATTTAACAAGTAAAGGATTAAGTGAGAATGCCGCAAAGGAATTGTTAATTATGGGTTTCATTAGTGATTTTAAAAAAGAATTACCTATGGAATATGCTGTTGAATTAAATAGATTGTTAAAGGAATAGGAAAATTTAATATGAAAAGATTTTTATTGATACTAATAATGATAGGTAGCTTAGTAATTGTGGTTGGATGTAATAATAAGAAAGATGATGAAAGTAATGATAAAAAGATTCAAACTGTTACTAATATAGAACTTGATAAAGAACAATATATAGAACAATTAAAAGCAATAAAGATAAATGGGACGGAAGATACAATAAAGATAGACGAAAAAGTAAAATGGGAGGTCCCTAAACATAAAAAGGGAGAAACTGTTAGTTTTTCAATTGCGGTTCCATATACTATTGTTGTCGATGGAAAAGAATATAAAGGGGTATATGATTTAAATGATGTAAATCCTGATAAGTTAGATTCTAATCCAAAGTATGATTTTATAATAGTTAATTTAACATCTGAAGGTGATATTTCAATAAAAATAACAAAAAAAGAATAAATTATAAAAAAAAATTTAAAAGAGGTTCAAAAAGCTTTTTTGAACCTTTTTTATTTCTAAAAAAATAAGTTGGTATTATATATATTGTTTTTTTGATTAGGGAATATAGAATAATTCTTTTTTTTCTTTGTTTGTATTAAAACTTATATTTTGTTAGGATGACAAACGAAAGGAGGGATGGAATGTTAAATCAAGTGATATTAGTAGGAAGGTTGACTACTAATCCACAAGCAGAAACTACTGATAATGGTAAAAAGTTTTCACATATAACACTGGCAGTTCCTAGAAGTTTTAAAAATTCTGAGGGAATATATGAGACTGATTTTATTCGTTGTACACTATGGAGTGGTATAGCAACTAGTACTTCTGAATATTGTAAAAAAGGAGATATAGTTGGTATTAAAGGACGTTTACAAGTTAGTTCATACAATGATGAAAATGGAAATACTAAATATTCTACAGAAGTTATTGCTGAAAAAGTCACTTTTTTGACTAGTAAAGCCAGTGAAATAAGTGAAGAAGAAGAGGAATAAAAAGTAAAAATAATTGAATGTGTTATCACTATTTTATATCTGTTATATCCCTTGAAGTAACACATTCTTATCTTAGTTCAATTGTTCATTAGTTTGCTCCCCTATATAAACTAATAATAAAAAGGCTTAATTTAATGAATTAAGCCTTTTTTCTTATAAAAAGTTGTTTTTTTTCTTTCATTTTGTTATAATGTCATAGACATAAGCCTTTAATTAATTATTAGGAAAGAGATGAATTTATTTGAGTAAGATTAAAATATTTAGTCTTGGTGGACTAGATGAAATGGGTAAAAATTGTTATGTTATAGATATTGATAATGATATATTTGTTTTTGATTGCGGAATAAAATATGCTAACGAGAACTTATATGGTATTGATTATATAATACCTGATTTTAGTTATTTAGTTCAGAATAAGAATAGGATAAAAGGTGTTTTTTTAACACATGGACATTATGAAAATATGGGAGCTATTAAGGAATTATTGATGGATATTCCTAATGTAAAGATTTATGCTACTAAATTTACAAAGTTTATATTATCTAATGATGGTATAGATCCAAATAAAATAACGGAGATAAAAATTCATAAAAAAGTGAATTTTGGTAAAGTTTCTATATTTCCAATTAATGTTAGCCATTCTACTCCTGATTCTGTAATGTATGTTATTAATACTAATGATGGAGCTATTGTATATACTGGTGACTTTATTATTGATCCTAAAATGATGGATAATTATTCTATGGATTTAGGAAAAATTGCTTATGTTGGGAAACAAGGTGTACTAGCTTTATTATGTGAATCTGTTTTTTCTGAACATATAGGACATACTTCGCCAACACATAGATTATTGAGTTTTTTTAAAGACGTTATAAAACATACTGATAATAGATTGTTATTTTCAATTTTGCCAACACATATTTATACTATTCAAGAAATATTTACTAGTGTAGAAAATACGCATAGGAAAGTAGTAGTGATGGGTAAAAATTTACAAAATATTATTTCTTATGCAAAAAAAGAAGGCTATTTAAAATTTAGTGATAGTATATTAGGAGATTTATCTAATATAGAAGATAAAGATTCAATATTATTAATTCAAGATAATAAAGAAGCTCCTTATTCTTCAATTATTAAAATCATAAATAATTATGATAAGTTTATAAAACTTAAGGATACAGATACAGTTGTATTTGCTGAACCTAAATATGATAGTAATGAAAAAACATTAGTTAAAATTGAAAATGATTTAGCACGTAGTGGATGTGATGTTATAAATGTTCCAAAAGATAAGAATATTTTGCATCATGCATCTTCTGAAGATTTGATGATTATGATAGATTTATTAAAACCTAAGTATTATATTCCTGTAAAAGGTGAATATAGATATATGGTTAATAATGCTAATATTGCTTCAGAATTACAAATGCCTAATGATAATATTATATTAAAACAAAATGGAGAAATAATAGAGTTTATTGATGGAAAATATCAAATAGATAATCATGATAAAATTGCTATTAATGATATTTTAATAGATGGTAATAGTAGTGAAGATGTAGGAGAACTAGTTATTAAAGATAGAGAAATGCTTTCAGAAAATGGTATAGTTTTAATTAGTGCGACTATATCTAAGAAAGAAAAAGTTTTACTAGTTGGACCAGAAGTAACTACTAGAGGTTTTATATATGTTAAAGATTCAATTGAAATGATTAACGAAATTAAAAGAATATCTTTAGATATAATTGAAAAGAATATTACGGCTAATTATGTTGATTATAATAGTATTAAAAACGGTATTCGTGAAGAATTAGGAAGATATTTATATCGTGAGACAGAATGTAAGCCGATGATTATAGCGGTTATTCAAGAAGTATAAAAAGAAGTACATATTTGTACTTCTTTTACATTGCTTTAGCTAAAGACCTTGTTATTCCTCTTACAAAAGTCATTAATTCTTCATATGAAATGTTATCAGTTGGCACTCCTTTATAAGCGAAGGAAATGTTGAAATTTTTTCTTGGAGCAGCAATTTCTTCTATAGCTCTGGCTTGTTCTTCACTTATTTCATCTGGCAAGTAGAATAGTGCTCCGTCCCCTTCAGATTGAAGAATTACTAAGTTGTTATTAGCTGCTTCACAACCAGCTTCGTAAGGTTGAGTAGTTGGATTTATGTCTATTCCTACTATTGAAGATAATCTTACTGTGGCATCTGCATGGTGATTATCTGTACCATCTAGCTGTTCTTTTACTATTTGCCCTTCGGAATCTATAGCTATTACACCACGATCCCATTCGTATACAACTCCAGCATCACTTTGAGGACTCCAATTTGTTGTAGTAACAACTCTTGGTCTAGTAGTCGTTGGTTGTTTTGGCTTAAATAAGACTTTGAAAATAGAGTTTAAATCTGTAGCTGATTTATAATAATCAATTTTTTTATAGATTTCTTCGTTTTCTCTTTTGTCGATAGGTATATAATCTTTTATTATGTTATTCTCTTTTAGTATATAAATATCTTTATTTAATAAATCATCTTTATTGTTGTATAAGTTTCCCATTTTTTCATCTCCTAATTTTATTTTAGCATATAAAATATTTGTTAGGTAATAGATTTAACTTATGATATAATATGATTAGTGTAGTATGATATATGAATAAAAAGGGTGATTGATATGTTTGGAAAAGTCATTGAAGTTAACAAGAATTTTGTAAGAATGTTAAATGAAACTAATGTTTCTCAACCTAGTATTATGAATTTTCATGTTGTTTTTGATGAAGATGATAGAAAAATAATAGGTGAAGTAATTTCTTGTGATGATAAATATATAGATGTTAATTTAGTTGGTGAGATTAGAGAGAATTTATTTACTTCTGGTGTACTTAAGAAACCTAGTTTTCAAAAACCTTGTCGTATTATTACCAAAAGTGAATTGGAAATGCTTATTGGTAAGCAAAATTATTTGGATTCTGATACTTTACTTATTGGTAAATCTATAGTTTATAAAGATTATTTTGTTACAGCTAATATCAATGATTTTTTTGCTACTCATTTTGCGGTACTTGGTAATACTGGTTCAGGTAAGAGTTGTTGTGTAGCAAGATTAATACAAAATATTATTTATCAAAATTCTAATGGCTATCCACTTAATGCTCATTTGGTAATATTTGATGCTTTTGGTGAATATAATACAGCATTTAATAATATAAATAATGTTCCAGGTTTAAACTTTAAGCATTATACAACTAATGTTGAGAATAATAATGGTAACTTAGTTAAAATACCTGCTTATTTCTTGGAAGTTGATGATTTAGCACTTCTTTTAAATGCTAATGATTCTCAACAATTGCCTATAATAGAGAAAGCTTTGCAATTAGTTTATATATTTAAAAGTGATAGTGCTCGTCAATATAAGAGTGATATTGTTGCAAAAAGTTTAATGGATATTTTATCAAGTGGTAAACTACCTCAACAAATAAGAGATCAAATAGTAGCTATTTTGACTACTTATAATACTCCGGATATTAATCTTGATACTCCGATAGTTCAACCTGGTTATACAAGAACACTAAGACAATGTTTAAATATTGATAATCAAGGAAAAATGCCTGCTTTAGGTTTAGTTATTGATAAGTTATCAGAGTTTAATAAAACAGACTTAGATAGTATAGAGATAAGACATGATTATGTATATACTTTAGAAGATATTTATAATGCATTAGAATTTGCTTTGATTAGTGAAGGTGTTTTAACATCTGAAAAAGCATTTGATATAGCTAATACATTGAAGGTTAGACTTCATAGTATAATAAATAGTGAAAAAAGAGAATACTTTGATGTTCAAGAATATATGACAAAAGATCAATTTATGATAGATTTCTTTACTACATTTAATGATAAGAAAAAAGTATGTCAAATAATTAATATGAATTTTGCTTATGTTGATGATAGATTTGCTAAAGTATTAACAAAAATATATTCTAAGATGTTCTTTAATTTTGCAACAGATTTAAAAGAGAGAGCTTCTTTCCCAATACATATCATTTTAGAAGAAGCACATAGATATGTACAAAATGATACGGACTTAGAAGTAATTGGATATAATATTTTTGATAGAATTACGAAAGAAGGACGTAAATATGGTGTTATCTTAGGTTTTATAACACAACGTCCATCTGAGTTATCTACTACAGCGTTATCACAATGTTCTAATTTTATTACTCTTAGAATGTATCATCCTGATGATTTGAAAATTATTGGATCAATTACATCTAATTTATCGGCTGATAATTTAGAGCAAATAAAAACATTGAGGCCTGGAATGGCGATGACTTTTGGAACTGCTTTTAAATTACCATCTATTTGTAGTATGGAACTTCCTAATCCAATGCCTCAAAGTACAAGTGTTGATGTTGCTAAGAAATGGTTTGGTCATTAAAAAAATGGTATTTTATACCATTTTTATTTTGTTAGTATTTCAAATACTTTGTCAACATCCATTTCTTTTTCTTTTAATTGATAATCTGGTAAAAGATGTAAATGGAAATGTTTAACTAGTTGACTATCGCCATAGTTAACAACAAATGTTAATCCTTTTGAATTTAGTTTAGTCATTAATTCTTTAGTTAGTTTATCAGCTACTTTGTAGATATGTTGTAATAATTCTGGTTTTAATCCTTGATAATCTTCGACATGTTCTTTGGGAATTATTAATACATGACCATCTACTACAGGATTAATATCCATAATAGCGATTACTTTTTCATCTTCGTAGATTCTTTTACTAGGAATCTCATTTTTTAATATTTTACAAAATATACAATCCATTTTTATCACCAATATAATTCTATCAAAAATTAATTAATAGAGCAATTGAAGAATGAATAGTTTTATATTATAATTGTCTATAATAGAGGTGTATGATATGAAAAAACTTATTATTTCTTTAGTTCTTTTTTTTACTTTACCATTAATGGTAATGGCTTCAACTATTCTAGTTAGCGATGAGAAAAAACCGATTGTTGGGTCAACTTTTGTCATAAATGTAACGGTAGATTATGGAAATGATAAATTGTCGACAGCTCATTACTTATTAACATATGATACAGATTGCTTTAGTCTTGCTTCAACATCTTGGCCTCAAGGTATTGTGTCTTTAAGAAATGATAATGGTAATATATATATAGATAAGGAAGCAACTACTTCTCCTTGGAGTCCAGGAGCAGTATCTATTTTAACTTTTAGAGTTAATAAAGTATGTACAAAATCTTTTGAAATTAAGGAAAATGGACCTGCAACTAATCAAAATGGAAAGGTTGTTAAACAATCTTTTGCTTCTATTACAATATCTACTGAGGAAAGTGGTAGTAATAATCAATTGGCTTCTTTAGCAATTACTGATCAAGTTCTAAATTCTACTTTTAATAAAAATGATAATAATTATTCAGCTAATGTAGCTGCTGATGTTTCAACAATTGATATTGTTGCTATAAAAGGGGACAATAAACAAAAAATACTATCTAATGGTAGTGTTAGTGAAGATGAAACTGATAAGAAAAAAGTTCATATTTCTTATGATTTAAATTCGGGATTAAATAAGATAGATATTAAGGTTCAGGCAGAGAATGGGGCTACAAATATTTATACTTTAAAGGTAACTAGAGCAAGTGACGATAGTACAGATGCAAATTTAAAAAGATTATCTGTTTCAAATACAAATATTAAATATATGGATGGTAAAGAGGTTTATGAAGCTAGAGTTGGTAGTGCTGTTGATAGTGTATTTATAACAGCAGCTACTGTTGATCCTAAAGCAGAATTAGTTGGTACAGGAACTAAGAAGGTAATTGATGGAGAAAATGATTTTGTTATTAGAGTAAAATCTTCTAGTGGAAAAGAAAAAAAGTATACTATTAAAATAATAAAAGGCAAAGATTTTGATAATACACAAGGTAATAATGAGATAAAATCATTAAAAATAAATGGCGAAATAATAGATAAAATAACAAAGAATATATTAGTTGGTGTAGATGAGAATGCTAACGAAATAGCAATAGATGTTGTGCTTGAGAGTGAAACGGCTGTTTATACTATAGAAGGTAACAAAAACTTACAAGAGGGTCTTAATACTATTATTTTAACAGTTAGTGATGATAATACTGAAAGTAATCTCTATTACATTAGAGTATTTAAGAGAATGGATGATTGTGTTTATTTAAAGAAAATTAATGAAATATCTACTTTATCATCTTCTATTATAGTAAGTAATTATTTATCAGATAATCATATTATAGAATCCAAGTATTTGGAAATGGCTTCAAAGAGCAATAAAAAAATATATTATAATGTTATAAATAATAGAGGAGGTTTACTTTACCAAATAATACTAGATAAAAATATGAATGATACAAATGAAATAGATGCTTCAATTACTAAAAATAAAAATAATCCTTTAGTATATAGTTCAAAGATTAAAGAAGGGGTTAATGTATTGTTGTTTTTAGATACAGATGATTTTAGTGATGGGGAAATAATTAGAATTTATTCTTTTAATGAAGAAAATAATTATAAATTAGTAAGTAATAATGTAGAAATAAAAGATGGATATGTTGAATTTACTACTAATGGAGATAATAATTATGTTTTTACTAAACAAATGTTAATTAAAGAAGATGATGCAACTGTAAAATTATTAAAACAATTTAAGGATTATATCGTATTTGGAATAGGCTTTGTATTGATAATAATTGTATTATTATCAATTTCTAAGCTAAAAAAGAAAAAAAGTGTAGCGGAAAAGAAATAAAAATGATATAGTTATATATATTTTCTGAATAGGTGGGGTGTTTATGACGTTTGAAGAGGTTTTGAAAGTTATAAAGGAATATAATCCTGAAGAAATTGATAGAGTTAAGAAAGCATATAAACTAGCTGAGGAAGCTCATAAAGATCAAAAAAGAGAAAGTGGAGAACCTTATATTATTCATCCTATTAATGTTTGTATGAATTTAGCTGAGTTATATGCTGATGGTGATTCTTTGTGTGCTGGTTTGTTACATGATGTAGTTGAAGATACAGATGTAACTTTAGAAATGATTGAAAAGGAATTTGGCCCATCTGTAGCTCATCTTGTTGATGGTGTTACGAAAATCAGTAATTTGCATTATAGTAGTAAAGATGAAGCTACGAATGCAAATATAAGAAGGCTTATTAATAGTTTGAATGATGATGTACGTATTATAATCATAAAATTATGTGATAGATTACATAATATAAGAACGTTAGAGTTTAAAGCCCCAGAGAAAAGAGTAAGAAGTGCTTATGAAACTATAAATATATTTGCTCCTTTAGCTTATTTCATTGGTTTGTTTAGAATGAAGTGTGAGTTAGAAGATAAGTGTTTATACTATATAGATGAAGAAGCATATGATGTAATTAAGAGTAAGGAACAAGAAATCTTACTTGATTATGAAAAATGTTTAAATATTACTACTGATTCAGTGAAGAAAATACTAGATGAACATAATATTAAGTATGATTTTAGAACTAAAATATTGAATGTTTATCAAATATATCAAAAACTTAATAAAGGTTATAAATATTCAGATATTCATGATTTAGTTAATTATAAAATAGTGGTTGATAAAGAAGAAGAATGTTATTTGACATTAGGGTTATTACATAGATTGTATACCCCAATGAATTATAAATTTAAAGATTATATTGCTTTGCCTAAAACTAATAGATATAAGAGTTTGCATACTACTGTTTTTGGACCTGATAATCATATTTTACAATTTCAAATTAAGACTAAAGAAATGGATGAGATTAATACTTATGGATTAACAGCTTATTGGCGTCAACTACGTGAGGGTGGACAGGAAAAGATGCAAATGGAACTTGTTAATAATTATCCGTTCTTTAATGTATTAAGAGATTTGAATCAAGCGATAGATAATGATACTGATTTTGTAGATAGAGTAAAACAGGAAATTTTCACCCAAAATATATATGTTTATTCTTTAAATGGTGAAATAGTGGAATTACCATATGGTTCAACAGTAATTGATTTTGCATATAAAATACATACAGAAATAGGTAATCATTTATATAAAGCTTATATAAATGGAAAAGAAGTAAAAATAACTAAGGTATTAAATAATAAAGATAGGATTATGCTTTTGCAAAATGAAAATTCTTATCCTAGAAAGTCTTGGATTAATCATGTTGTAACCTTAAATGCTAAAAGAAGAATAAAGGAATTTTTAAAAGATGAAAAAGAAGGTAATTAATTATGAACTGATAAAATAAAAGTAGACACAAAAAAAGAAGTGTTTACTTTTATTTTGATATAATTTAGATAAGGAGATGATATAAGTTGA
>OCTX012284463.1_pt1 | contig 11527 bp, 6 predicted proteins | sample 1539691 | NCBI WGS metagenome assembly OCTX01 (sample SAMN02144231, study PRJEB22623) | gut metagenome | biome: sheep rumen | host: Ovis aries | place: New Zealand | reverse complement strand
GTTGAGCTCGCAGGTCATGATGTCGGGGTGCAGCTCGGCGATGGCGCGGGCCTCCTCGACGGAGTCGGCGCAGACGCAGGTGAGGATGCCCACCTCACGGGCGCGGACGATGGTCTTGGCAAGCTCGCCGATGGTGAGGGGGTTCTCGGCATGGTTGAGGAACGTGGCCTTGACGCCGGCGGCGGCGAGAGCCTCGGGCAGGATGTGGCCCATGCCACGGCCCGGCTTGAGGCTCTCCATGTTCTGGGCGCAGGGAATGAGGTGCGGGCAGTTCTCGGCGACCCAGGCGAGGTCGATCAGCTGAGCGGTGAACAGGCACTGGAAGTCGTACTTCTCGGCCAGCTCGTCCGTCTTCTTGGCCAGGGCGCGCAGCTCCTCGCCATAGAGATAGGACTTGGGGTTCACTACGAAGAACGGGCGCTTGAGGACAATCTTCTCCACGCTTTGCCTCCCACATCGAGGGCCATGACACAGTTGGGCCATAACCGTACCCTATATATGTGGGGATTATGATACTTGTTCATTCTCAAGTGAACAAGTTGTTTTTCATCTTTTTTCGCGATGCCGCGAGCGGTCGCCTAGTGGGGCTGAATGGCATCGCCCACGACCGACTGGCCCGCCTTGAGCCACGTGTGGTTCCACTCAATGACGCGCTCGTCCTCGAGGCGGATGGTCTGCTCGAGCATGAGGACGGGCGAGGCCTCGTCGACGCCGAGGTAGTCGCCGTGCTCCTTGCCCGCGACGCGCGCCGTGTAGCGAATGCGGGAGTACGCGATGCGACATCCCGAGGTGGCCTGGACCGCGTCGAACGCCGACTCGCGCGTGAAGTCGACCTTGTCGAGCCCCGGGCAGGCCGGGAGGCTGAACCAACCCTCCTGGCACATGACCGGCTCCTCCCCCACCGTCCTGACGCGGCGCATGAACAGGACGTCGGTGCCCGGCTCGAGCTCGAGCTCGCGCGCGACGTCGGGCGAGGCGGGCACCACGAACTTGTCGATGACGTGCGTCACGAAGTCCTTGCCCTGCGCGTGCAGCGACTCCGCGAACGACAGGGGCCTGACGCCGGCGGGATGCGAGATGCCCGGCTCCGCCACAAAGGTCCCGCGACCGTGCTCCTGTATGAGGAGGCCCTCGCTCACCAGCGACTTGATGGCCCGGCGCACGGTTCCGCGGCTGATCGAGAACCGCGCCATGAGCTCGTGCTCGGAGGGGATCTGCTTGCGCGTGCCCCACTCGCGGGAATAGATCTTCTCGCGCATGTGGTCAGAAAGCTGCACGTGCAAAGGGGCGGACGAGGACTTGTCCAGGCTGGCGCCAGGCGCCTCGTCGGGAGAAACCTCGAGGTCGCGGGAAGAGGGGAAGGTCGAGATGCTGTCAAACATGGTCACGTCCTTGTGACGATGTGTCTATCGGATATAAACAAGCAGTATACAAGTTGACAAGTTATATACAAGTTGGAGCGGCGAGCGGGCGTTCAGCCGACGTGTCCGTTTTCGTTTGCGGACTTGTTGGTAGGGGCGGCGGGACTCCCGCGCTCGCTTCGCTCGCGCTCGTGGGCCTCGGGCTGAGCCCTCGGCCCGCGAGGCGCCACCGGCGCCTCGCGACCTTGCGGTTCTCGTCCCGCCGGACGGGTCATCTGGGATGAGTGGTAGGGGCGGCGGGACTCGAACCCGCAAGCCTTTCGGCGAAGAATTTTAAGTTCCCTGCGTCTGCCAATTCCGCCACGCCCCCATGTGCCATGCGACACCGCACGGCATCAGCGCCCCTCAAGGGTAGCGCATTCAGTGGCGGAAGGAGCCCTGCGCACAGGCAATCGACAACCCGTAGAGCAGGTCGGACTCGCTCACCACCAGCTCGTCGAAGCCCGTGGCGTCCATGAGCTCGCCAATGGCGATGGCGCCGCCCAGGATGATGCGGGCGCGCTTGGGCTGCAGGCCGGGGATCTGCTCTATCTGGTCGAGCCGAAGGCCCGCGATGCGCCGCTCGATCGCGCGCACGTCATCTCGCGAGAGCCGTGCGAGGTGGACGCGCGAGGAGTCGTACGGGACCAGCCCGAGCTTGATGGCGACCATTGACGTGACCGTTCCGCCGCAGGTCACGAGCTTGTCGGGCAGGGGCACGTCGCCCAGCTTCTCCCGCCTCTGCGCAAGCGCCGCCTCAAAGCGCTCCCGGCACAGCGCATGCGCGGCCTCGAGCCCCTCGGGCGTGGGCGGGTACCGGTTGTCGAGGCAGCGGTCGGTCACGCGGCGGCACCCCACGTCGACGGACTTCACCCAGGCGACCCTCGCGTCGTTGGTCGACACGTCGCATGTCCCGTCGACGAGCTCGGTCGAGCCACCGCCGTTGTCGGCAACGAGCACATGCCCTCCCCCGGCGGCGTGCGCGGCCCCCAGGAAGGTGAGCCTGCCCTCCATGTCGCCCGGAATGACCCGCGCCTCAACGCCCAGCTCGGAAAGCCGGTCAACGAGGTCGGCCGCATTGCCCGCATCGCGCGCGGCACTCGTCATGGTGCAGCACAGCTCATCGACGCGGGCGTTCCGCGCGCGGGCAACATAGCCTCGCACGCAATCGACCACGCGACCTATGGCCGCCTGGTCCAGCAGGCCAGTCTGGTCGACGCCCACGCCAAGCTCGCAGATGGTCGAGGTCTTCTCCATCGAGACGACCCTGCCATCCACGACCTCTGCCAGGGCAAGCCGGCAGGTCACGGTTCCGATGTCTATGCAGGCGACGCGCGTCATGGCGCTACTTGGCGACGAGATCGGGCGCCTCGTAGCCAAAGATGACGTCGAGGACGTCCACGTACCAGGGGTTGTCGTCGTCGAGCGTGAGGTCGGCCGAGGCCGAGGCGTCTGCCGTTCCGCGGTCGTCGACCTCGAGCCCCTCGACCATGACGGGGGTCTCCCCCTTGATGACGTAGCCGCGCTTGCGGGCCTCGTCCTCGATGCCCTCGCGCGACTGGAGGCGGTCGACCTCGGCGCGAAGCGACTCGTTGCTGGCGTCGAGCTCGGCCAGCTGGGCAGAATAGACCTGCTCGTCGCGCGTCGCCGCGTAGAGGGAGCGGGTCGGTCCGTACAGGAAGCCCACGACGAGCACGAGGAGGGCCATGACCGCGAGCCCGCGGCGCGCGAGGGGCGACTCGGGAAGGCTGATCTCGGGGAGCGTGGGGATGGGCAGCGACTTGAGCGGGCTCTTGGGCGTGTGCTCCATCACCGCGGGGCGGACGCCATACGCACGGCGCTGCTCGGAAGCGGACGCGGCAGACGCCTTCCGCCCACGGGCAGCATGATCCTGCGCCTGGGTGGCGCGAGGCCTGAACTGGATTGTCTCGTGCTGGGCGGCCATGTGGTTCTTCGTTTCTGGTGCGGCTGCATGTGCGTTTCAAGTGCTGCCAAACAGTATATAGCAGAGCCGTCTGCCCACCGACCACGATTGCCCCAATTCACGAGATGAGGCCAGGCCTCGTCACGCCTCGTGCTTTACCTCGTCCCAGATGCGGTTGAGCTCGGCGGTCGAGAGGCCCTCGAGGTCGACTCCCTCCCGCGCGGCATGGGCCTCCATGGCGCCCCAGCGGCGGCGGAACTTGTCGTTCGAGGCGCGCAGGGCCGCCTCGGCGTCGATGCCCTCGTGGCGCGCGACGTTGACGAGCGCGAAGAGCAGGTCGCCAAACTCCATCTCGGCGGCCTCGGAGCCCCGGGGCTCCGCGAGGAACTCGGCCCTCTCCTCGGCCACCTTGTCCCAGACGTCCTCGACCGTGTCCCACTCGAAACCCGCTCGCGCCGCGCGCTTCGATATCTTCTGGCACTGCATGAGGGCGGGAAGCGACCGCGGCACCGAGTCGAGCAGGCCCGGCCTCTCGTGGTCGCGCTCGCCGGCCGCCTGGCGCTCCCCCGCCTTGACGCTCTCCCAGATGTCGAGCACCTGGTCGGGATCTTCGGCGCCCAGCTCGCCAAAGACGTGCGGGTGGCGCCTGACGAGCTTCTCGTTGAGGGTCCGGCAGACGTCGTCGATGCCAAACGAGCCCTCGTCCGCGCCAATCTGCGCGTGGAGCAGCACCTGCATCATGACGTCCCCCAGCTCCTCGAGCAGGTGCGCGTCTGAGCCCTGCTCTATGGCGTCGAGGGTCTCGTAGGCCTCCTCGATCATGTTGCGGGCGATCGAGTCGTGGGTCTGGACCTTGTCCCAGGGACAGCCGTCGGCCTGGCGGAGGCGCCAGATGGTCCGCACCAGCCGGTCGAACTCGGGATGGGTCCCCGGCGCGCCGTCGCGCGCGAGGGTCTGCTCGTCTGCCTGCTCGATGGGGTTTGCCATGGCCTCTCCTCTCGAATGTGTCGGGGGCGTGTCGGGGGCCGGAGGACCGACGCGCCAGCGGCACGTTTCGCGCTACTCGTCGTCGCCGCCCAGCTCCTCGAGGACGCCCAGCGCCGCCACGAGCACGTCGTCGGACCCCTTGTGGAAGGGGTACGTGAGCTTCTTGGACTTGACGTACACGATGCCGCCGCGCTCCCTCAGGCGCATTGTCTTGTTCTTGGGCACCTCGATGCCCAGGAACACCAGCTTGCCCATCGTGAGCGAGACGGACGTGACGCCCAGGCGCTGCGCGCGGATGCGGATGCGGGCCCGGTCGAGCAGGTTGCGCCCCGCGAGCGGCAGCGCGCCATGGCGCCCCTCGAGGTCGCGCTCGAGCTCGTCGATGTCGGCGAGCTCGCTCGCCGCGGCGATGCGGCGGTAGGCGACGACGCGCTTGTCGACGTCGGGCAGATACTCCTCGGCCAGGAAGAAGTCGGCCGGCAGGTTGATGGTGACCTCTGCGGGCTCGACGTCGGGCGTCTCGCCGCGCGCCTCGGCAACGGCCTGCCCCAGCATGCTCGTGAACAGGTCGAAGCCCACGCTCGAGAGGTTGCCGTGCTGCTCGGCGCCCATCAGCGAGCCCGCGCCGCGGATCTCGAGGTCGCGCATCGCGATCTTCATGCCGCTGCCCAGGTCCTGGTACTCGTTGATTGCCGTGAGGCGGTCGGTCGCCTCGGGCGTGAGCGGGAACTCGCCCGGGAACAGGAAGTACGCGTACGCCTGGAGCCGCCCTCGGCCCACGCGGCCCTTGAGCTGGTAGAGCTGGGCCAGTCCCAGGCGCTGGGAGTCCTCGATGATGAGGGTGTTGGTGTGCGGGTTGTCGATGCCGCTCTCGATGATGGTGGTGGCGACCAGGACGTCTATCTCGTGCTCCTGGAAGCGCATCATGACGTCCTCGACCTCGCGCGCGCTCATCTTGCCGTGGGCAACGCCCACGCGCGCCTCCGGGGCCGCCTCCATGACGCGCCCCACGGCGTCGTCGATGGTGGTCACGCGGTTGGACACGTAGTACACCTGGCCGTTGCGCGCCAGCTCGACGCGGATGGCGTCGGACACGATGTCGGGGTCGTACTCGCCCACGTGCACCTTGACGGGGATGCGTCCCGGCGGCGGCGTGAGGATCATGCTCATGTCGCGCACCCCGCTCATGGCCATCTGCATGGTGCGCGGGATGGGCGTGGCCGAGAGCGTGAGCACGTCGACCTGCTCGCGCATGTTCTTGAGCTGCTCCTTGTGCTGCACGCCGAAGCGCTGCTCCTCGTCGATGATGACGAGGCCCAGGTCGTGCGGGTTGACGTCGGCGGAGAGGAGCCGGTGGGTGCCGATGAGCACCTTGACCTCGCCCGCCGCAAAGCCCTCGAGCGCCTTGCGCTGGCGTGCCGCCGTGACGAAGCGCGAGAGCACCTTGACGCTCACGTCGAAGGGCGAGAAGCGCTCGAAGAAGGTCTGGTAGTGCTGCTCGGCCAGGATGGTCGTGGGGCAGAGCACCATGACCTGGCGGCCGTCGGCCACGCACTTGAAGGCCGCGCGCAGGGCGACCTCGGTCTTGCCAAAGCCCACGTCACCGCAGAGCAGGCGGTCCATGGGGCGCGCCGACTCCATGTCGGCCTTGATGTCGGCCACGCAGCCCAGCTGGTCGGGCGTGAGCTCGTAGGGGAAGCTCGCCTCCATCTCGGCCTGGGCGGGCGTGTCGGGGCTGAAGGCGTAGCCCACCACGCTCGCGCGGCGCGTGTAGAGGTCGACGAGGTCGAACGCGAGCTTCTTCGCGCTCTTGCGGGCCTTGGTGGTCGCGCGCGCCCAGTCGGCGGTGTTGAGGCGGGTGAGGCGCGGCGTCGAGCCGTCCGGCCCCACGTAGCGGGTGAGGCGGTCGACCTGCTCGAGCGGCACGTAGAGCTTGTCCCCGCCCGCGTACTCCAGCAGGAAGTAGTCGCGCTCCCTGCCCGCGACCTCCTGGCGCACGATCTCTGCGAACAGGGCGATGCCGTGCGTGGCGTGGACCACGTAGTCGCCGGGCTTGAAGGGGAAGGTGACCGCCGTGGGGTCGATCCTGCGGCGGACGCGATGACGCGCCATGCGCTGCGTGAGGTCGGAGATCGAGAGCACCCCCAGGCGCGCGCCAGGGATGACCGAGCCGGCCGGGACCGGCGCGTCGAAGAAGGTGACGAGGCCCTCCTCGAGCATCCTCATGGGGTGCCCGAAGTCGTCGGCCTCGTTGTCCGCGCTGCCGGCGAGCGCCTCGACGAAGGGGATGCCCTCGTCGGTGAAGCGCATCTCGAGCGACTCGCGCGCACCGCGGTCGGGGACGGCGAAGGCGACGGCGCAGCGGTCGTTGATGAGCTGGCGCACGCGTCCCAGCAGCTTGGTGTCGGCGCCGGCGATGGCGGGCTGGCGCACCTCGAGCTCGGCGGTGGCTCGTCCGCCCGCCCGCATGATCGACGAGAGCGAGAGCTGCTGGGTGCGGCCGAAGTCCATGTCGCGCGGGGACGCGTAGAGCCCGTCGAGCGATGCCCGGGCTGCCGAGGCCGCCGCCGTGAGCTCGTCGTAGGCGCGGTTGCAGTCGTCGATGAGGGCGCGCGGCTCGGCCAGCACCACCAGCGTCCGCTGCGAGACGTGCATGAGGGGCGAGGAGGTCGAGCCGTAGAGCTCGGGGAGGTAGCGGTCGAGGGCGGGGCTCGCCGAGCGGGCCTCGATGAGCTCGAGGTCGGCCGCGATGGCGGAGTCCTCCTGCGCGTCGTTCCAGAGCGCCTTGCGGGCCCGGTTGATGGTCTCGTCGGTGAGCGCGAGCTCGCGCGCCGGGATGACCGACACCTCCTCGAGCTCGCCGATGGTCTGGCCCGTGGAGGGAACCATGCGCCTGATGCGGTCGATCTCGTCGCCAAAGAACTCCAGGCGCACCGGCGAGGAGGCCTGGGCGGGGAAGACGTCGACCGAGTCGCCGTGGATGTGGAAGGCGCCCGGACCAGACACGTCGGGGTCGTCCGAGTAGCCCATGCCCACGAGCAGCGCGCCCATGTCCTCGAAGGGGACCTCGTCGGCGATGGCGAAGGTGCTCGAGGCGTAGTAGCCCGAGCCGGGCGGCGGCACGCGGCGCATGAGCGAGCGGGCGCTGGCGACCACGACGCACTCCTCGCCGGTGGCGAGGCGCTCGATGGCGCGGCAGCGCGCCCCGACGACGGCGTCGTCCGCCGCGGCCTCGGCCCAGGGGAGGTCGCGGCGCTCGGGATAGCGGCTCACCACGCCGGGCCCGAGCCAGGCGGCCAGGGCATGGGCGGTGCGGTCGGCCGCCTCCTCGCCGCTCACGATGACCATGCAGGGACGCGGGTCGCGCGCCCAGAGGGCGGCGACGGCGAGCGGGCGCGCGCTCTGGGCGACCGCCAGCGTCGCGTCGTGCCCGGCGCCCAGCTCGCCCAGCAGGTTGGCGAGCTCGGGAGCCGCCAGGAGCCTCTGTGCCACACGGTGAATGAACATCTGGAGCCTTTCGAGACGGCAAAGCGCCGCAGGCAGGGACTGCCCGCGGGTTTGCTGCGTGGTTCATGTGATGCCTATTGTAGGGCAAGGACGCTTTCGGTCCCTGGCTGAACGGGCGCCCGCGGGCTTCTCGCCTGGGACCGATACTACGCCCGGCCAGACTCCTCCGTGATCTGCCGCAGGTAGTCGCGGGCTCGGTCGAGGTCGTCCGTGCTGGCCCGCCAGGACCAGTTGCCCTCGGCCACGCCCGGCACGTTCATGCGCGCCTCGTCGCCCAGAAGCGCGACGTCCTGGAGCTGGTACACCGCGATGGGCGCGCTCGTGCTCGCGCACACGCGCAGCAGGCCGCGGCTCGTCGCCGTCGCCTCCTCGCGCCCCTGGCCATAGCTGCGCTCGCACCAGCCCAGGAGGGTCTGCGTGTCGTGCGTCGCCGCATAGGCCAGCTTACCGGGGACGCAGCGCCAGCCGGCGCGGACGTCTCCCCCCGCGAACTGCATCACGTCCATGCCATAGAAGCCGCAGCTGGTCACGAGCGTGCGCGCGGCGGGGGTGAGGACCCCCAGGTCCTCGGCGATGAACGGCAGGGCGCCAAAGCGCTCGTGGGCCGCCTCGAAGAGGGCGCGACCCGGTCCCCTTCGCCACGTCCCCTCCTTTGCCGTCGCCCCGCGCGGAATGGCGTAGAACGCCGAGAAGCCCAGGAAGTGGTCGAGGCGCACGTAGTCGTAGAGGGCGAGCGCGCGCTCGAAGCGGCGCATCCACCAGGCGTAGCCCGTCTCGCGCAGGACGTCCCAGCGGTAGACCGGGTTGCCCCACAGCTGCCCGTCCTCGGCGAAGGCGTCGGGCGGGGCGCCGGCCAGGACGGCCGGGTGGCCCGCCTCGTCGAGCTGGAAGATCTCGGGATGGGCCCAGACGTCCGACGAGTCCGCGGAGACGTACATGGGCATGTCGCCCACCACGTGGATGCCGCGCTCGTGGGCATAGGCGAGCAGGTCGTCGAGCTGCAGCTGGAAGGTGAACTGCGCGAGGCGGTGATGCTCCACGCCCGCGGCGAGCTCCGACAGCTCGAGAAGGTCGGGCGACCAGGCGCGATACTCGTCCGGCCAGTCCTGCCAGCACACGTCCTCCCCCACCAGGCCCTTGATGGCCATGAAGGCGGCGTAGGGGTCGAGCCAGTCGGCCTCGCGCTCGCAGAACGCCTCGAAGGCCTCGCGCTCGTCCGCCCCCAGCTCGTCCACGCCTGCCGGGATGGCGTCCTCGCCGCCCTCGAGCAGGTCGGTGTTGCCCGCGAACGCCGAGAGCCCGGCATAGGGGCTGCCGAAGCGGTCGGTGGGGTTCACCGGGAGGATCTGCCAGTAGTGCTGGCGGCAGTCTGCCAGCCAGTCGCAGAAGGCGCGGGCCGGGGCGCCGAGCGTGCCGGCCTCCCCGTCGTTGGGCACCGAGGTGACGTGGCAGATGACGGACGAGCCGCGCTCGGGCTCGAGGCCCAGGGCCTCGCCCGGGACGTACAGCACCGACGACCCCAGCTGGGTCAGCGACACCGTGGCCCTGCCATCCTCGACCATGACCTCGCGGCCGGTCACGACGTCGGTCACGCGGCCGGACGGAACGTCCACCCGGACCTCGTGGATGCGCTCGAGGCTGCGGTTGACCAGCACGATGGCGCACTCCCCCGTCGAGGGGCTCGTGCGCCTGAAGCCAAAGACCTCGTCGCCCAGGTCGATGGCCTCGAAGTCGCCGTCACGGAACGGCGCGAGCGTGGTCCTGAGCATGGCGGCGTTGCGATAGATGGTCTGGCAGTCGCGGTCCTCGTGGCCCCAGGGGTAGGTCGAGCGGTTATAGGGGTCGGCGTATCCCTCGACGCCGGCCTCGTCGCCGTAGTAGATGCACGGGACGCCGGGGAGCGTCATCTGGAGCAGGGCCGCGACCCAGAGCCTGCTCTTGGCGAGGCCGCGCTGGCCGTCGCTCAGGCGATAGGCGGCGCGCTCGTCGTCGGAGAGGGACTCCTTCGCGGGTGCCCCGCCCAAGATGGTGAAGACGCGCTCGGTGTCATGGCTCCCCAGCATGTTGAGGGCGCGCGAGAACGCGCCGGCAGGGTAGTTCTCGCGCATGGACTCGATGCGCTCGGTGAGGTCGCGCGCCGACGCGAAGCCCAGCACGTAGCCCAGCAGCGCGTCGCGCAGGTGGTAGTTCATGGCACAGTCGAGCTCGTCGCCCAGGAAGTAGCGGCGCAGCTGGCCATAGCTCACCTTGTTGGAGGCGTCCTCCCAGACCTCGCCCAGCACGAGCGCGTCCGGACGCTCGGCAAGCGCGGCGGCCGTGAGCTCCTCGACGAAGTCGTCGGGCAGCTCGTCCACCACGTCGAGCCTCCAGCCGCGCGCGCCGGCGCGCAGCCAGTGGCGCACGGGCCCGTCCTCGCCAAACACGAACGAGCGGAAGCCCGGGTCGTTCTCCTCGAAGTCGGGCAGGTCCTTGACGCCCCACCAGCTGAGGTACTCCCCATCCTCGCCTATCTTGAACCAGGTGCGGTAGGGCGAGTCCTGGCTCTGGGCGGCACCGACCCCGTCGTAGTTGCCAAAGGCGTTGAAGTAACGCGAGTCGCGGCCGGCATGGTTGAAGACCCCGTCGAGGATGACCGAGATGCCCATCCCCGCGGCCTCGGAGCAGAGCCGGCGGAACTCGCCCTCGTCGCCCAGCATGGGGTCCACGGCGAGGTAGTCGCCCGTGTCATAGCGATGCCAGCTCGCCGCCTCGAAGATGGGGTTGAGGTAGAGCGCCGTGACCCCGAGCTCGCGCAGGTAGCCAAGGTGCTCGCGGACGCCCGAGAGGGTGCCCCCGTAGAAGTCCCACTCGCGTATGGTCCCATCCTCGTTCCTGCGGTAGCGCGGCGGGGTGTCCCAGTCCTCGACCAACGCGCGCCCCGGCCCGCTCGCATGCTTGGACAGGGCCTCCTCCACGCGCTCGCGCCACTCGGGACCGCGCGCGAAGCGGTCGGGGAAGACCTGGTAGACGATGCCGCCGTCAAACCAGTCGGGCTCCTGGGCACGCGGCTCGTACACGGTGAGCTGGAACGACGCCTCGCACCACTCGCACAGACGGCCCTCCCCGCCCACGCGCCCCGGCTCGGGGCAGCACCACAGCGTGCGCCCGTCGCCCATGCGCAGCGCGAACGAGTACCACATGATGGCGGGCTCGTCCGGCGAAAGCCCCGCGGAGAAGCGGACGCCGCCCTCGAGAGGCTCGCGCGTCATGGGCAGGATGGTCTCGCCCTCGCCGTCGACCCAGATGCGCAGGTCGCAGGAGGCGGGCTCCTCGTCCAGGACGTCAATGGCCAGGGTGACGGTGGTGCCGAGCTCGACGGCGCCGAAGGGGCTGCGATAGGAAAGGACGCGGCTGTTGTGATGAACCCTCATTGGATCTCTTTCGTGGTCGGGGCAGAAAAAAGGGCGCCCCCTCTTGGTGAGGGGGCGCCCTCCAGCGGCAGCTAGATGTCGCGACGCTTGACGTAGCGAATGACCTCGGGGTGGAGCTGGTGGTAGAGGTCGATGTAGTCGTTGGCGGCGATGCCCCAGCCAAAGTCGACGGCCATGGCCTGGAGCTGCAGCTGACGCCAGACGTCAGGCTGGGTCCAGAAGACCTCGCAGGCCTCGAGCAGGCAGCTCGCCATCTCGTCGGCGTTGAAGTTGGCGAAGCTGAAGCCGTCGCCCTCGCC
>OCTX012252406.1_pt1 | contig 11528 bp, 10 predicted proteins | sample 1539691 | NCBI WGS metagenome assembly OCTX01 (sample SAMN02144231, study PRJEB22623) | gut metagenome | biome: sheep rumen | host: Ovis aries | place: New Zealand | reverse complement strand
GTCCGGAATCTGATTCCGGCATTAGTTCGTTTCCTGCTCCGCGTGACAGCGCGGAGTCTCCTCTCATCGCCGTCAATATCATCGCTATCCCTTCGACCATTACTACCAGATCGCGCCATTCCATAAAATAGCATAACACTCATGCCTTGAGCCATTCGTATTTGGCTACGGAATAGATGGGCAGGAACGGAATCAGAATCGGAGTCTTCTTCACGTATGCCTGATATTCGGGGTCATTGCCATAGGAGGCGTTCTGACGCAACTCCAGACGGCGCGCGCCGCTAAACATTACAAATATGATACCTGCATAGCCGATAGCTACAATCAGCCATTGCCACCAACTAAGCCCTGCGCCGATTCCGCTCAGCAGCGCACCTGTCCATATCGTCACTTCGCCTAAGTAGTTCGGGCAGCGCACCAGACGGTACAAACCTGTATCGACGAACCGTTTCGGGTTCTTTTTCTTTGCGGCACTCTTCTGCGCATCGCTGATACTCTCTAACAAGATGCCGCAAGCCACCACCGCAGCACCTATCCATGCCCACAACTCGCTATTGTGCGGTCCGTTCGCCAACCGGAAAGCCACAGGGCTTACCTGCGCCACGTACAGCAACGCGCAGAACAGCCAAATCACGATCATCACGCCGGCAGGCTTCTTGTCAGAATGGCCCTCGCCGTACAGAATCTTACGGTACCCAACCGCCTTGCGTTCGCGCACTAACAGATACGTACCCAACCGGACACCGAAAATCAGCAGCAACACTAACATCAGCGCCGTCGGCACACTCAGGTTCGCGTGATATAGCACGCCCATCGTGATTGCCAGAGCAGCAATGCCGTACCCGTAACCGAGACTGAAGAAATACACAAAGTATTTCCACCCCACTGCGGACACCGCCATCGCCACCGTAAAAAGAATCAATAAATCTGTCATAGTATTTTTGTTTTATGTTAATTTGTACTAATTAGGCTGCTGCGTGTTTTTTTCTGCACGCAAACTGCGTGCAAAGATACTGCTTTTTTCTGACATATGCAAGCATGCACGATTTTTTCTTTTGCTGACACACATAAAAATGAGCAACTTCTAAGTTGCTCATCTCTCGGTTGGGTATGCCTTTCTTTGTTCGTGCCGCCCGTCAGTCGGTCAGCGCTTGCAGCAAAGCGTCCAGTTGCTGCTGTGTCATGCCGTGTTCAAACATAAAAGTGCCGAAAGTTTCCGCATAGTTGACGTCGGGCAACAAGGTCTCATCGTCCACTCCGGCGTAGTACATCAGGCACGGATGGAGCCGCAACTTCAACAGAGTCCGGCACACATCGGGAGAACTCGTAGGAGTGATGAAATAATAGTTCTCATAGGTCTTGAGATAATCATCCACAATCTCCTGATACGTAGCGCCGCATAGTCCTTCAAGCAATGCGCAGACGTAGCCTGTACGGTCTTTTCCCTCCGTACAATGCACCACATACGGACCCGGACGCGACGACAATTCCACCAACGCTTCAATCAGCGGCGTATTGAACGCATCTACCGTGGGATCGGCCTTCAGCGGACAAAGGATGACCTTTCCTCCTTCCCATAACTGACGGCTGTAAGCAGGCATGTCGTAACCCGCCATTTTGGCTTGGTCATCCGTGAGATTTAGCACCGTTACGACCCCTTGTTGCTCCAGATAATTCGATACATACTGCGCGCGGTTGATTTCGTTGCTGAACGGCGAAGAGGTACGGTGCAGCCTCCCGGTGGCGATGTTGCCTACCTTCACGGCGCGCGCATTGGCAAACGCTTCGTCCGACGGATAGATGTCGCGGTCGAACTTGTATTTCATGCCCAAGGCGGTCTGCACGTCCAGCCTGCCGCCTTTCTCTTTCATCGTGACGGCAACCGGTTCGCCCTCCCTGTCTCTGAAAACAGCAGGCAGACCGGTATTGTTTGCCGTAAAGCAGGTGGACGGATATCCGGGATAATCAACGCAGATATACTCTCCGGTAGCAGAATAGAAACCGTCGTAATACGGCATGACCAGTTCCGTATCTTTGAGGGCGATAGTAATGACGTCACCGAGCGTGAAACCCGCCTTCTTCATATCGTCTGCCGTAAAACTGAGCATAGCGGCGCCAAACTCATTGTACGACACGATTTTGCCGTTCAGCACTTCCGCAGGCGACTTCTCTTTGCAGGAAGTAGCAATCGCCATGACGGACAATAGGAACAATCCGGCAGCAATGTTTTTGCTGCATCGCAAGATAGATAATTTATTCATAAGCATTTATTTTGGTTATACCCACATAGGCTAACAGGACAAGGTTCATCACCAGCGCATAGATAATCACCGGCTTCGGGCGTTCGGCTATCTGTCTGAAGTCGGCAGGCTTGAGCACCAACCCCAAGTCAAACATCAGAATAGTTAATATCGGCAGTACGATAAAGATGGTGTTCATAGTTTCTGCGTATTAAGGCACGCTATTCCTATTTATGATTATGTGAGCAAGTCATGGACTAAATTAGCCAATCAAGGTAATTGTCGGGAGTGACTATTGCTGTTTCTTTGATGTTATAGGCTTTCAGGATTTTGAATTCTGCAAACTTTTTGGAGTATAATCCGAAAAATTATATTATTTTTTTGGAATACAATCCATAAATTTACACATTTTTGCGGAATTGTAGTATATGTTTATCATATCTTCTTGCTCCGTTGTGTTCGCCGTTCGCGAATTGCGAACACTCAAATGCGCTGCAAAGGTACATAAAAAAATCCTATCCCGCAAATTTTTTATCAAAAACTTGCACTATTCCGCATTTTTGGGGGGCGGAAATATGCACTATCCCCAAGATGTTAGAGGCAAAATATATACTGAGCGTAAAAGCCGTGCCTAATCTCCGCATATTTGCGGCGAATAAGTTGTTTTTTCTCCGCATGACACCTTGTTTATATGCCGTTTGGGGCATCCAGCCTTATTTCCGCATGTTCGGGTAGATATAGTCCAGCAAGGCATCAAAGTTCGACTTGAACGTGAAACTCTCGCGCAGCGTGGGGTAGTTCTCTTTGTCGAGGCAATAGGGGTAGGCGTATTTGAGGAACTCCAGCCGTTTGTCGTCGAACGAGAACATCGTAGCCATCTGCGCCATGTCCGCTGTGCAGAAATAACCGATGGTGACGCATAGTTTGGCAATCTCCAGTTTCTTGTCGTCAAACGATTGTCCGTTGAGTGCGTCCATGACCGCTTGCATCTGTTCGGCAGATGCGCAGTCATAATACCGCAGTTCCATCGGCGGCCGGCGGTGCGAGTCGCCATGTCCGTGCCGGTCGTTATGATGCCCGCGCGGACCTTGAGGACCTTGTGCCATCGCTCCCGTTGCCACTATCGCAACGGCGAAAAGAAAGAATAGTCGTTTCATTGTATCGGGTAATTTTGTTGTTTTGGTATATTGTATTCGTTTTTGTTGCGTTAATTATGTGGGCATGACAGGCTAATCTTCTGATCCGTCAAAATGTAATGTCGGCAAAGTGAATTTTTTATTCGCCATGTGTTATTCGTCGTGTCTAACGTTTATAAATTGGTGTTTATATACCCCTCCATATATAAGTCAAAAATGAGCCTAAATCTATCACTTTCGCGTTCGGGAAATGTGAACTTATTTTATTTCACCCATTCTATCCCTCTCAAACATGCCGGCAACTTACCCCCTGCGGCTTTGTGGTGTGCTACACAGGCACAGCAGAGACCGTGCCGCGGACAGTCTTTCGGACAAGGGCATGATATGTTATTATGTGGACAGGGCATGGTGTAATGGTTTACTTTTTCACCAGCGGTTCACATTGCGTTTTGTTCACCACACGGTCACGCATCAGTTTCATATTGTTGAAATTGCGACTAATGTGCTGTACAATCTCTGTATAGTTATCGCTGTTTGCATTTTTTTGATAGTAATATGGTTTGATAGATACACAGTTCGGATGTTCAAAGATAGTATTAAGTAACGTTCGATCCGAATTGCCGCATGAATGTCCCAGAATTATCACTTGAAATGGTTCGGATTCAATGAAAGACAACATATTTCTATAGTTTGGGGCCTCCAAATAGCGAATAGATTTGATATGTGACAAACAGGCATTGTTTTTATGTTCTTTCAATTCTTTGAACTTGTCGTCCAACTCATCTCCATAACCGAAGATGATGCTCTTCGGATCATCTAAATTACCATGAATATGGTTGTCTGCAAAACTATGATGATTTTTCCTATATATCGAAGATGTATTTGTATAGTTAAAATTTAGCAGCATTATCTCTTTGGGGAGTAAGAAGGCATCGGGGTATAGTGTAGAACCATTTGGCTGATCTTTTCTCCAATAATATGCTTGCCCTAAACATTGGATATCATCAAGCCCATATTTTCTAACTATCCTCCTTAATTCCTCATCTCTTTCCTCATGGCGTTCCCAATATTCTTTATGTTCTTGGACACATTTCCTACTCCCAATAGCTACATCTTCCTCTTTTATAGGAGCATATATTGCTTCATCAATACTTGGTATTTTTGGCACTTCATTTTGTACGACTTCTTGCAAATACTGGCAAAGCATTTTTTTGAAGTAATCTAATTGTCGATTTAACGACCTAATAGATGGTTCAGCAGATTGCATTGACTCTTGACTGGGGAACGCATATTGTTTTAATAACTCATAGTATTCATTTTCAATATCTACCCAACCTTTGGTTTCGATGCTAGTGCAGATAGAATGAAAGAACTTTGTCAACATTGGTTCATAATCACCATCGTACTTAGAAATGTAATCAAAGACATCTTTATATTCAGCCCCAATATTGTTGTGGAGCAAATTCGTCATGTGAATACTCCATGCCTCTTGCCTGTTAAGTTTTAGTGTACACAGTTCATCTTTAGCGATGTTGGAGTGCTGATTATATAGAATATCCTTTATCCTATATTCTTTATACCAATTGATAAAATCAGCATAGCTTGTTTTCAAGCCATGCGCTAAATCAAAACCATTTCCTATGAGAACTAATCTGTTCATGCAATCATTTTATTCCTATAAAATCGCTTAGAGGTCTAATCTTTGCGCGGTAAGTATTGATACGCTGACGGAGTTGCGGATGTTTCTTAAACTCTACGGGGTTATTATCAAATGGCACAACTATGTAATAGGCTGCATGTTCCGGATGAAAACCATGTTTCTCCAACGTCTCTTTCGTCCAGATAGAGAACGAACCTTCTTTGCCTTTCTTGATATGGAAGAGTTGCGCCTCCTTTCCGTCTCTGTGTAAAAGGACATATCTCATGCGTTCAAAGCCGGGTGTTACTTGTAAAGACCCGTCACTTTCTCCAGCACGCATATAGCATATACCTTTCTCTATCATCAATTCGAGAACTTCTTTGCGTGCATGATTGACCAAAACGGTCACTTCCTCCGGATTCTCACGCATTTTTTGCAAGAATTTCTCAGCTGTTTTAGGGTCTGATATTTCTTCTTTGCGATGAATACCCAGTTGTAAATATTCTTCAGATTGATCAATACCTATAAATTTGCGTCCAAGAAGATTTGCAGCAATACCTGTAGTACAAGAACCGGCAAATGGATCAAGTATGGTATCTCCTTTGTGTGTACAGGCGAGAATGATTCTATAGAGCAAACGCAAAGGTTTTTGTGTCGGGTGCTTTCCACATTTCTTTTCCCACATTCCCGGAGCTGGAATTTTCCACACATCCGGCATATGCACGCCTCCGTTCATGGCTTTCATTAAATCATAGTTGAAATAATGCGCCACTTTTTGTTCCTTGCGCGCCCAGATAATATACTCTGCCGAGAAATTAAATCTCTGGTCTGTAAACGTGGTTGGCGGGTCAGACTTTTGCCATACAATAATATTTAGAATTTTGAAACTCTGCTCTTGCAAACAAGTCGCCACATCAAAGATATTATGATAGGTGCCGCTAACCCAAATAGTTCCGTTCGGTTTCAGCACACGACGACAAGCAGCAATCCATTGGGTATTGAACTCATGCACTTCCTCTATTGGACGTACTCTGTCCCATTCGCCCTTATCAAAACTTATTATTCGATTTTTTATCTTTACTTTACCATTTCCAGACGATAAGAAATAAGGCGGATCTGCAAAGATGCAATCTGCGGATTCCGCTAATAATTGTGAACACAATGAGGAACTATCTCCATTCAGTAAAGTGAAATCACTATGCGTATAGAATGGCAGCATGTTAAGAATAAATAACCTCAGAGTTACAATTTAATTTGTCCAAGAAAGCTTCTTTAGACACAGATCCTCCCTTTATTGCGTCTGCAAAATATAAAAGATTCTCCGAATTAATAGCACCTCCATTAACGTTTGTGGCTTGTTTTATTCCATTTAAAGCTTTTGTTACATTTCCTCTAAATAGTGAAGACACAAATAAGAAATTAAATAACGTAACATCAGATGGGAAATTATCCCACCATTTATTATTGTTGCGTTCTTCCCGTCTGTCAGTATTTTCTTGAACATACCGAATCATTTCATCAGCCATATGACGTGTTATACTAAAGCCATGTGAATATGCTTTGTTGTCAATAATCACGCCGCGTCTGTCATGTGCGATAACCCCATCTGGCTTGCGGGAACCACCCATATGCTTGCCCCAAAACTGAAGTTCATTAGTCAGTAAGTCTATCGTAAAAATCTCAAACTCTCGATTGTCTTTCCCTTGGAAAGAATAATCAATAAGAGTGAGATATTTATGATCTATGTAATTTAGTTTTTCACGAACACGCTCCTTGATAATAGATAGTTCACTACGTTCTTCTGTTGGAACAGATTGTACTGGAATATCCAATTTGAGAATTTCATCTTGTAAATGATATAGACCTGCTTGGACTTGTATGTTTAATCCTATATTTACTAAACCATTCAAATCATCTTGTATAGTAGCACTATTAACTTCATAACCCTTTTCTTGCAAATACTCCATGATTTGCGGTATGCTGCGTTTTGTGGCTTCGGAAATATATTTTATTATATACCCACGGCGCATTCGTAATTCATTAGCATTGCTAGCTTTACTTGCTAACATTTCCATATACACAATCTTGGGCACTTTTGCTAAGCTGCTCTTACCAATCGCGCGTTTGTAATTCCTTAATCCTTCAACGGTTATTGAAAAAGCGGAATTAATAACAGTAGAATATTCTACACCACCAACATACTCCGTAACTAATTTTGATGATTTAGTTGCCCAACCTATACTTACCAACCAACCTGATATCATACGCGCATACTTATCCGAAGAGCCTTCCATATTACTTAGCAATTTTTTCTTTTCCTCAGTATCACCTAAAACATATGATTGAACCCATATATTTTGTGGAATAGATGTAAATCCTGCTTCATCAGTAAAACCAAGTTGACGTCCTATCTCAAATTTTGTATATTGCTTACCACTACTTAATATTCCAAGTACACGACATGCAGGGGGATATGATAAAAAAGCTGTCCCTAAAACTTCGCGTTCTTCTGCTTCAGTTTTTGCCAATACAAACTTTCTACCAGACATAGTAACAGAACAAGTATCGTCATTATAATTATAATCCAAGAATCCAATCGATACCGCCCATCTTAAGAATCCATCGGCAGTCCAATCATCAACATATGGTTTTTTGATAGAAGTTGGGATACCATTAACCTCATATACGTGTGCTTGCTGACCATCTAAAGCAGCCTGAGCTAATCCAGAACATTTTGCATTTCGACGCCCTTCTTTTCCTGCACTTCTCCCTTTGAGTAAAGCGTATGAAATACGGGGTTCCTTCAAAGCTTCTGTAAAACGCGTGTAGAGATCTACTTGAGAAAATAAGTTAGCATCTCTAATAAGGGGTAATCTTCGGTTAATGAACTCTGCGCAGAATTCCGACTCTGAAACAAATAGGGAAACCACCTTCTTGAGGTTGCCCGTTGATGAAGGATTTTGAATCCAACCAAATGTGCGTTGTTCTCTTGACATATCAAAAATTGGTTATTAAGACTTCTATTGTCCGGGTCTTTTTGTTTGAAGATTGGTAACTGCTATTAGAGTAGTTTGCATTTAGGAGGTGGGTGTGATATTGTACGCGCCATGCGTTTAGGTTGTCATTAACCATACCTTTGTGCTCTAAGACGTTCGACAAAGCAAAGTGCACATGCCTTGCGTTTAATTCATCTAAAACACCAAATAAATCCAAATCATCTTGTGCTCTCCAACCTTCAAAACCGCGCCTCCCATCATTGTAAGAACTACAAGAAATAAGGTAAGGAGGATCTGCATAAACGAAATCACCTGGCTCCAAAAAATCCAAATCCAAATTGTGAAAGTTATGAGCCACAAAATAAATTTGTTGCAATCTCGGATGCCATGAGATAAGATTTTGCTCTATTTTATCGTTGTATGAGCTACGATTTACGCCAAATGGATTATTAAAGTCTCCATGATTATTAAAACGAAGTTGATGATTAAAGCCATAACATATAAGCAAGAATAGATCTATCGGATTCCGTCTTTCATTATATCTATTACGCAAGGCGATATATCCCTCCTTGTTTGTTTTAGTCAAATTAAACTCATGGATCGTTTCATGTATAACATGCAGTAAGTCTTCTAACTCCATATGCTGCATCGTCTGGTACATGTTAATGATATAATGGTTAATATCATTGCATATGATATGATCCGCTTGAACATTTATAGCGACATCTAAACCGCCGGCAAACATATCAACAAAAGTGTTGACGTGTTCTGGAAATAACGGAAGTATTTGTGAAAGTAATCTATACTTGCCGCCTATATAATTCATTGGCGATTTATTCATATCATTCATGTAGTTGTATGAAATATAATTGTTCTTTTAGACCTTCGGAATTATTTGGTATTTTGTTTTTGTAACGCCTATAAGTGAACTCGAACAACCGGAAAGTTTCCGGCATACCATATGCTTGAACGATTTCGGCAAGTTCTTCGGTTGGAAGTAATCCTTCATTGTTGTATGATATGAGAGCATAGCGACAATGCAGGTTCTGGAGAAGATTGTTAAAAGCCTCTCTAACTCGATTCTTTTTGCAAAAATCTGACTTGCGATCATTCTCGGCTCTAATACCTGTTATACCATGAATCTCTGGCTTGTCATAACGAGCGATAGTCTCTAATATATGGTAATTAGGGAGATATTCTCGTTCGTTATAAGGAGGATCCATATAGATTAAGTCCGACCGGATATGACCTGCCAATTCCTCTGCAGCCATATTATATACATGGCAATGTTCTCTGCTTGAGATAATAGGGATTTCCTCTAATTTCAAGGGTTTATACGTACGTACATCCCAATATTTAAGATATGCAGCATATGTACCTGTAATGTTTGCCACGTATGGTACCGCACTCACTAAACAAGCCAATATGTAGAAATATTCATTCTCAGTTATCTCTTCCCGCAGTCGCTCAATTTCTTGTCGTATCACATCTATTTTTAAAGCATTTCCGGACTGGAAATACATACGGTTATTAAAAGCATTGGGAGCGTAATTGTAAGCAATAAAGTTAGCTGGATTATTTGGATCTGCTTGTTCTGTAGGAAGATTATTGAGATGGTTGATAATTTCTCTTATACGTTGAGTAGTTCTGTTGTTGCATAGTATGCCACGGTTGATTACATATGAGAAATATAGAAAATCATTAGCGGTAACAGAATAACCTTGTTGTTTGAAGGTACGTGCAACAATGCCGCTGCCAGAAAAAATATCTGTAACGGTATGAACATCTTGTGTATACTGCCGCACAATCTCTAAAATGTTATCTGTCAATTGTCCTTTTCCACCTATATAGCGCATAATCTATTAATTATTATATATTATCACACTTTCAATGGCTTTCCATCTTCTGTTTTCCATGCTGTTTTCCCATTTTTTTTGTATTGACATATTATACTTGCAGCTTGGGAAAGCGCCGTTGAATCAGCCCGTTTGGGAATAAAGGTATATGGCTGAACAAATTGAAGAGTGCCTTCTTTTTCTGCGATAACCCCTTCTTCTAATAGTTTTTGTCTTGCTTCTTCGATATCTGGGTATTTATCTTTTGATTGTTCGTTAGTCACCAAAATGGAACCTTCATCTACGACAACCTCACCATTGTCCGGGTAGTAAGTAGCTGTTGCAACGGCTTCCTCCAACTGCATGTGCAAAGGAATTCTTGTTATTTCTGATTTTGTTTCTGCATAAGGGTATAATTCTATCATTTTAGAAATCAGAGTTTTCGTCCTTTTCTCTATTTCCTTTATTGTCCATTTGTCTAATTCCAGCAACTCTTGATTCATTTTTATATGTGCCGTGTCCTTAAGAATAGCGTTCTTATATTCCCACGGTTTATTTTGCATTTTGCTATTGTCAGGCCGTGTCGCCAATGTCAGGTTTCCTAATCGATGCAAATTTTGCTCATACTTTTCTTTATCTACTTTCAGTGCAGAATACCATTTTTCTGTTGGCGTTTGGGGCATGAGGTGCTCGACACTTAGTTTGCTAAAATCAATTGGTGCCGGGTTGTTTTGCATTTCAAGCTTACGGAAAAAAATAAACAAAGGAATACGCAGCCCATACATGTTAGCATTCATAATTTTGTCATACATGGTCTTGTCATCAGGCATCTCCATTTTGTTTCCTTTGTTACGATCAATCAGATTTTTCTTGAATAATGCTACTGCATTTTTATAATTTCCATTGCATTCTTTCATATATGTACTCAAGAAAACAGGGAAATAGTTAGAGATGTCACTTGTATCCATCCCGCATAATGCGCGGCGCATCAAATAAGAATTTAGAACATCAATAATTTCTGAAAGTTGTTTTCCTGAAAGTTTGCTCTTTCCTTTATTGTCTTTCTGGGAATACAAAGAGAACAATTCCATTAGTAATGATGCCGGCATGTCAGATGCTATGTATCTGAACTCCTGCAATGATTTGCGTAATGGCTGATCTACCGAATCCAATGATTTGTTATAAATTGTATGATAATATGTCGCATAGTTGACAATTTCGCAGAATAGTCCCTCTATTCCTAAATTTTTATTGCTTTCATACCATTGTTTAAACGCATCATATACTCCATTCTTGGTGACACGTGCTTGGGTCTTGGCTATTATGAAGAAACGGAAGAACGACTCTAACTTTTTAGAATCATTAGACACCAATTCTTCCAATCTTTTCCAATATTTCTTATAGTATGTATCCTGTTTCTCACTCTCAATCGGCATAAGAATGTAATTGCGAATAAGGTCAGATGCCGTTAGTTTGATACCAGTTGCATTGATACTTTCGAATATCTTTTGTGGATTATCATCACTACTGATAGGCACACATACCAAATATAACTTGTTGATGGATTCCAATAAAGTGCCGGCTAAAGGATATATGTTTGCTAAAATATTCAGTTGCTCCTTGATGTATTTGAAATTCCTATATACATTAGAATCTTTTCGCTTGATATTACTGAAGTCTCT
>OCTX012285892.1_pt1 | contig 11531 bp, 11 predicted proteins | sample 1539691 | NCBI WGS metagenome assembly OCTX01 (sample SAMN02144231, study PRJEB22623) | gut metagenome | biome: sheep rumen | host: Ovis aries | place: New Zealand | reverse complement strand
GGCCACGGTGCCAAGCACCTCGTCCTCGCCAATGGTCCCGCCGGAGACGAGCACGTCGAGCGTGGTCTCGTTCTCCGCCTTCATCGACTTCGATGCCGCCTCGACCTGGTCACGGGTCAAGAACCCGCGCTCGGTAAGCAGCTGAAGCACATATTCGTCGTTGCTAGTCATTGTTGTGAGGATATTATAGCGCAATCCGCCGGGCAATGCAAGTAGCAGGCCGCCTTTACACCGGCCGCGCGGCGCGGGCAAGCGCATCGACCAGATACGCCGGCGGCGGCGCGCCGCCCGGCATGGTGCACGCCGCTGAGCCAGCGGCGACGGCCCAGCGCGCCGCATCCGTATCATCCAGCCCTTCCCCGAAACGCCGCCAGCAGTACTCCGCGAGCAGCGTGTCGCCCGCCGCCGTCGTGTCCACAACCTCGACCTTCGGCGCGGCGGCGAAGCGCCCGTCGAACCACGCACCCGCGCCGCCGTCGGATATGATCACGTGTCCCGCCTTCGCACGCAGGAGATCAGTCACCTTCTCGAACTCCGCCGCGGTCTCAGGGACGAACCCGACAAGGGCCTCGCACTCCTCGGCGTTGGGCTTTATGAGGTCCGGCCCGGCGTCAAGGGCTAGGCGCATCGCCTCGCCGCTCGCGTCGAGAACTACCTTGAGCCCCATCTCCTTGAGGCGTTTCACCGCATCGGCGTAGAACGATTTTCCGCAGCACGGCGGCAGGGAGCCGCTCACTACCGCAACGCCGCAGTCCGCCGCGCCCGACAGACAGTCTATCCCTTCGAGAGACCTGACCTGCGGGAACGCCGGCCTGTTCAACTTTACTGAGCCTCCCGGCCAGGTGAGCATCTCGTTGCGTCGCGTCGCGCCGGGAACCCTGGCAAACCTGTCTGCGATTGAATACTTCGCCATCTCGCGCGAGAATATGACGGCGTTGTCCTCGCCGAGAAGTCCGCCGCATACCGCGTCGGCGCCGCGAAGCGCAAGCCATCGCGCCACGTTCACAGCCTTGCCGCCGACGTTTACATCCTCGGCTACATCCTTGAATATCTCGCCCTCGCCCTTAGGCGCGGCGGGGAGTCGCACGGTCGCGTCCAGCGCGGGGCTCATACAGAGGCAAAAGAATTTGAAAGATTTCTTTTCCATTTCGGTATTCTCCTTAAAGGTTGAAGCCCGCGCCCGATGCCACAGACATCGCGCGGCACGTCTTGAACGACGGCGACGTGCACGTCTCGTCGGCCATCGCGCATCGCGGATGGAATGCGCACCCGACCGGCCAGTCCCATGGCGCAGGGACAGTCCCCGGGATGTCGGCGAGCGGCGCATCCTTCGGCGCGTCAAGGCGGGGGACGGCGGCGATAAGACCGCGGGTGTATGGGTGGCGCGGATGCGCCAGGACCTCGGCGACGGGGCCGCGCTCTACAATCTCGCCTGCGTACATGACGTTCATGAACTTCGAGTGCTCCGCGACGAGGCCGAGGTTGTGGGTTATGAAAAGAACTGCCATCCCTCTCTCGTCGGCTATTCTGTCCACGAGATCGAGAACCTCCTTCTGGGTCGTCACGTCGAGCGCGGTCGTCGGCTCGTCGGCGACTAGAAGGTCGGGGGCCGCTGCGAGGGCCATGGCGATCATTACGCGCTGCTGCTGTCCGCCCGAAAGCTGGCAGGGATATTTACGCGCCGTCTCGCGCGGCAGCCCGACCGACTCCAGCAGCGCGGCGACTTCCGCACGCTCCCCGACGCGGACCGCCTCTTCGATCTGCGCTCCTGCGCGCATTACCGGGTTGAGCGACTGCATAGGATTCTGGAAGATGTAGGATATGCGCGGCGAGCCGGTTATGCGGCCTGATATGTCGGCGCGATCGACGAGGCCGCCGATCGAGAGGGCCGAGAGGCTCTTCCCGCAGCCCGACTCCCCGACAAGCGCGACGCGGCCGTTCTCTGGTATCTCGAAAGATACATCGCGCACAGGGACTGAAAGCCGTCCTTCCAGATGAAACGCCACTCTTAGATGTTCTACCTTGAGAAGCATTGCCCTGGCCTTTCTTTCAGCGGCGCTTCGCCACAGCCTTCTTCACGAGAACATACGCCACGGCTGCGACCAGCGCGCAGCCTATCACGAGGGGAAGATGGCGCGTCGCCATCTCCTTGCCGCGCATGACAAGATCGAAATATGTCATATCGCCGGACGAACGCCCGAGCATGAACCCGACCGCCGCGAGGATGGCGGCCCATATTCCCGCGCCGAGCGCGGTGAAGAAGGCGAACGTCCCGAGCGGCATGCGGGATATTCCGGCGGGGATCGATATAAGCTGTCGTATCACCGGCACAAGGCGGCACACGAACGTTGTCGCTGCACCATAGCGGTTGAATACTTCGCACGCACGCTCGAGCGGCTCCTTCTTCACGAAGAACCACTTCCCGTATTTCTCCAGGAACGGCTTGCCGACAAGAAGCGCGATATAGTAGTTGGCGAAAGCTCCCGCGAGAGAGCCGAGAATGCCGGCGCCGATTGCGATCGACAGGCTGGCGACAGGCCCGCCGCCGAGTTCGCCGCGCGCGGCGAGGAAGCCGGCCGGTATCATCACAACCTCGCTGGGAAACGGTATGAAGCTCGACTCTACGGCCATGAACACAAAGATGAATAGATACCCCCACGTCGGGGCGAGCGCGGCGATTGCGTCAAGATGGGATGCGATAGTCTCTAGCATATCTGGAAATCCTTGAACTTTGCGCGGTCGTAAGGTCTTGGCACGCTCGCCCGGACAGAACCGATCCTCACCATAACATCGCCCTCCAGTCTGTCGCAGCGCGAGTAGGCGCACACAAGCTCCATCGCTCGGTGCAGATCGTCGTCGCTGCGCACGGCCGGCAGAAGCGCCGTCGGGCCGGGGCAGTTCACAGGCGCGACAACCGTCCCGAGCCCCTCCGTCTCGCCGGCCTCCTTGAGCACGGCGTTTTCGTTTCTGTCGCGCCCGAGAAGAACGCCCGTCCCGTCCGGCAGACGAAACCGCCGCGCGACAAGAAGCAGTTCGACAAGTCTGCGGTTGCGCAGGCCCTCGTGCTCCATGAGATCGCGAAGCTTGCGCCCGAAGCCGTCCTCGGTAAGTTTGCATCCGCCGGCCGGCGACGGATATTCCGTTATGCCGAACTCCGCTGCAAGCTCCATCTGGCGCGCACGGCTGCGGCCTGATATGTCGAGGAGTTTTTCGCGGTCGAGAAGTCCCTGCGTCTCTGGAATTGTCGGCTCGAGGAGTTTTGCGCTCAGCGGCCGCACAAGGCGGCCCTTCAGCCCGGACGATTTCTCGACGACGCCTAGCGACTGCCTGTTCTGGCTCATCGGCCGCTGGCCCATGACTTCGCCGGTCGACACAAAATCATAGCCAAGCTTCTCCATAAGCCCGCCTGCGCGGCGAATCATCGTCGCGTGGCAGTCTATACATGGGTTCATCGCGCCGCCGAAACCGTGCGGAGGATTTTCAACAAGCGCTATCTCGTCGTCGGTGAAGTCGACGAGATGAAGCTTTATGCCGAGCGCGGCGGCCGCTTTCTTCGCTGCGTCGGCCGCGAAGAACGGCGTCACAAAGCAGACGCCCTCCACATCTGCGCCTGCGCGTTGCAGAACACGTACGGCCAGCTGGCTGTCGAGCCCGCCGCTAAGAAGACTGAGTCCTCTGCATCCCATGGCGGCCGCCCGTCAGTTCTTGAGACTTGCGCCGGTCGAAGCGTTGCCGACGAAGTGCGAATAGCGTTCGAGCCAGCCGCCCTTCACGCGCGGAGACCACGGCTTCGCGGCTTTCGCGCGCGCAGCGATCTCCTTCTTCGTAAGTTTGGCGTTTATGCTGCGGGCGGGGATGTCGATCGTTATCTCGTCGCCGTCCTTGAGAAGTCCGATAAGTCCGCCCTCGGCGGCTTCGGGCGAGACATGCCCCACGCATGCGCCGTGCGTCGCGCCGGAGAAGCGTCCGTCGGTTATGAGGGCGACGCTTTCGCCCAGCCCCTGGCCGATGATGTAGCTCGTCGGGGCTAGCATCTCCTGCATACCGGGGCCGCCCTTGGGCCCTTCGTAGCGGATGACTACTACATGGCCGGGCTTCACCTTGCCGCCGAGAATCCCGGCGCACGCCTCTTCCTGCGAGTTGAAGCATATCGCCCTGCCCGTGAACTTCATCATCGACGGCGCGACACCGCCTTTCTTGACGACAGAACCCTTTTCGGCCAGGTTGCCCCAGAGGACCGCAAGCCCGCCGTCCTTCGAGTAGGCGTTCGCTATCGGGCGTATCACATCGTCGTCGGTGATCTTCGCGGCCTTGATCTGCTGGCCGAGCGTCCTGCCGCTAACGGTCGGGCAGGACGGCTTGAGATATCTGCCGACGGCGGCGACGCGCTTCAGCACACCCATGATTCCGCCGGAGCGATCGACATCTACGACGTGATAGTGTCCGGACGGCGCAACCTTGCAGATGTAGGGCGTCGCGGCGGAAATCTCGTTCATGCGCTCAAGCGAATAGTCGACGCCCGCTTCGCGTGCGATGGCGAGAGTGTGCAGGACGGTGTTTGTCGAGCCGCCCATGGCCATGTCGAGCGTGAGCGCGTTGTCGAGCGAGTCGCGCGTCACGAGCTCGCGCGGCAGAGGACCGCCCTTCTTAGCCATCGCGACGATGCGCTTCGCGGCCGCGCGGTAGAGATCCTGGCGGCGCGGGTCGGTGGCGAGAATCGTTCCGTTGCCAGGCAGCGCGAGACCGAGCGCCTCGTAAAGGCAGTTCATCGAGTTGGCTGTGAACATTCCAGAGCAGCTCCCGCAACCGGGGCAGCTCGTCTCTTCGACCTTCTCAAGCTCCCTGGCGGATATCTTGCCGACGCTCTCCGCGCCTACCGCCTCGAAGACCGAGTTGAGGTCTGTATCCCTGCCCGTGACGGGATGTCTGCCGGGCGCCATCGGTCCGCCGGAGGCGAAGATCGTCGGTATGTTCACCCGCAAAGCGCCTATCAGCATGCCCGGCACTATCTTGTCGCAGTTGGGCACGCATATGAGAGCGTCGAAGCAGTGCGCGCGCGCCACCGTCTCCACCGAGTCGGCTATGAGCTCGCGAGAAGGCAGCGAATACTTCATGCCCGCATGGCCCATGGCGATTCCGTCGCATACTGCGATGGTGTTGAACTCCATCGCGACGCCGCCGGCCTCTTCGATGCACTTCTTGAGGAAGGCTCCTACATAGTTGAGGTGGCAGTGGCCCGGCACGAAACTCTCGTAGGAGTTGCAGATGCCGATGAACGGCTTCTTCATGTCGGCGCGCTTCATTCCCGTCGCGAACAGGAGCGACCTGTGGGGAGCGCGTTCCTTGCCTTTCTTTACCTGGTCGGATGTCATGGCTTTGCCTTTCCTTTGATTGTCAGAAGTCGCTGGAGTCGCACACGAGCGAGTCCATGATGTAGTCCTTGCGCTCGGGGGTGTTGGCCCCCATGTAGAATTTAATCGTCTTCTCCACGTCGATGTCGTCCGAGCATGTCACCGGGGTCAGGCGCATCTCCGGCCCGATGAAGTCCTTGAACTCTTTGGCGTTCAGCTCGCCCAGCCCTTTGAAGCGCGTTATCTCGCAGCCCCGCCCGCACTTCTTTATCGCGGCCTCGCGCTCGGCATCGGAGAAACAGTAGTACTGCTCCTTTTTGTTCCTGACTCGGAAGAGCGGCGTCTCCAGGATGTACACGCGCCCGTCGGTCACGAGCTGACGGTAGAAGCGCATGAAGAAGGTCGTAAGGAGCATCCGTATGTGGAGCCCGTCCACATCGGCGTCTGTCGCGAAGATTATCTTGCCGTAGCGCAGATGGTCAAGAGAGTCCTCGATGTCAAGCGTCTTTATGAGGTTGAAGAACTCCTCGTTCTTGTAAAGGACGTCCTTCGCGAGTCCGCACGTGTTGAGGCACTTGCCGCGCAGGAAGAACACGGCCTGCTTCATCGCGTCGCGCGCGTTGCCGAGAGTGCCGCCGGCCGACTTGCCCTCGGTGAGGAATATCATCGTGTCGTCGCCCTCGGGCTTGCCGGTCTTCTTGTCGATCTTGTCGAGTTTGAGATGGTTCTTGCAGTCCTTCAACTGCGGCACGCGAACCGACACGGCCTGTGTCCGCTCCCTCGCCTGCTTCTTGATCGTGTTGAGCTGCGAGCGTATCTTGCCAGTCTCCTCAATCTTGGAGATCAGCTTCTCCGTCTCGGACGGCGCCCTGTGCAGCTCGGCGTCGATCGCCTTCTTCATCTCGGCTACGAGGTCGGCGCGGATGTCGTTCATGACGAACTTGATCTTCGTCTGCCCCTCAAAGACCGGGTTCATTATTCGCAGGGACACCGCGCCTATCAAGCCGTCGCGGATGTCGTCGCCGTCGAACTTCTTCTTGGAGTCGTAGTCGTTGAGCGCCTTGGTGAGGGCCTCTTTGAAGGCCGTGAGATGCGTGCCGCCGTCGGTGGTGTACTGTCCGTTGACGAACGAATGATACTCCTCTCCGAAGCGGTTGGTGTGGGTGAAGATTATTTCGATGTTCTTCGTCTTCACGTGGAACGGCGCATAGAGCTTCTCGAACTGTGCCTCGTCGGCTATAAGGTCCGCCAGACCGTGCTCGGAGCATATGGGCTGGCCGTTGAGATTTATCGTAAGCCCCGCGTTGACGTAGCAGTACATCTTCATGCGCCGCACGACGTGCTCCTCGCGCACCTTGAAACTCTTAAGGACCTTGACATCAGGTTTGTAGCGTATGTATGTGCCGTTCGGCTCTCTGGTCTTGCACGTGCCGCGCTTCTTCGACTGCAGGCGTCCTTCCTTGAAGAACGCCTCCGAGTACTGTCCGTCGCGGAACGATCTCACCTCGAAGAATTCAGAGAGCGCGTTTACGGCCTTCGTGCCGACGCCGTTCATGCCCGCGGAGAACTGGAAGCTGTCGGAGTCGAACTTGCCGCCGGTGTTCATCTGCGAAACACAGTCCACGACCTTCTCCAGCGGAATGCCGCGCCCGTAGTCGCGAACGCTCGTCTCTCCGGTATCGTAGTTCACCGTGACGTCTATCTTCTTGCCGCACCCCATCACAAACTCGTCGACAGAGTTGTCGACAACCTCCTTCATGAGGATGTAGATGCAGTCATGGTACATCGCCCCCGTCCCGGGTTCGCCGACATACATTCCCGGACGCGTCCTGATGTGCGTCACCGGATCGAGAGTCTTGATGCTCTCGGCGCTGTAATCGTTCTTTGCCATACTTTCGAAATATTATACCAAATTCGTCAGCGCAGGTTTTCCAGAAGTTCAACCGCCACAGCCGTGACATCGTTGGTGCCGACAAGCCAGCGGCCGTCGGCCCGCTGGGAAGAGACGAGCCTTACAGCGAGCTCCGTCGCAGAAAGGCGGTTCGTCCCCGCCAGAAGCCGCACAGCCTCATCGCGCGCGACGGCGCCTGGCGCGGCGTTGGTCGGCGCCGCGCCAAGGGCGTGGAACACCTCGTTCTCGACGCTCGGCTCGAGAACGTCTTCGTCGGCAAGGGGCTGCGCCGTCATGAAGGTCGCACCGGCCACGGCCGCGAACGCGAGCTTCAGCGGCATGAAAGCCCCGTCCTCTCGTCGCAGCCGAGAGCGATGTTCATGTTCTGTATCGCCGCGCCGGAAGCTCCCTTGCCGAGGTTGTCGAAACGCGCTACGAGTATCACGCGCTCGCCGCAGCCGCACACCGACACCTCCATCGCATCGCTGCCGGAAAGCCTTGCGGACGACAGGAAGCCTCCTTCGTCCGACGCCGGATCTTCCGCGAAAGACACCATCCCCTCCACGCCGTAGCTCTCACGGTAGCAGTCTTTCACCGCCGCGACATCACGGTCGAAAAGGAACACCGTCACCTCCATCCCGCTGTAGTGCGGGACGACCACAGGCGAAAAGCACGGCGCGTTCGCTAGACCGCACACCTTCACCATCTCCGGCAGGTGCTTGTGGACCTGGCCGAGCGCATACTGGCGGCCGCCTCGGAAAAGCCCCGCCTTCTCCACATCGGCGCCGCCTGCGGTCTCTTCATACTCGGCGATCATCTTTTTGCCGCCTCCGGAATAGCCAGTGAGCGAGAACGCCGAAAGTTTTTCATCCCTCGCGATTATCCCCGCGCGAACGAGCGGCTCGACAAGCGCGATGAAGCCGGACGCATGACATCCCGGGTTGGCGATGCGCTTCGCCTCCGCTATGCGCGCGCGCCGCCCGGCGAGTTCTGGGAAACCGTATTCCCAACCGTCCGCAGTGCGGTGCGCTGTCGAAGTGTCGATGACTACTGTATCCTGATTCTCCACAAGCGCGGCCGATTCAACGGCCGCAGCGTCCGGCAGGCAGAGAAACGCAACGTCGGCCGCGTTGAGCGCGTCGCGCCTCGCGGCGACATCCTTCCGCAGTTCGTCGGGAAGGACGACGAGTTCAAGGTCGCCCCGCGCCTGCAGGCGCTCGCGAATCCTCAAACCCGTCGTTCCCGCGCTGCCGTCTATAAAGACCTTCTTCACTCCCACTCGATCGTCGCCGGAGGTTTCGGGGTGATGTCCCAGACGACGCGGTTGGCGCCCTTCACCTTCGTCGCGATCTTCTCGGCGACCATGGTGACGAACTTGAACGGCAGCTCCACGATGCCCGCCTTCACGAACTGCTGCGTCGAGACCGCGCGGATGCCGATGACATAACCGAACGTCCTCGCGCCGTTCTTCACGCCGACGCTCTTGACGTTCGTCATGATGGCGAAGAACTGCTGGGCCTTCTTGTCGAGACCGGCCTTGTGCATCTCGTCGCGGAAGATGAAGTCGGCCTGGCGCAGAATGTCGAGCTTCTCCTTCGTGAGCTCGCCGATGCAGCGCACCGCAAGCCCCGGGCCGGGGAAAGGCTGGCGCATGACCATCTCCTCGGGGATGCCGAGAAGCTTGCCGACCTTGCGGACCTCGTCCTTGTAGAGATACTTGACAGGCTCGACAAGCCCCTTGAAGATGATGTCCTTGGGAAGCCCGCCGACGTTGTGGTGGGCCTTGACGGCCTTGTGCCCGCCGACGCCCGATTCGATTATGTCGGGATAGATCGTGCCCTGGCCGAGGAAGTCGATGTCGCCGAACTTCTTCTTTAGGTCGCGCGCGACGTCGGCGAAGACCTTGATGAATTCGCCGCCGATGCACTTGCGCTTGAGCTCGGGGTCGGTGACGCCTTTCGCCTTGTCAAGGAAGCGCTTCTCGGCGTCGATCTGGATGAGGTTGATGCCGAACTTGCCCTTGAACACCTTCTTGACCTCTTTCGCCTCGTTGAGACGCATGCAGCCGTGGTCTACGAACACGCACACGAGCTGCTTGCCGATCGCCTTGTGCAGCAGAACCGCGCACACGGAGCTGTCGACTCCGCCGGACATTGCCAGCAGCACCTTCTTGTCGCCAACCTGTTCGCGGATGGCCTTGATTTCGCTCTCGATGTACTTCTTCGCGTTGAAGGTCTTGCCGACCTTGGCGAAACGTTCCTTTTCTGCCTGATTCACTGTGGAATCCTTTCTGGTGGTTTGTGTTCGGTGTATTATACCAAAAAAAACGCCGCGGCGGGTGGAAGCGTCAGCACAGCCTGTCGCCCCAGAGCGGGACGACCGCCGCATAGCCGGCCTCGGCGAGCTTTGTCTTCGCGGCCTCGCCGTCGGCCCACGTCCAGCGCGCGCGGCCTTTCGGATGGCTCAGCTCGTTGAGGTGGGCGACGACCGTAAGCTTCGGGTTGACCGCCCGCGCCCCGTCGACCGGCTGCATCCCGCAGCGAGGATGCACCAGCCACAGATCGGGGTTCGGAGAAACGGGTTTGAGCTTTGCCGCGTTCGAGCAGTCGCCCGAATGGTAGATTGTGAAACCGCCGCACGTCATCTCGAACACGGTGGTGTAATCGACGAGATATGAGTTGTGGTCGGTGTAAGATGTCCTCACGGTCACATCCCCGAATTCGAACGTCTTCTCGGCGCGCGTATAGCCGCCGGGATGTCGCTTTGCGAAATGCGCCCCGTAGTTGTCCTTGAAGTTGGAGACGACCGTCTTCTTCTGCACGCCGTCCATCGCATGATAGAAGCGGTCGGTGTAGTGGTCGCCGTGGTTGTGGGTTATGAGCGCGAAGTCCAGAAGCGGCGCCAGCTCCTCCGCGCGTCGGTGCTGCAGGTCAACGGAGAAGAGCGACCGGGGCGTTTTCACAATTATGCCCATGTTGTAGACGAGCCACACCGCCGGGCGGTCCGTCACTTCGGTCGCCTTGATCTCGGCGACGACCTTGTCAAACGCGTCCTCGTAGCGCTGAAGCGCCGGCAGACGCGCCCGCACACGCGCCCCGATCGCGGCATCCAGCGAACTCCCCGCCTTGTAATACGGCGACCAGTCGGCCGGCGTTATATCGTCGATCTCACGCTGGAACGCAGCGCGAAAGTCCATGCTGTCGACGCCCGCGCCCTCGTCCGCCAGACCGCGCCGCACAGCCGCGGTCGCGCCAAGCGCCGCCGCACCCTTTAAGAACTGCATCCTCGTCATTTCCACTCAATCCCTTCTTGATGTAAACTCGGCTCATATTATAGCATACGCAGCGAAACCACGCTGGCGGTTTTTGAAAGTCACAGTATGCGCACGAGAAGTCCACGCGCGAGCTCCTTGAGAACAGTCGCATCCCCCGAAAGCCCCTCAAGCGCCGCCAGTGCATCATCAGTCCTGGCCTTGGCCCGCGACCTCGCCACGTCTCGCCCGAACACGGAGTCGCCATCGAAGAAATCATCCTCATACTGGAACGCCAGCCCGAGATTGAACGCGTACCGCCTGAGCGCCTCGACCTCCCCGGGCGAGCCGCCGCCGCCGACCGCGCCCATCACCGCCGCCGCCACGAACAGGTCGGACGTCTTTCTGGCATACATGCGCTCGACAGCCTCCTCGGTCTTTTCCCTGCCGTCGAGATCCTCCACCTGTCCTCGGACAACCCCTAACGCTTTGTCGGCAAGTTCCGCGACGATCTGCGCCGTCCCTCGCGGCTGACGCGCCGCCGCCGTAAAAGCCAGCGCCTGCAGCGCGTCGCCGACAAGAATCGCATTCGCCTCGCCGAACTTCTTCCACACTGCAGGGCGTCCGCGCCGGACAGTGTCATTATCCATGGACGGCAGATCATCATGAACAAGCGTGTAGTTGTGAAGCAGTTCTATCGCCGCCGCCGCATACCGCACATCCTCCGCCCCCGCGCCTACCGCAATCGCGCTCGCCATGCAGACAACCGGGCGGATGCGCTTCCCGCCAGACCCTACAGCATACCTAACCGCCTCGGCGAGAACCGCATCGCCCTCGCCCCCCTTGGGCATAACCTCGTCAAGCGCGGACTCTGCAATCGCCTTGAAGCCTTCCAGCCGCGCCTTGCATTCCGCCGAAATGTCCTCTTTATCACCTGCTTCCATAAGCGGTATTATACCAAAAAAGAGGAGGCCGCGTCGTTGGACGCGGCCTCGTTCGCCTCTGTCAGATCGTATCAGGAAGACTGATGTTCTGTGGA
>OCTX012282136.1_pt1 | contig 11531 bp, 5 predicted proteins | sample 1539691 | NCBI WGS metagenome assembly OCTX01 (sample SAMN02144231, study PRJEB22623) | gut metagenome | biome: sheep rumen | host: Ovis aries | place: New Zealand | reverse complement strand
CTCAAAATGTGCATCGATGATGTAGCGCACATCTCTCAGGATCATGGCAGCGCGCTGCTGGATGCTGTCCGGTGTCGCGAGATACAGGTCGCCTGTTCCTTTCTCCATCACCGCCTTTACATTCCTGGCTGAAATCACATCCTTGACTTCATTTCTCCGAATGTTGGTAAAGCGGATGGGGTTGCATACCTGGATGCGATCGATCACCCAACGCATACCGGGATGCCACATGATTGCTTCGATCAGCCCGCGTGCGGCAGATGGCGTGATGACATCGTAGCTCACGCGTTCCACCTTCATCTCGGGCCGACTGAAGCAGGCATAGTCTCCCCATACTTCCAGGGAAATGGACAAGTCGGATCACTCCTTTCCGTTTTGATCTCTATCAGATGAATAAGCCGTTTCCAGCCTCATCGCTCAGTAACAGGCCGACATCCTGCCGATAGAAGGATATGTCGGTCAGAACAGCACTGCCGTCATCGATCTCATTCAGTACGCCTTGCCTCATCAGCGCATCGTAATGCTTATCGTAGACGCTGACACCGTAACGCCCCAGTTTTCGAAACAATGTCCGGGAACGCTCCCCATTCTCTAAACGGTTGATCAGTCCTGCCCCTTCTCCCATGGGAATATAGACTGTCCTGGAATTATCGTCGATCAGATGAAATCTTTCAGCGATTGTTCTGAACGGCATCATACACCCCTGAATCCCGTTGGTGAATGCATCAATGATGCCATATCGATCCAGCTTATCATCTGTCAACGACCGAAAACTCCTGAAATAAAGCGCGATCGTTTCCGGTGCCGAAGGATCAACCCCGGGTCTCAGCGTTTCCTTGGTAGCACCGATATTGGTTTTCAGGATTCGGGGTATGACCGATACACCGTCGAATACCGTTACTGTGCTGGTTTCGGGTGGACGTTTCCCTTCACGATTGCATCGCCCGGCTGCCTGCAGGATGGAATCGAGTCCAGCGATTTCTCTGAACACAGCTGGGAAATCCACATCCACACCCGCCTCGATCAATGAAGTCGATACAACCCGACAGGGAAGATCAGCTTTCAGTCGTGAGCGTATCTCGGAGAATACTTGCTGTCGGTGTGCGGGATACATGAGGGTTGAAAGGTGATAGCTTCCCTCCCGGGGCAGCAATTGATACACGGCCTGCGCAGACTTTCGGCTGTTGACGATACACAGTACCTGTGGTAGTTGCGCCAACCGTTCACCCAGAGAATCCGCACTGATCGTACCGATATTTTCGAAGGTCACCCGCTTGAACTGTCTGAAAAGCTCGGATGTCCCAGGGCAAAGCTCTTTCGCAGGATACCCGGGAGCGTAAAGCGCAAACAGATCGTTCAGCGCAGGCTGCGTTGCCGTGCACAATACCGCCGTCGATCGGAAGTGTGATATCATCTCAGCGATCGCTGCGACACAGGGCCGCAAGTGCTCCCGGGGAATCATCTGCGCTTCATCGAAGATAAGGACACTGTTGGCAATGCTGTGCAGTTTACGGCATTTGGAGGGTCGGTTCGCATACAGCGATTCAAAGAATTGGACGGCTGTCGTGACAATAATCGGAGCATCCCAGTTCTCAGTCGCTCTGATCATGCGATACTGTTGTGCATCTCCGCTATCCTGCACCTCTGAATATGCATTGGAGTGGTGCTCAATGACGTTTTGTTCGCCGAATATCCCTCGAAAAACGCTTGCAGTCTGTTCGATAATGGATGTGTACGGAATGATGTATATGATCCGATCCATGTGATGCCGCACTGCATGGTTCAGGGCGAAAGCGATCGACGCAACTGTTTTTCCGCCACCTGTTGGCACCGTCAATGTGAAAAGGCCTTTGTCGTTGGCACCGCCATCCATGCATGATCGCAGAATGTCACATCGCTTTCGGTTCAGGTCATTGGTTGGGTTCCACCACGGCTCAATGTACTTGTTCAGCTTTGCAAGCAACTCTGTGATGGTCTCCCCATGGCTCCTTTCCACTGGCGTTGAAGCCATAAACTGTTCGGTGTCCAGATAATCCGCATCCACAAGACATGAGAACAACATGCGTATGATAAATGAATCCGTTAAGCGATTGGTTCCGTAATAAGTTGGTCGTGTGCACTTTGGTAAGGTGTTTGGAGCTTTATATGCCGGGATTCCGCCATGTATTGCGTTCTGAAGACGACCGAAGAGCGTCGGATCACCCAGTGTATCGTTCCTGGTGTTTCCCATATCCGGCAGACCGCCATGATGTCCAGCTACACAGCATGCTGCCCAATCCGCGTCTTGTTTCGCGCATTCGAGAGCGCCAGCTGAAGCGTGATCAACAATCGGCCCTCCGTGCAATCGATGTTGAAATTCCTCAGAGCACTTGCCAACATCATGGGCTGATCCAATCAAATAGCCTTGCTCTTTTGCGCCGAAACCTTCAGCAAAATCAGAGCATAATTTCCCTACGTTCTCCAAATGCTCGGATACCGTTTGTTCTCTGCCATCAGCAGATAAGTGTGCGAGATATTCCATCAATTTCTTCATGATTGGGCATCCAGTCTGGATGGTAATTGATTGTATCTGGATAAACCTGCTTCAGATAGTAGTAGATTATTTGTTCTGGAAGAGAAGATGAATAGATTCTCATCCATTTTGGACAGCCACTTCCTCTACTCCGACTTGAGACTTGTGCTTCCCACCGATGGCCACAAAACGAACAGACCCAATGAACATGCTGATTGCTGTAAACGGTAACATCAGATGGAAGACAAGTGTTCATGTCAACATCCCATTCCTTCGCAAGAAGAGGATTCGCTGTATCGGGAGTTTAGGGAGGCTATCTGATTCTGGATAGAATACCAAAGCCTGATTTCAAGCGATCGGGCGTTCCACTATGGCTCTATACCTTCTATTTGTCCCCAAAGTCCCCAATGATTCGTCACACAAGAAGCGAATGCAATTCAATCCGTTGGTGATGCATCCGCAATCTCACGAACTTCAGGTTCTTCTCCGTTTAGCACACACCCTTCAGTTACGGTAATCGTTGAGGGATTCCAGTCTGGTGCACGGTAGCGGATATTTAGCAGTACCTTTTCAACGATAGCTCTTAAACCGCGAGCACCGGTATTGAGCGATATTGCAAGTCCGGCGATTGCTTTCAATGCTTCAGGAGTGAATACGAGCTTGTGATTGTCCAATTCTAGATTGCGCTGGTACTCCTTACAGACTGCATCGTGCGGCTCTGTTAAAATCCTTATGAGAGCATCTTCATTGAGGTATTCTGTATAAGTTAATGAAGGCAGACGCCCTATGAGCTCGGGGATCATGCCAAATTTAATCAGATCGGACGTTGTGACCAAGCTATAGTCAAATCCGCCTTCCTTGCTATTGTCTGCACCTGAAGTCCCTGAGATTCGCTCGGCGACAATTTTCTCAATGCCAACAAAGGCCCCACCGCAGATAAACAAGATATTTGTCGTATCGATTTGCGGGTTGTTTGCCATAGGATGCAAGCGTCCTCCGTTTTCTGGAATGGTAACTTCGGATCCTTCGATAATCTTGAGAAGCGCTTGCTGCACGCCTTCGCCGCTGACGTCACGTGTGATGGAGACGTTTTCTCCTCGACGTGCGATTTTGTCAATTTCATCAATATAGATGATGCCTATTTCTGCCCTCTTAATATCCCCATCTGCTTTTTGAACAAGGCTGTTAAGAATGTTTTCAACGTCCTGACCAACATATCCGGCTTCCGTTAGGCTGGTAGCATCCGTAATAGCAAATGGTACACTGAGAATCTCAGCAAGTTTTTGAATCAGGTATGTTTTGCCACTTCCTGTTGGTCCCAATAAAAGGACATTCGACTTTCTCAGCCTAACATCTTCAGAAGCATTGGTTACAGATTCCTCGATGCGCTGGTAGTGACTGTACGCGGCAATACTCAGTGCCCTTTTTGCATTATCCTGTCCGATAATATAATCATCCAAACGTGCTTTGATTTGTGAAGGCTTGAGCAGATCAATTCCGGCGGCGGCTGGGGTGCTGATTCTTCTGCTGGTCCTTTGCCGCACGGTATCGCTGTTTACAGGCGGAGCATAGGAGGGATTCCAAGACTGAGGGAATCCATTTCCGAGGCTCGGTTGGCTTGGCTGGCTTACATTCTGCCAGGGATTTCTTTTGCGCTTTGTGCGTGTAGTTGACGAGGAACCTGCAGACGGTTCGGCAAGGGTCTGATCGTCATCTATATTTGTTCCCATACGGTTCGTGACGTATTCCAAGGCAGTCGGCTCTTTGGTTCTTTTTTCCCCGGAACCCATGATGATACTCATTCTATCAACTCCTAATCACCTTCATCACTGTGTATCACATTTCATCTAAATCGGAATTCATCAAATCAGTTTTATCTTCAGAAGCATTGTGGGCAATGCATATGCAGTGAGCCTTGTTGCCGTTGAAGTTTACACTGCGATCTTTTCGCCCCGTGTCTACAATCATGATTTCTTTGTTCAATGCCCATTTGATAAAACCGCCGCTGCTGCAGCTATGCTGATTCATGATCTCGTCAAAATATTGCTTGCGGATTGCCCAGTATTCCTGACCCGTTGCACGATAGCGTATCAGTTTCCCATATTTGTAGTCCGGGGCATCGAATCCGCTGATATGTGCCGATATCCAATCGTAGATGTATTCCAGCGCACGATCATTTGTGCTTGTATCCTCATCCTTGGCCAGATAGGATGCCATCTGTTCCGCACTAAGCCGCACACCGTCTTTGAATATCCATTCATCAGCTAAGGTGTCGGCAGTAAGTATCAAAGCGCCAGAAAGAGCTTGCTTTCCAGATGCTGCTCCGACCAGTTCCTGCCTATAGCCTTCGAAGAGTTCTCTTGCATGGTTCAGGTTTTCAGGCTTCAGCAGCTCCCGGACAAACTGTCTTCCTGCTTTTCCATAGTTATGTTTGATTCCGTCACAGAATAAACCAATTTCGGCAGTTGAATCGGAGAACAATGGCTGACTGCAGTATAGTTGAATCACACGATTCAGAACGCCTGCACGGCTGTCTTCATTCACAATGGGCTCTTCACCGGTCACGAAGATACAGTTCTTCCACCCGTACTGGTCGCGAAGACCACCATTACTTGCTGCCCGTCCTCTCGGTACGCCCTCACATAGCTTATAGATCAGCTGATCGAATGATCTTGTATCCTGAACGGTCTGCTGTTCATCCAAACACAGTGGTAAGTCACAGCAGAACAGTGCTGCCTCCATCAACGCAGACTGCGTACTGTTGCAAGTTTTCAGATATCCAGCTGCAGAGTCGGGATTTGCCCAGACACTGGCTGCTGCCATAAGTGCTACTGTCTTGCCTATACCTGAATATGAGCTCCAAATGTCTACTAAGAATGGATTCCCTCCCAGTTTCCTGACTAACACAGATGAGAAGGACGCAGCCATAATGATACGAAGATTTAGGTGGTCGCCATCGCGATATGGTTTGAAAAGTTCAATCCAATCAGCTAAATTCCCCTTGGGTGATCTGATTGCTCGATACTCACATGAATACCTGCTGGCATTCGAAAACTGTGCGCGTGATTTGAATGGAATAAACCCATCGTCTGGCTGATCTACCCATCCAATGTGACCAATCTTATAGATAATGGGGAGATTGTCGCCTCTGTTCCGTTGGATTATTTCATGCAGGAGCTTTGCCAAATCCTTATGATTGGTTGCGTCTATGGGAAGCCCTTGGTCGGCGTATCTAACAATGTTATGACGCGCAATCAGACTCATTTGAATTTCAATATCTATTTTCCTTCGGGTTTCAAGCTCCGTTGGTTCCGGAATATATCTGATGAGAACGCTTTCTGTATTTGTGTCAGTGTCTTGCATGATTCTGACCGGGTAGACCAGGATGTCACTATAAGACGTGTGAAAGGTCTTACCGCCTGGCAGAAGCTTATAATGGCCCATTTTCAGGGTGAGACTTTTTTTGGTTTTAGGACGTTCTTCTATCAGAATGTCTTCCATAAACTGCGGAAACTCATCACGGTGCTTCAGAAAGTAACCCACACCGGCCTTTAGTAAGCTTTCATCTTCTGAAGCCTCGTAAAAGAACCAGCAGTAATAAATGCAGGCTGCTTCCCACATTATCGGAAGACCATACTCAGCAGCTCCTGAATCCTTTATTGTTTTCAGACATTTCTCGTATTCCTCGATGTTTTTGGCATATTTTGATGCTTGGCGAAACAATTCACCGTTGCAGTAATTCTCCTGTGAGAACATATCTGGATTAACGAGAGCTGCAAAATCAGAAGGTTTTCCTATGGTTTTTGCTCCAAATACACCCTTGTCCGAAAATGATGCACTCTTCCAAACTGTCAGAAGATCGATATCTTCATATTCACTTACTACGCTCCGAATATTCCTGAATGATTCAAACATACAGTTTCCTCCAATTGACATATTACTCCCTTGCTTGAAAGCATTGGGGACCTCGCGGACTTTGGGGCCAAAGATCTGAAATTCATAGTTCGGTTTTGTGCCTTATCCAATCCGTATGCCTTTAGGGTGGCTTTATTGCATCTTCTGCTTTCAACTCTTCGTCCATTATACCAAGTTCCTACTGCGATGGCAAGGCATAAGTGCTATACAATGATAATCTATTCCTCCCATTTACCCTGGCACACAACATTTCTTCGCCCCAGCATTTTGCCGCCAAATCAAAGAGCAATTCCTACGTCCGGCACACTCACAAATCAAGCAAATATCCGTTTTGAACATATATCGCCATATTGTACATATCAACAATTCGCCCAAGAGCCTCACTTTTTCAAGCCGTCATCAGAAATCACGCCGCGAAATCAAAAGCGGCTGTTTGTCAAATCGTCCTGCATGAACACATTGTACAATGCAAATGTGCCGATGGGTTTCATGCTGCTCAATTCGCTGACAGGGGGTGTATGTTTCTATAATAGTATAACAGAAAAGTACACCCCCCAATACTGCCAAGATAGCAAAGTGTGACATGGTTATTTTCTCTCTCGAGAAAATGTGGCCTTCGCCCAGAATCACATGTCTTGGCAGATTGCGGTATTCAGCCTTCTGTTCTTGTGATAATCCAGTGTTTCACTTTCTTGGGGATATCCCATTTCTGCCTATCTGCATTTCGGATCGGATGATACTCGCAGCCTACCTGGCCTGACAGGAACCTTGTCAATGTGTCCAGCTTGCGCAAAGCGTTGCGATAGGCTGCTCTGCGAGGAAGGGCTTGCCTGGCTTTGCGGTTGATCTCATCCTGGGTCGCATAGCCCTTTTCCTCGATTGTTGCAAGCAGCATATCTTTCCATTTGTCCCGCACTTCCAGTTCTTCGGCGCTGATGGTCCGACGATCACGGTACAGTCTGTCCGCCACCTCGCTGCCTCGAACGGCAATGACGTCAGCTTTGGTCAAGTGGGACAGATTGATCTTTTGCCGCAGATAGTCTGCCGCAATCTCTTCGGCCCGGGCGAGCACATCCTCAGTATATCTTGGCACCGTGCGGAAGGTGACGGCGTTGGGATATCCCTGCTCAGCAGCATAATCAAGGGCGGCTTGCAGAATCGGATCATCGCTGTTCCTGATGGGGCGCAAGGTCTGGGTCAGGCCGCAGTCCTCCAAGAAGATCAGATGGCCCTGCCAGGACATCGTGCTGCCCGTTATGCCGTGATCTTTGCACCAAGCCTCCAGCAGTTCTTTCCCTATCGGGAAATACCGTTCGCTACTCCTCGGCCACATAGCGTAGGCATGGGAGAGCATGTTCAGGAGCAACCCTTCCAGATGACAGAGGGCGGTGGTTCTTCTTTTCAGTCTGCCCAATGCCGGATATACCTCTTCATCGAGCGCTTCGAGGACAGTCAGATCATAAATAGCATCGGCAAAAACCTGCTCAGACGGCTTCGGAACAAAGGCATGGCGAAATGCTTCGTCGTGATCCATGCGACGATCTCCGGCAAGAGCACAGAGATAATCATACCGATCTGCCTGTGTACGTCTTGTGCAGCGCTTATCTCCGGCAATGATATCCGGGCGAAGGAACGGTTTTTCGCCGATCATGGTCACGGTGGCGAGGTGCTGTATGTCTTCCAGCGGCACAAGCCACATATTGTCATGGAGCATCATGCCTGCGGGCTGAAAAGACTGCGCTGCTTCGCTTGTTGGCAGGCAATTCAGGTCCATGCCCGCCCGCATTGCCTTGGCCCACAGAGCGTCCAGCAATGCGCCGACATCCTCAAAGACGAGCGACGCAAACACATCATCCCCGCTGCACAGCAGATAGACCAGGAGCGCAGGCTGTACGGCTCTGGTCCGTGCCTGCCCTGCATCCGCTTCCCGGTTTCGCTTTGCGGGATCTGAATAATGAACGAACCATCCGTACCGTTCGCGATTTATGTCTTCCCACAGTTCAAAGCCCAGCGTACCGCAGGGCAGCTCGTCGTCATCGGTGCGTGTGAGATAGTTGTGGACTGTCTTGACCTCATTCGCGCCGCGAATCCAATTGGTGATCCGGTGTCCATGGGCAGCGCGGGGTTTTCCGTCAACGATAAAGCCAGGCCCGGTGCTCTCAACAGCTTCACCGAGGCGGATGGTCTGCGCGGTGCTGTCCATCCCGGCGACATGCTGGCCACTTGTGTCCTGCAGGTTCAGCAGAAGATCCGAGGATACCAGCGCCTCAAGATGAGACAAAGCAAACGCTTCGCCCGCGGAGCCTTGCTGCCGAGCAGACGGAAAGCCAGTACGTGTCGTCATGATGCTTACCTCCGTGCTGAAACGGGTAGATTATTATTCTATACTGAATCCATCCCCATCCTCAGGGCGCATTCCATAAGGATTGCGTAATCCCTCATCGTAAACATCGCCCTGTAAGCGCCGTTTCTGTCATCGGACGATGCGCATCTATCACGGCTCATTGAACGCTTGGCCGCTTCACGACGCATATTTTCTCACGTCGTGCTCATTGAATCATCCGGTGCTCCCGGTACAGCCGTGACACCCAGGATAATCTGAAAGGGTGGACAGGGTGGGCTATATGGACGATGATGGGCAACGAGCCCTTATGAGCATTGCTCTGAGAGAATAGGATGATTCAGTATATAGTATTAATCTTGTCCTTCTCATCATAGCACAACACCATTCATTCAGCAATGGGTATATGCCGTTTTCTCATGCGCTTGTGCCAATACCGGATATCGTCTTCTTCCCGTGTAAAACCAGGCTGTATTTTCAAGTGAAACCCTATGGGTAAGAACTGCCACAACCCCCCGAAAACCTGTTGACTTTATAAATGGAACGTAATGGAGAAAGAACCGCAAATCGACCCGAAAATGGGCTGCGGTTTTTGATCTCCAATCAAAAGCTCTGGAGGGATACAATGAGAGAACGATAGCATTAAGCTGCCCTATTCAAATTGAGCAGGGGTTATCATGCCCCGACAAAACATCCATAGTACGAACAGGAGTGATCCACATGACAAATCATATTACGGACCTACTAACAACCAACGGCTGGACAATTATGGAGCAGAAAACCCTGCGTGGGGGCATCAGGCAATATAGGCTGCAGGATGGCTGCATCGTATGCCAGACGAGCAGTGGACACATTTATCTTCAAGGAAAGAGGAATGAGCGGGTTGCCGACCTGTTTGCCTCGGAGATGCCCTTTGAGTGTCTGGCGAAGAAAGAGGCGGACAAAAGGCGAAGAGATCTGTTCCTGGCCGCAAAAAACGCACTGATGGGGGTGAGCGAATGAATAACAATGATGCTATGTTGTATAAGAGCTGCCAGAAATTGGCCGAAGATGAATGTGCCAACTGTGAAAACGGGCGCTGCCTTCTGTCGGATCAGCCGTGCAGGAGGCACCTTTTCAATTACCGCTACAAGATTATCGACGGCGCGATCAACTGCGATTATTTCATTGATGCCGTATTGCCATCGGATGAAGAGCTCAATCGGCTGATCCACCAGATCCTTGAGACCGAGCGCGATCTGTGGACAGAGGACGAGATTGCAGAGGACATTGTGGAAACACAGCTTCGCCGATGCATCGATTGCGGGAAGCATTTCATCCCTGCGTCCAATCGGCAGAAGCGCTGCAAAGCATGCGGCGCAAAGGCGACAAAGAGCATAAATGCAAACAGTCACCGCCAGCGCTACTGGGCGAATAAATGACCCCGTTTTCTCCACCTTTAGCCCCGTGAAAACACAGTGTTTATGCGGCCTCTCGGAGGCGTTTTTGTGTGGGCGGAAGAAGATCCCACCCGCCAGCGAAATGGGCTCCTAAAGGTGGAGAATATAGACAATTGGTCTATTTGACCTTGCCCCCGCCGCCAGACCAGCGGCGCAAGGCATATGACGAATAAGCTTCTATCCCTCAAAATCCTGGGGACTTTGGGGACTTTTCCATAGGGGGAATCTGATGACAACAACTTACGCTGAAACCGTGGGGACAAACACGATTGACAATGACATCATCAACGACCTGGATACGCTTGACGTTGGTGGCGTCAGACTGTACAATGAGGATGAGGTCAAACGGTTGATTGAGGAGGCTATCAAGCAACACGATAACGTGCTCCCCAAACCGGATGAACCTCTGACTTCGAACCTTGATAACTTAATCGGTCAGGAATATATGGGGGCTGGAGGTGTGAATACCACGTATGCATCTATGCCCCTGAAGGACTTCACCAGGACTTGGCTGGATACCTTCAAGCAAAACACCATCAAAACATCGTCCCTGACCAGACTGGAGATCTCATACAACACCCTGCTTCCCTATTCGATTGCCAATATGCCCATCGGAGATATCACAGCCATGGACATTCAGCGATATGTCAACGAGCTGGTCGCCAAGGGGTATGCCATCAACACCATCAAAAAACAGCTTCGGATCGTGACAGCGCCGCTGAAGCAAGCTGCAGGCATGCGGCAGATACCAACTGATCCAACTTACGGTGTTCGGCTGCCCAAGGAAGAGCGTCTGCAGAAGCAGACCAAGGAGATCATGCCATACTCCGATGAGGAACAGGCAAGACTTTGGCAAGTCATTGATCAGTCAGACCACCCCAGTGTATTGGCGATCGGCTTCATGCTGGAAACAGGACTGCGATCCGGTGAAGCCATGGCACTACGATGGGATAAGGTGAACATTCCCGGAAAGCGCATTCGGGTTGATGCGACCATCACCGACCCGGTAGCGAAGGCAAAAGGCGCATATCAGCATGGTGCCAAATCTCGCGCCAGCAACCGGGTTGTTCCGCTGACACCGAGAGCCATTGCCCTGCTGAATAAGCTTCACAGCCTCCCCAAGGCTGATCCTGAATGGGTGTTTCCAGGAGCAAATGGTACCTGGATCAGTTACCAGAATCTTATGAAGCACCTGAAGCAGGTTTGCCGAAAAGCAAATGTCCCTTATCGCGGTGCCCATTGTCTGCGTCACACCTTTGCGACCAACTGCTACTACAAGCACATGGACGTGAAGATCCTGTCCCGGCTGCTTGGCCATTCTGAC
>OCTX011999769.1_pt1 | contig 11534 bp, 14 predicted proteins | sample 1539691 | NCBI WGS metagenome assembly OCTX01 (sample SAMN02144231, study PRJEB22623) | gut metagenome | biome: sheep rumen | host: Ovis aries | place: New Zealand | reverse complement strand
GGTGGGGGCGGCGGGTGTTCCAATGTTCAACACCATTATACGCGACAATGTTGCGTTGGGGGAGGCCCCCGCCACGGGTACGGATATTTTCACGTACAACAAACGTTCGCGCGGCGCGGCCGATTATGCGGCGTTGGCCGACGAACTGATTAAAACCGACAAATTGAAACACTACAAACACCAATGAGCAAGAAAAACAATATCATCGCGGGGGGCCTCAACGGATTATTGAACCCCAACGCGTCGGAACCTCAACCCGTACAGGCACAGGAACCCGAAACCGCCGAAACGAAAACCGCCAACAAAACGGTTTGTTACTCAATCCCCGTTGACGTTGCCGAAAAGATACGGTACATTGCGTATTATGACCGCAAGAAACTTGGGGCCGTCGTTGCGGAGGCGTTGACCGCCTACGTTGAGGCGTGGAAACCCGCCAACGAAAAACCCCGCAAGTTATGACGATGAAACCGACCGAATACCAACGCCGCAAGGAACGGGCGAGGGAACAGGCGAAACAATGGCAAAACGAATTTGCCGACGCGTCGCACAGTTGGGGCGAAATCGCTCAGGCAACCGCACGGTTCGAACGTTTGGCCCGTCGTTACGGGTTAACCCACGAATTTCGTGAGAACGGCATAATTTGAGGCCGTTTTGTTTTACTATTTCGGAACGCCCGCGTATTTTGTAGAAAATCCCGCTAACCGAACGGTTAACGTGAAACGTAGCGAGAAAGGGGGCGCGGTTGAATTTCCGAAAATATTACATTACGGAAGTTAAAAATAACTGATTAAAACTACATTTTACTATATGGCGAATGAGCGAAAACAGGCGATTGTAAACGCGGTTTGGAACGACCCCGCGCGACTGTTCGGTGGCGAATGGAAAACCAAAGGCAAGTTTGCGGAGTATTTGCGGGGCGGGCAATGGAACCAACGCGGGGCGTTGAGAATGACGCAAACACCCAACGGGGAAAACATTGTATTGTTTTTCAATCACGGCCACGAATTGGCGGGCCGTAAAGAACAACGGTTGTTTGACTACATAATGGAACAACGCGGTTTCACGGAATACACCGACGCCGAACGCGCGTTGGCCGATTTGTACGGCCTCAACCTCAAATTTTCGGAAGATGAACAACAACGAATCAAACGGGCCGAACTTGCACAGGCGTTGGCCGCGTCGTTGGTTGAGGCCCTGAGGAACAACCCGAACGGAGCAACGGCCCAATACATACGGAACACGCGGCGGTTGAATCCTGACGGGCATTTTGGCGAACTGACCCCCGACAGTATCAAACGGGCGTTGGAACACCTACGGAACAGGGGGATTGCATACGACCCCAAAGACGTTGAGGCGTTGGGAATAACGGAACAGTACGCGCGATACGGGTACAACTGTGTTATACCGTACACCGTCAACGGAAAGGTTCGCGGGTTTCTGTTCCGCAACATACGGCCCGACATCGCGGGAAAAGACCGTTACCGTTATAGCGCGGGAATGGTTCGCGGTGGGTATTCCGACCTATTGGAGTACGGGCAACCCGCCGTTATCGTTGAGGGGCCGTTGGACGCAATACGGTTGATACAGGCGGGCGTACACAACGTTGTCGCAATGGGCGGCGCGCAAATGGGAGATGAAACGGCCCGATTGCTCAGGGGGCGGGGGATTACGACGGTTACGTACGTACCCGACCACGAAACAGACGCCGACGGCCGACGCGACGCCCGCAACCTCAAATTGACCGCCGAGGCAATCCGCAAGTTCACGGCGGCCACGATTGAGGGCGAACCCGTGATTAAATCCCTATTGGTGGCCGACCTACCAACACCCGACGGGCCAAACAAGAAATACGACGCCGACAGTTACGGAGCCGAACACCCCGACGAAATTGTGGGGTTGGTGGAACTTGGGGCCGTGAGTTGGTGGACGTGGGAGTTGGACGGCCTGACCGCCCGCGCCGTTGCTCAGGGACAACCGACCCCCCGCAACATTGAACCGATTGTGGAGGCGTTCAACGATATTTACGACCGTTGCGGCTCCGTGTACGAACGCCAACGCGTACGCGATTACATCGCCACGGGGGAGAACGCCCGCATTTACGCCCCGTACGGCATTGTTCCGCAATCCCTGACCGATAAAGACGAATGGAACAAATTGCGGGCTTACAACAACGAAATACAACAGGGGGCGGCCGACCTCAACCGCGCCGTGGAGGAACAGGCAAGCCCCGAAAAGATACGGGCAATTATTAACCGCCTCAACGACGCACAGGGAGCCAACACCCGCGACGAATGGGAGGCACAGTTGGCCGAAACGTTCGACGATGAATTGGAGGCGATACGCAACCAACCCGACACGTTGCGAACCCGTTGGGAGGTTGGGAACCTGACGGGAAAGGAAATCGACCCGCCCGCAACAAGGAAATACATACGGTACGAACGTATTGAGTATTACCCCGCCGATATTACCGTGTTTTGCGCGCCCACGTCGCACGGCAAGACGATGATTTTGTTTCAATCGGCGTTCGACCTGTTGAGGACTTACCCCGACAAAACGTTTTTGTACGTGAGTTGCGAGGAAAACAAACGACAGTTGACCCAACGGGCGTTGAACGTGTATATTGACATACCGACCACCCCCGACGGAATGAGGCCCGACACGCCGAAAACAATCAAGGACGGCAAGGGGAACACGATACCGAACCCCGCCGCATATTGTTTCATTTCAAAGACGCGGAAAAAGACGATAACGGCCGTTTTGCGCGGCTCCGTACCCCCTGAGGAGTACACCCTGAATTTGGAGGCGGGCGTACATTACAACGCCCTGACAAAACAGATACGGCAAGGCGTGAACGATTACGGCAAAAACGTACGGCCACGCCTGAAATTCGTACACACGGAGGCAAGCGCGGAAAGCATTTGCGCCAACGTCGTACATTTCGTTGAGGAATTCCGCAACAATGGCGTTGAGGTTGGCGCGGTGTTCGTGGATTATATGCAACTGTTGTCAACCGACGCCCGCAATTATTCCCGCCACGATGAATTGAAAGACATTTGCAAAGCCCTGAGGGAGTGCGCGGCCCGTATTGAATTGCCAATAGTTATTGCCGCCCAACTCAACAGGGAGGTTTTGCGAAACCCCATTGACAACGTAACGGAGGCCAACATAGGGGAGGGCGCGGACATCGAACGTATTGCCCACGACATTTTGTTTGTGTGGCAAGTTGACCGAACGCCCGTTGGCCTGTACACATCAACCCCGTCGGGAGGGAAAAACGGGAAAAACGACGGCGGCCCCGTCGAACCCTATGTGGACGCGTCGAAACTTGGGCCGCGTTCGATACGGTTGTTTACACACCCCCGCGTTGGTGGGAGCGACCGCCGCGAACTGAAAGAGGGGTATCTATACATCGAACAAATGAAAGCGCGCGACGGACGTTCGGGCGGTTGGGGCCTGTTCCCGTTCGACGGGGAGCGCGGCAAGATTGGAGAAATTGACGAGGACGAAATGAAACGGTAGCGATATGGGCAAGAAAAAAAACGACACGGACGGACAATTAACGTTGCATTTCGAGGGCGGCGGCCAAATAGACCCCAACAAAAAACGGGAGGCAATGCAAGATTTCCAACAATTCATTGACGAAACGGAACGCGACGGAACGGTTGATTACACCACACGGGAACAAGTGTTTAAAGACCTTGACAGGTTGGCGAAAATCGGCGATAAAATGGGCGTTTACATTGTCAACCCGCCCGAAACGTTGACGGTGGCGGCCCAATCTTATTACGACCGCAACGCCGAAACCATTGTAAAGACGTTGGACGAAAGCGGGGCCGACGATGAAACAATACGGGCCGTTCTTGGCGATTTCGCGTTGGCGTTGTACGGGACACCGATTAAGGCCACACGGGAGCAAATGGAACGGGCCATTAAATCCGTCAACCCCGTTACGGCGTTTACCATTGACCGCAACGTGTTGTATTTCGCCGTTCTCAACACGTACCACGTTATTTTGCGGCTATTGGACGAATACACGGCCAACGTCAAGAACCAACCCGACGCAATGGCGCGCCAACAGTATTTCGACCAACTGTTGACCGACTTGCCAATACTGAGGGCGGCGGCGTTTGAATGGCTCAGGAAAAACGGGTACATTGTCGTTTCGGATTTCGCGGGCGTGGAACAGGAGCATATCGCAACGTTTTTGGATAGAATGGACGCGGCGGCCGACGTCGGGGTGTATTTCAATTATTACTGTGTTGCCAAATTCGCGTTGGGGGCAACCGACGAACAGTTGAAACAGATACGAACCCCGCAAAGGTTTTCAACGCCCGAAATGGCCCATAGGTTCGCGGAAACAACGGCCGATGAAATTGCCCGTACCCTCAAAGACGCGGCCGCACGGTTCGCAACCCTTATGGGTTCCAATACGGGAGACGCCGACACGCCGTTGTCGTTCAAAACCATACAGGAACAGGCGCGGGAAATAATCACGATACCCGAACATTACGCCCTGATAATGAGCCGCCAATTATGGGCCGCAAGTGCCGCCACAAAGGACGGCGAACGCGTCAACGGGATATTGCCCATTACACACGTTATTGACGATTTCCTAAGCCGAAACCCCAACCAACGGAGTGTAACCCCGTTGATAATCCAAAAAGCCATTGAGGGCGTGAACCTGTTGCAACAAATCAAACGCGTTACCCCAATAAATGGCGTTTATACGTTCGACACAAACCTAACGGAGTTTAGCAACATTTGCGGGTACAAAGGCGCATACGACAACGACAAACAACAACTGTTGTCGGCCCTGTTGGTAATTGACGGGGTGTTTCTTATTGTGTGGAAAAAGGGTGGCCAATACGCCCAACGTATATTGACGGTTGAACGTTTCCCGTTGGGGGGAGGGGAAACCAAATTGCGGTTGCACGTATTCGCGTCGGCGTTCAAAGGTACGCCGCAATTCGTTTCAAAACAGGAGTTGGCCGCGATGAAACACAAGGAAAAAGGGGAGGCAAAACGGCATTTTCGCGGGCAAATCTTATCAAAGGGGCATAGGCAAGAATCCCAATTGATAGACGAAATTTTTGAGTTCTCCGACAAAATCCGAATGGCTGAGGCCACGGGGGACGCCGAACAGATACAGGCGGCAAAGGATTACAGGCGAAAAGAATACGCCCGCGCCCGCAAGAAATTACACGCGTGGTTCGACGATTGGAGCAAACGCGGCATAATCCGCGCGGAGTACGACGAAAATAAGGCCGTTTGGAGTTGGTGGCGGCTTATCGCCCCGACAAAAGAGGAATTGCGGGAGTTGCGGCCACGCCTCAACGAAATACCTCAGGACACCGAACAAACCGATAAAAACTAACTGTTATGATAGTACGCGACGAAATGTTGTTGGGTTGCTTTTCTTTGTCGGGCAACATTATGTTGGGCGCACACGCCACGATTGAACAGGCGGGCAAGATAATACAGTATTGGGAGAACCCGCCGACGGGCCGCAAGGTTCAGGAGAACCGCGAACGGATTGTGGAAATATACAACGGCATACGCGGGAAATTTCGCCAATACCACATTATCGGAACCCCGACCGATACCGTACAACGAACCCTCAACGACATTTCGTTGGCGATATTGGACGCCCACGCCGCGTTGATTGCCGACAACCCGTTGTACCATAGTTTTGCGGGGTCGGCGGCGTTGTCCCCGTTGAGGGAGGGGAAAAGCAATTGCAACTCAATACAGGCGAACACGGCAAGCGCGTTTATTTCGTTGGCCTGTTTGAAAATCGCCGACGCCATAAACACGTCGCGGTTTGCTGAGGAGGGGTTGTTGTTCTACGAACATCGACGCGTTGACGATGAAACACAGGATTGGTTGAACACAGTACGGGCGAAAACGTGGGCGTCCATACAACCCGTACGGGATAAATACGGCCTGTTCATTGACACGGCAAAGAACGGGGACGAATTGGAGGACGCGATGCAAGAAACGCGGGAGGCGTTGCGGGACGTTTGTAGGTTGTCAAAGGTTGACCCGTACTATTAGCGGGTGTTCTGTACGGCAAAACGGCGTGTTGGACGCGGCAAAACCTGAGTTTTCAACAAAAAAATTAGGTGTTCTGTACGGCAAAATTAGGTGTTCTGTACGGCAAAATTAGGTGTTCTGTACGGCAAGGGTGGTTATTATATTATTGATTTATAGGGGGTTAACACCCCCTTTTTCCTTTATATCTTCTGTACCCTTTACAGAAAGATATATGGGGCGTTGTGGCTGACGCCACGCCCCAATATATTTTCGATTTCTTTTTTCCTTTTCCGTCAGGAAACAACGTTGAGGTTTCAAGATAGAACGCCCGCCGCCGACGGCCGAAAAATGGGCGCGCCGACCGCCCGACCTGAGGGCCTGACCCGTCAACCTCAACGGCCAATGGGCGGCCCGCAACATATCGCCACGCCTGAGGGGAGGAAACGGCCCAAACGCGTGTTGTTTCCCTTAAAACGATAGAACACCCGCCCGCAATCAAAACCCGTAAAAACCCCTTAAAACGGCCAATACCGAACGGCACGATTTCCGACCATTTCGACGGCCTCAACGCCAACACAAACAGACGCGAAACAGACGGCGGCCCCGTCTGATAATTACACCCCGAACGGGGGCGATAACAGACACGAAACAAACATAACGCACGTTTGAAACGATGCGGAGAACAACGGCCGATAACAACGACGGAACAGTGATAAATCGGCCGAAACAGTGAACGGCAACAACCGCCGATTAGCGACGGATTAGCGACGGTTGAACGTCCCGTATTTGCGAACGGTTTGCGAACGATGAACCCGCGCGTTTTGCGAGGGATTAACGAGGGACAACGACCCATATTTGCACGGGGGTAGCACGGGCCGAAACGTCCGTGTTTGCGGTGGGTTTGCGGTGGGGGATACGTCCGTTATAACGGAGGGTTAGCGGAGGCGATAACAACAACGCCCGTTGTTCCTACCTTAACCCGACCCGTACGGCCAACCACAACAACACCCCCAACAGATAGACGCGAAAAATTTGCCCCGTGGTTGAATTTTTCCAAAGTGAACTATATTTATAATACGGGCAATACGGATAATACGAACTATACGCGTAATACCGTCAATACCCGTAATAAGCACAATAAACACAATACCACAATGGCAAAACGAATTTGGCGTAATGATATGCCACAACAACAACGCGACAAAATCGCGGCCGCGAACACGGGCAAACACCTGAGCGCAACCACACGCCGCAAGATTTCCGACGCCCTGACAAAGTATTGGGGCCAATTACCGTTCAAACCGACCACGGGCGAAACCTCAACACCGACGGCCGACAGTATGGGGGGCGCATAACCACGGCGGGAACGGCCCCACGGTAATTTGTGATAGTCAATTTCACGCGCGTACGCGCAAACGAAGCAAGAACGAACCAAGAAAAACGGAAAATACGGAACCGCCAACGCGCGCGCGTAACGGCGTGGGAATAATCGGAGTTTCGACCCCGACGGGCCTGTGTTGCTCAGGTTGTCGGCGGGGGTTCCGCACGGCAAAACACCCCTGTTTCGGCGTTTCTAAAATAGAATGAAATAGAAACGACGGGCCGACGGTTTACCGTTGTAAAAAAACGGCGTTTTTATTTGTTAAATATAGTGATTTTTAGTAACTTGCACGTATTGAGGAACTACAAAAATACACTTGAAAAATGGGACGTAAAGCAAACGACGGGCGGGGCCGATTGGGCGGCCGCCGACAGGGGACGAAAAACAAACCGTTGGAACCCCTCAACGAATGGGTGGCGGGCCTGATAGACCGCCGACGCGCACAGTTTGAACACGATTTGGACGCGTTGGAACCTGAGAAACGGGCCGACGTGTTGGGCCAACTTATCGCCGCAACGACGGCGGGCGTGTTCGACCCTCAACGTACGGCCGTGGAACCTCAACCCGTGAGGGAATGAACGGCAAGAAACGCAAACGCAAGTTACCGCCCGAACAGTTGGCGGCCCTGTGGACGCCTAAACAGTTGGCCGACGCCCGCAAGAAATTGGGATTACCTGAGGGCAAGACCCGCGAACGGTTGGCCGCAATCATAACAGGCAAGTACAAACGCAATGGAAACAATCGCAACTGACCGCAACGGCAAGGTTTGGACGTTGACGCGTGAATGTACCCCGTACCAACGGGCCGTGTTCGGCAAGGTATTGGCCGCCGTCCACGGGGTGTTCAGGCGTGAACAGGTGTCGTTGTCCTATTTCGCCGACGATAACAACGACCGTTTTTTTGATACCGTGGAGGCCGCGTTGTTGTCGGCCATTGCGGAACCTCAACGACCCAAAGGGGCCGAACCTCAACAACCCGTACGGGCGAAGAAATCAACGGAGGGATACCGACCGACATATTGGTGGGAAAACGATTGAACAAAGGACGAACAAAGGAAATGGCAAAGAAATCAACGACAATGGAGGCCACGAAAACGGCGGGTATCGCCGACCGCCTCAAACAGATTGTACAGGAGGAAATCGAACATTTGCCCGAACTGTTGGAGCAACTAACCCCCGACGTACGGGCCAAAACCCTGTTGGAACTGTTGGCGTATTGCGCGCCGAAATACGATAAGAAAAAGCCGCAAGACGATGAGGGCGATTTGTGGGCGGTTCCGTCGTGGAACCCGATAATATAAACGACGTTTTGTCTAATAATTTAGGTTGTTTTATGTTGACTACCATTGAACAGTTGTTAACCCTGACCGTTTCCGACCTCAAACGGTTGGGTTACCTCAGGCCGAACGACGTACACCGTGGGGCGGTTGAATGGAAACGCGGGGACGGTACGCGGCGGGCGTCAATATACGTTGAAACCGACCTGAGGTTTGAAATACCGTCCGTTCGGTTGGTGTACAACCACGCGGGCCAAACGTTGGATTACGTAACCCTGTTGAGGTGGAAACAATCGAACCTCAACAACGGCGGGTTTTACTATTTCATTTGTCCCGTTACGGGCCGTTCGTGTCGCAAACTGTATTTGGTGGGCGGGCGGTTCGTGTCGCGGTTCGCGTTCCGCGCCCTGTACGACAAACAATGTTGGAGCAAATCGGACAGGGTTGACCCCCTCAACGACCTGTTGGCGTTCGCGGAATACGAACAGTTGGCGGGGCAACGATACCGTAAACCCGTGTACCGTGGGAAACTTACCCCGTACGGCAAGAAATTGGCGAAATACGACCACAACGCCGAACGGGTGGCGGCGTACTACAAACAGGAAATGGCCGACGGCAAGAAACCCGCGTAACGGCCCAAAATAGGCGATTTGGCGCGTTTTCTTGGTTGAAACGATAAATTACGTATCTTTGTAGTCGAAAGCCGTTTTTTGTGAATCCTCAACCCGTTCGTGGGCCTACCTACCCACAAAAACGGCAATCGTAATAATTCGCCCAACCCCTGACGTTGTGAAACGTTGGGGGTTATTTTATGCGGCGGGCGTTCAGGTTGTTAATATGATTAATACGATTAATAACGATAAGAAAACTAATTTTCACTAAATTTTATTAAAAACATTGCGGAAATTAAAAATATTTGCTTACCTTTGAGGTGGCGAATATATTACGATTATGGAAACAAGCATTACAACCACACAACAGGGCCTCAAAACGACGGCCGACGTTCACGGAGTTGTCGAAACGTTTGCGGCGGCTCAGGACGTCAAGAAAACAAGCCGCGATTTGTACACGCGTACGTTGAACGCGTTTTTTGATTGGGTTGCGACCTCAGGCCGTACGGTGTCGGCCCTGACCGTTGCCGACCTTATCGCCTACAAAGACGAATTGTTGAACGCGGGCAAATCATCGCTTACCGTCGCGTCGTACGTGAACAGTTTGCGCCGTTTCTACGAATGGGCCGAATCCGTCAAGTTGTACCCAAATATCGGCAAGGGATTACACGCCCCCAAACGTCAACAGGCGTTCCGCAAACAACCGTTGACCGTTCCACAGGTTGGCAACCTATTGAGGTATGAACGGGCCGAACAGTCCCCCCGCGATTACGCCATAATCAATTTGTTGGTTCGTACGGGCCTACGTTGCGTTGAGGTTGTACGCGCCAACGTCGGCGATATTACCTACAAAGGGGGCCAACGCGTGTTGTTGGTTCAGGGCAAGGGCCGCGACGAAAAGGACAATTTCGTCATACTGACCGATGCGGCGTTTGAACCGATTGCCGCATACCTCAACACCCGCAAGGACACAACGCCCACGGCTCCGTTGTTCACGTCGGAAAGCCACAACAACGTCGGTGGACGCCTGACAACGCGGGCCGTTTCCGCAATCGCCAAACGGGGGTTGAAATCCGTGGGCCTCAATAACCGCGTGTTTACCGCCCACAGTTTGCGCCACACAACGGCCGTTAATATCCTGAGGGCGGGCGGTTCGTTGGAACAGGTACAATACACCCTCAGACACGCCAACCCCGCGACAACGCAAATATACACGGCCACGTTGCGGGAGGAACAACGATTGAACAACGGCGGCGAACTTATGTTGGACGCCCTGTATAACACGGCAATTTGAACAATACCCGTAATATCGCCAATAAGGTATTGCGGGTATTAAACATATTAACAACCTTAGCGAAATTATTACGATGAACACACAGAAAACACACGGGACGGGACACGCCAACGGCGCGGGCCTGACCGTCGGCCCTGTTGCTGAGGGCCTGTTGTTGGCATTGCGCCACGTTGAGGCCGCCCGCAACGAACTGTACACGGCCATTGAACAGAAAATCGGCGAAGAATACGCCGAGGCAAGAATGGAGAACGACGCCCCCGCGTGGGACGCCGTGTTTACGATTATCAACAACGCCGTTATGGAACACGTTGTCGAATGGTCTATTACTAACCCCGCAACGAACGTGATTTGACAATGGCGAGAATTTACACGGTAGCGAACAACAAAGGCGGTTGCGGCAAGACGGCCACGGCCGTAAATTTGGCGGCGGCCCTGAGGTTGCGAGGGTTCGACGTCCTTTGCATTGATTTGGACGCACAGGCCAATTTGACGGCCTGTTTGCGTGTTGAGGTAACGGCGGGCCGTACAATGTACGACGCCCTGAAACAACGCGGCGCGGCCTACATTTCCCCCGTACGGGTGTTGAACCCTGAGGGGCGAACGGTGGGGGCGTTGGACGTGTTACCGTCCACGCGTGATTTGTCGGCCGTTGAGGTTGGGTTGGCTCAGGAACGCGACCGCCTGACCCGCGTACGCACGTACGTTGACCGTTACCGCGACGCCTACGACGCAATACTGATTGATACCCCGCCCGCGTTGGGATTGCTTACCATTTCGGCGTTATATGCGGCCGACGGCGTGATAATGGCCGTACAACCTCAGTATTTGGCCGTACAGGGGTTGTTGTCGTTGCGTGAAACCATTGCGAACCTCAACGCCAACGGCGGGGCCATACTGACCGAACGGGTATTGTTCACACAGTACGACGGACGCAAGGGG
>OCTX012269762.1_pt1 | contig 11535 bp, 6 predicted proteins | sample 1539691 | NCBI WGS metagenome assembly OCTX01 (sample SAMN02144231, study PRJEB22623) | gut metagenome | biome: sheep rumen | host: Ovis aries | place: New Zealand | reverse complement strand
GGAAGGAAAATGGAATTTCCGTTTGGACCGGTGTATTTCACACCGATGATGTTATTCAGTCCCATCCACTCTATCTTACATTTCCTGGTGAGGAAGTCCAACTGGCTTCTGGACGGCATCTGCCAGTTGTCACCCCACAACACGTATGCTACGTCATATTGGGTTTTGGCTATGTTATGCCCGATATCATTGCATGAGGTCGCTGAGGAGCCATACTGATAGGTTTCCCAATAATAGGTCTCCTTCTCATTCGTCTCACCCCATGCGTAGTAACTGCCGTATTCCCATGGAGCGGAGGCGCCCACATTGCAGCACGAGTAGTACATTTCTCCGCCTAAGTCGATAGTATGTGGATGGTTGGAGTCTGGACACAGGCCGGCTGCCACTGCAAAGTCATCCTCAACGGGCGGGGGTGGATTATTCCCGCTTCCGCCGTTGGCTATGATGTTGATAATCGCCACGATATCGGAGATGTCTACATAGGTGTCGCCATTCACATCTGCGTCTTCATAGGATGCGATGCCGGCAATATGGTTGATGACGGCAACAATATCTGAAATGTCAACGCTGCCGTCCTCGTTCACATCGCCATTCACCTTTGGATTGGGCAAGGATGATACCGGAGGAATGATGGTGCGACCGTTGAGGTTGTCTGCAGTGGCCGTCTCTTTCGTGTCCTCATACAGAAAATCCGAGGTCATGGTTATCGTGGCTTTCACCGACGACATATAGATTCGGTCGGTATCGTTACGCCAGCCAAGCGAGAGCGTACCCGGCTCACCTTCATTGCCCGCCGAACGTCCGGGGCCGATACCGTAACCACCTCTATCTCCGCCTATGGCAGTCACGTTGCCGCCGTTGATGGTCACGTCGCCGCCACGACCAGGAATCGCGGTTTCTGCAAATATGTGGTTGCCACCGCCACCGATTCCAGCACCATATTCATTGCCTTTGGCAATGACTGTGCCGCCGTTAATCACGACTGTGCCGCCATTACCATAGTTACCAGCCCAGTAACCCTGGGCACCGCCGCCGATGCCGGCGGCTGAATAACCTGCCGTGGCCTCCACATAACCGCCATTTACGACGAGAGTGCCGGCCTCTTCGTGATTGTTTCCTCCGATTCCGGCTTCGTAATCATTACACGGGCCAATTGTCAACTTGCCGGTGCCTTTTTCCTGACCGTAAATAGTCAGGCTGTTGCCTTTTATCAGTTGGATGCCTATAGGGACCGTCAGCGTACATCCGTCTTTCAGAATCAGATGGACCGTTCCTGTTACAGTTATACGGCCGCTTAATCCCGTGCTCTTGTCCAACACATACCAGCCATTGGTCAATTCTTTCTGAGAACTAATCGTTTCGTACCCGCCACTGGAAAGTGTCTGGCTTTTGCCGTTAGCATCAAGATAAGTCACATCCTGGGCAAACGTGCAGAGTGTGGCCATCAGAGCCACTGACATTAATAGAATTCTTCTCATAGTGTTATTGCATTATATTAATTTATTGGCAAATAAGATTATATACTAATTACAAAGTTAACAATAAATGTTAATTTCCCATTTCCATTTCTGAAAAAAAATATTATAAACTTATAAATTTAACATTTGGTCGTTTGTTTTTGTTATATTTGGATGTGTTTTTGATGATGTGGATTGAAAATAGATTTTTTTCAAGTAGTGCTATGTTTATAGGGGTGTTCAAAAAAGTTTATGTCGGATTGAATTATTCCTGCAGGATGATTTCTTTCCTGTTGACTATAGATTATTGCTTTCTTGCAAACAATCATGCCACGATGGCCCCAGAAATGTTGTGCCACACACTGAAAATAGCACCTGGGATGATGGATAGGGAAGGCTGTGAAGTGGATATTGGCGAGGCTGCTGGCGAGTCTTGAGTTCTGCATACCCACCTCAATATTTTTTCTGGTTCGCGGATGATGTTTGACAGCTTGCCGGGTCGCAGCCCTTCATTTGGCCGGCTTACGGCACGCCTCTTTCAAAACTACAAAATTACAAAAATTATTCCATAATATACACAAAAAACCGCGTTTTTCAGCAACAATGCAGAAAAACGAAGTTTACCCATATATTCAAAGAACAGAAACCGCCATTTCTGAAATGGCGGTTTCTGTTCTTTTGCAAAGGTATGAGATTGTTATCACAATCAAGCAGATTGAATGTTAAAAACAGTGCGAGGTTGCATTTTCTTCACTTTTGACTGCTGGCAGTATGGATTATCTCAAAATTTCCATCGCATTGAACCTCTTGAATCCGTTTTCCTTTTGACGGATATGGCGAATGGAGCTATCGTCATCAGGATCACGATCAAAAGTGTTACTATTCCTTGTTTCGTAAAGCTATTTGTTCAGGAAAAGTCTTATTTGCTGGAAATACTCTTGCAGTTCTTGTTCCTTGAAGCCATGGCCTGCACCTTTAATCACATGAAGCCGGGCATCCTTGTAAATACTGATCGCCTTTTTAGAGTCTTCCATCGAAACCACTTTGTCCTCGTCTCCTTGTACGATCAAGACAGGGCCTTTGTATTTGCCGATTTCATTGAACACGTTGATGTGATGCAGTTCCTGGAAGAACCGCTTTCCCATCGGAACGTTCCAGAGCCGGGTGGTGTCGGGAATGCTCTCCAGGGTGGGGTAGCGTTTGTTCCAGTTGTCAGGGATGCAAAGGGCCGGAAATGCCAGAATCATCTTGCTGACGTGTTTCGGACGTTTGGCTGCTGTCATTGCTGAGACAAAGCCTCCTTGGCTTTCACCTATAATTACGATGTTTTTCTTGTCGATATCCTTTCTCTGACGGAAATATTTGATGATAGCCTCTAAGTCGTGCTGCTCATCCACCACCGACATATTCATGGTGTTGGGGTCGCTCTTGCTGTTGACCGATCCGCAGGGGAAATCGAAGGTGTAGCAGGCATACCCAAGGCTGGCAAGCGGCTCGAAGTAGTTCTTGCCGTAATGGTGGCTTCCGTTGAAACCATGGGATATGATGGCGATGGGGTGTTTCTTTTTTCCGTCTTCAGGTATGTTGAGCACACCGTAGATGTTGCGGTTGCCGTTCTTGATCCATTGTTCCTGTCCGCCTTGTGCCTTGACTGAAATGACGATGGCGAATAGCAGGAGTGTGATTGCTGTCTTTATTTTCATTGATAATTGTTTAAAATCTAAATAGTTAAATAAACCGTATATGCTCAATCGTAAATGTAAAATTGATTAATATCTAAATAACCAAATAAAAATAAATCGTAAATAGTAAATCGTAAATCTATTTGATCATCACCTTTTTGGCTTTACCCTCGCTGCTGATGATATAAATGCCCTTCGGCAATGCGTCTGCTGAATCAACGGGAATGCGTTGGCCTGCCAGATTATAGATGCCTTTAGGAAGGGTGCCTGTCCCGGTGATTTCCTCGATGCCGGTCGGTTCGGCTTTCACCTTCACTTTATAGTCGCGCTCGTAGTAATAGTTTCCGCAAGAGAAGCGGTTGGTCATGACGACTGTCGCAATGGTGTCGCGGGGATGGATTTCTCCTGTGTTCGACAGCACCTCAGGGTCGGAGGAAGTCCACTCGTAGTCTACTCCGTACTGGGTCTCTACATTCAGGTTCACGTTCTCCTTGAGTGTGGAGTAGGCGCGTATGGGTGAGGTGATGTTCTTCACGTTGTAGGCGATGGCGTATTGGGGCTGCATCTTCACACACCATATCGCTGTGCCGCTCCTTGTCGAGGCTGTGATGGAGATGGACTTGATCGTTGTTCCGTCGTACATCTGCTCCAGCACCACGCCCGAATAGTTGATGCCGCCTAATCTGATGTTGATGTATCCCTTCCCGGTCACTATTTTCCATGTGCCGCTGGCGGCGCCGGTGATGGTGCCGTCTTCGTGCAGCTCGATTTTCTCCGGTGTCACGCACTCAAGGTTGCCGTTGTCGAGCTTGTAGCGAAGACGCATCAGCTCATATTCCCCAGGTATCTGCCAGTTCTCGAATTTGCAGCCGTTTTCGATGGAGTCCTGCGTGATGGTCTCGCCGTTGTATTCGAACGGGGCGGCCAGCAGCCAGCCCCCTTGGCTCGTGAAGAGCTGGCGGACCTTCACCAGGTGGCCCTCGCCGCCGTTGTTGAAGCGGGTGTGGTAGACCACGAACGCACGGCCTTTGTCGTCCACGATGGCGGAGTTGTGGCCTTGGGCCACTTCGCCTACGGTCTGGAAGCCCAGGCCGTTATGTGAGGTGACAATCAGGTTGCCGCGGGTCTCGGCGTCGCGGGTGCTGTAGTTCATCTGGTAGTTGGGGTAGATGGCGCTGGACCCCTTCTGGTCGGTGTACGGGCCGTCGGGCTTCCTGCTTCTGAACACGCGCATCACGTAGCCTTCCTTTGCCGACAGGCCGCCGTTGGTGACGAAGAGGAAGTAATAGCCGTTGATGTACTGGATGTACGACCCTTCACCTGACACATAGTATCCACCGGCAATCTGCTTTCCGAAGTAGGGGTCGCTGTTTGGACGGCCGTTTCCGTCGTTCTTCACGGCATAAGTGGCGGTGTAGTCACGAAGGCCGGTCTCGTTGTCGAGTTTCAGCACGTAGATGCCGCCGCTCCATGAGCCATAGCTCATCCATAGCTGCCCTTCCTCGTCGTAGAAGACGCAGGGGTCGATGGCATGTGGCCAGTAGTTTCCCCAGTTGTTCTGACGGTATCTGGTAGGAAGGGAAGATAGTTCTCCCAACGCCACTTGTAAGTCTGTTTTTTTCCAGTCGATGCGGGTGTCGGTGGCACTCTTAAACCCGGAGAACACGACGGGGCCTTCATAGACGAACGGGCCCTGGATAGAGCTTGAGGTCATGAGCACGATGACGGAGTTCCATTGTGGACCATTGAGACTGAGGTAGAAGCACCATTTCTTCATCACTTTGTTGTAGATGATGTCGGGTGCCCACATGTTGCCCCACACGCTCCATGCGTTGCCGTCGTTGCCGGGAAGGGAGCAGTGCCAGTCGGTGGCGTCGAAGTTGCCGAAGTCCACTTCCACGACCTCGCCGTTGCGCAGGGCCTTCACTTTCTTCGTCGTGTGGGTGCGGAAAGCCTGGTCGGCACTCACTGTCGTGGGCGTGCCATTCACCATCTTTCCGAATATGTTGTTGCCTACGCCGCTCCAGTTCTGAAGGTCTTTCGTGCGGCCGGCGCCTATGTGGGAACCATAGATATAATAGTATTTCGAAACGCTGTCGTAGACGACGCTCGGGTCGTGGACGCTCACGTAGTTCTTTTTTTTCTCCTTGTACATGTTGTTCACCTTGGCGGTGGTGAGCTTGATGGTGTCAGGAATCCCGGGTAGTTCTTCCTCCTGGGCATGCATGCCGATGAATAATGCGGCCAACAGCGTTGATAGTAGTAGTTTTTTCATATTTGTGAGATTTTTTTGCAAATATAGTATTAAAAGATGAAAATACAAATAGTCGAAGCCTTTTATGCATCAGTTTGTTACATCAGTGCTAATGATTGAGACATTAATTACAAGTCACAACGATACAGCAAATATGCTGATTGACATGAAACCGAATAGTTATTCATCCATTGTCTGCTTTCTGGCAACGTTGATGGTGACAGGTCCAAGAAGTCCTGATGGGAGGAGAGGCTCGTCCTTTTCAAAGAATTTGAATGATACAACTGCTTTTCGGTTCTTTGATGGTCTTGGCAGTCCTTTTTTCAGCCAGTCTGGCTCTTTTGCCATGAACCGTCCTATGGCTGGACTATTTTTTGTCGCACCAAATCTCACTGGTTCTGACCATTCAATGTCGTCTTCTTCCTGCTCATCACCGACAAGGCGGTTTACCCACAGATTTGTTACTTCTATCTTGATGATATTCTCACCTTCGCTGATGAATTCTGTGATGTCTGTTTGGAAAGGGGGATGCCAGAGGGTGGGGCAGCGGTGTCCGTTTATGATGACTGTCGCCATATTCTTCACCACTCCAAGACTCAATATGTAGCGGTTGCTGTCGTTTGTTTCCTCTATGTTCACTTTACGGATATAAGTGGCAGTGCCTGAGAAATATTTGATGTCCTTGTCTGTATGTTCGTTCCATGGGGTCAGTTGCTCAAACAGCATGGTCTTGTAGTCAGGAAATATGACAGTCCAGGAGTTGTCAATTATAATCGCTTGATTCATTTTTTCTTCTTTTACAGAAAGTCCGGGCCCATGCTGGTTTGTCTTTTCACGGAGCACAATGAAAGTAGACTCTCCTCCATCCATTGGCAATATCACTTTTACTTCGTTGGATTCTGCTGCCCAAGCACTTGCTTCCTCAATAAATCCGTTTTCTGGATTCCATATTTCTGGTTTTTTGTTGCAGTCTTTTATACAGATGGTTGGTGTGATGATGCTGTCCGAAGCATTGAAAAGGAACAGGATTTCAGTATTTCCTTCTTTTCTGTGAATCCACTGTATTCCTTCGTTGCCGATGCTTACGGTTGGCGTTTTGGAATGAAAGTCATCTACAAATACTCCTCTTTGCAAAAGCGTCTGGCATCTGGCCATATAGCTGAAAAGAGAGGGTGCCCCGTCTTTCCACCAAGTTTGTCCAGGTGTCCACCATGTTCCCCAGTATCCGAAAGTCATCCCGGGCTTGACATTTACCCAGGGATTGGTGGCTGCGGCATGCAGCATCAGTTTGTTGATGCCCAGGCAGAATGCTTTGTCGGCTGTGTGTTTGAGGTCAGCAGGGTCGTCTTTCCAAGCATGTAATGGCCAGCAGGTGAATCCTTCCGCATAGATGATTTGCTTTCCGGATTTTCTGGCTGCTGTTGCCACTTTCGGTATGTCTTTCCATCCCCAACTGTCTGGTTTTGACCAGAATTCAGCACATACGGGGTCGTCGTGTCGCAGGTGGCTGACAATCTTGCTGGTGTTGATTGGATTGAATGGTTTGGAGGAACCGGTTCCGTAAGGTTGTACCAACAACTTCATCCCGTGCTCGTGTGATAATTGGCTCATGTAGCCATAATAGTTTTCAGCAAAGAGGTCGGTGACGGTTTCCTGCCAGTCACGTCTTGTTTTTTTTGATTGATTCTCTCCTTCTATGGTTTTTCCGATGATGGCTGGAAGCCATGGGATGATGTCATAACCTCTCCGTTTCATGAATTCTTCCGGCATCCGTTTGGTCCACTCTTGTCCACCAGCCTCATAGCTGTCGATTTCAAGTCTTTGAAAGGTTTTTCCGTTTTCCTCGGGGGCAATTGTTGTGAGCAATGACGGGTATGTGGACCAGAAATGCCTTACGGCTTCTTTGCTCATCTTGTCACATTCGAGACCTCTTCCTCCTGAAGGTGCTGTTGCATAGTTTGTCTTGCCATTTGTGGTGTGACCGAACCGGTAAAGATGCCAGTTGTCCTTGTGTTTCTTCTTACCTTCATTCTTGACACGCTTCATCCAAGCATGGACAGATACGCTGTCGAACACTATAATATCTTCAGTCCTGATGATAGAGTCGTCAGGACAGGCAATCCACGCAATGTCTTGATAATAATTGTATAGGGTATCAATCTTTGGTTTTGGTAGTTGTAGTTTTTTCTGGTTTTTCCTGATATTGACAACCGTGTCAGTCCACACGATTTTCTGCATGGAAAATGCCGGGTCAACCTGTGTGGATGCACTTGATGACCATCCCGGACAGTTGTGTGTGCCGAAAGTCAGCCCCAGTCTGGCACATTCTTTGATGGCATGCCGCATGAGATGCTTCCAATTTTCCGTACCAATCGCATTTGCAGTATCGCAAGCCATCACCTGTGACGGACCTCCTACGAGAAATTGCTGCACGCCTCCGATTCCAGCTTCTGCATACGCCTCAAGGTCGGCAGTGATTCCGGCTTCTGATACCAATCCATCCATCCACTGCCAAATCATGATGGGCTTGGCCGACAGGGGAGGCTGTAGGAAATCCTCTTCAAGTGAACTGCCAGAAATGTATGTGCCAGACGTAATTTGGCGCTGTGACTGAGCGAGCGGGATTATGGTCAGTATTAGCAGAAAGAATGATATGCTTCTTTTCATGTGGAGTTGTGATGTTAATAGATGGCAAAGAATTAACGTAATTAGAATCTTAAATTCAATTGATGATGATTTTCTTTGTTTCAGTCTTTCCGTTTCCGAATGTTGTCTTCATAATGAATATTCCTTTCTCCGGTTTTTCAACGGCTCTTCCACTTAAGTCAAAGAAACATGTGCTTCTTACAGTGCTGTTATCTTGGCTGACAAACTGTATGCCGGTGGCCAGGTCATTAAGGAATTTGTCGGCAATCTCGTTGAGGTTCTCAGTTGCTGTGATTAGTTTTGCATCTCTCACCATGTATTTCTCGGGCAGGTCGTAGTATTCATAATGGCTAAGCAGACGTTGGAAAAGTGTTGATTGGCTGATGGCCTCGTCATCTTTGTATTGATTGATGATTTTCTCAACTCTTTCTCTTGCCATAAAATAGTTGTCAAGGTTTGTTTTCCTTGTCTGGAGCGTCTTCGTTACTTCATTCAACTTGTTTGTAGCTTCTTCGTAAACGGTCGGTGAGGTTGATGTGAGCGATTCGTAGGTGTCAATCATTGATTTCACATCACTTCTAAGTGCTTCGGCTGTGGAGTAGCTTTCGCCCTCGGTCTGATAGAATGTGTTCTTTGCATTTTCCATTGCTTGCAAAAATGCTTTTTTATAGACGATGGCAGGTGAGTTGCCTTCTGTGTCGGTGCCTACCTCTGTATAGCCGAAGTAATAGTGATAGGAGATGTCTGTTGCCTTGATGTTCCTCTCGTCGTTGATTTCGGAAATAGTGAGAGTGTATTCTCCTTCTTGAAGTTCTGTTCCATCTGGCAGAATGAAGGTGATAGTTGCATTGAGTCCTGTCTCCACTTTCAAGAGAGTAATATTGCCATCTTTTCCTGTGAGTGTGGCCACGATTCGTTCACAGTCTATTTTTTTGTCGAATTCATATTGAAACTCCTTTGTAGTCAGTGGTAGATCGAAAGAATTGTCCTCTGGTGTTGCTTTGATTAGTTTGAGGTCTGGCGGCACAATCATGGGACTCCCCAACTGGAATCTCTTGCAGAAATTCCATATTTCGTACGAGTTTTCTGCAACCGGTGTATGGGTACTTTTTCCATAGTTGAATGAGAACAACACCACTTCATGTCCTGTTTCTTCGTTCAACCAAAGCTCTCTGTCGCCGTCGAATGCCGCCATTCCATTTTTACTTCTGTGTCCTGACTTCTTGGTGTATTTAGTGTATTTGTTCATTTTTGCCATGTTCTCCATGTAACCGCGTATGTTGTATTTGTCATAATAGAATGCATTGTCACCGTATGCGATACATTCGATGACGTTCACTTTTTTCTTGCACTTTGTCCATGGTTCCTCGCTGAACTGGATGCCACTTGTGGGTGCGAATGCCGCAATTCTGTCGAGCATGTTCGGCATGCAATGGAATATGAGCATTGACCCCATGGAAAATCCTGACCAATAGACGCGTTTTTTGTTGATTTTGTGTCGTTTCACCATCTCGTCGATGGTCTTGATAATAAAGTTCTGGTCTTTTGTACCGCTGATGTCCCAATAGTCTCCGTCGCTTTTGGGGTATGCTACAACGAATTTTGCGGTGTCGATGAGCTCATACATTCTATCGCGTTCCGACTGTTCATCTGAGTTGCCTCCCATTCCGTGTGTGATGATAAAGAGTGGGCTGTTGTTCGGTAGCTCATCCGGGGTGAACACAAGCATATTACGCTGTTTTCCATCGCATGTGATGTTTATTCTGTTTTTTTTGTATGCTCTTGCAGTTGTGCAAATGAGTGAGATAATGCAAAATAGTATATAAGATCTCATATTTTGTTTTACTTTTATTGTGATGAATTCTATCAGGAAATGTTATGGATAAGTTGTTTCTTAAAATAGTAGGTCATGACTGTAAGGAGTGACGTTTTCTTTACCTATATAAGAGAGGCCGTATTTGACTTACTTAACAAACACTTTTCTTGTGTTTCCTTTGTTGTCTCTGACAATGTTGATTCCTTTTTTCAAATGGTCAATTTTGTTGCCGGACAATGTGAATATCTCGTATTTGTTAGGATTTATATTAACCGATTGGATGTCTGTGCTTTCTGCTTTCTCATACCGTGTGAGGGTGAAGTTGTCAACAGCGCCCCAGAATTCCACTTTCGTGTTTGTCCTGACTCCAAAAGTAAGGTCTTCTCCCTCTTCAAGATTGATGTATGTGCCGTAGAAATCACCATAAGGAGGTTTCTCTGGACCGATTGGGATTGGAATCTCTATGTTGTTGGCAAAAAACACAAGTCCATCCCTGTTGCTGAATACTGAAGCGCCTATGTAATATACACCGGCAGGCAAATTACTGATGGTCTGATAGAGTGTTCCTGCTTGCCCCGTATCGGGATGGGAGAACAGGTTCATGTAGTATGTGCCGTTCATGTATTTTCCGTCGAGCATGTTTGCCCAGTTTGTAGGCTTACACTCCGTAAATGCAGGCTCGTTGGTCCATCCTTCCATTTGCTTTTCAAATCCAGGGTTTATGATGTGGTTAGTATAGTCTTCTGGTTGTCCGTTTGGATCAATAAATGCCGGCAATGGCAGGATTTCAAGTATATGGCTGATTTGCTTTATATACTGATTCATCTCCTCTGTTGTGGTGTTGTCAATGTAGTAGAATGCATCTTGTGCATCCCAAAGCAATTGCTTTGCATCGCTGAGCGTCTGACTGGCAGTTGTTTCCCTGTGTTTTCGGATGCTTTGCTCAAGCTCTTCAATCTGCCTGCCCAGTAGGTCGTGTGTGTCTTTGAATTGTCTGGCACTCTTAATCATCTCATTGAGAACCATTGTCTGGCTGTAAATTTCCGGCAATGACGCTTGCCGGTTATCTTTCATGTCTGTTGCCTTCTGAATCTCTTTGTCGAGGTTGTCGTAATCGTCACCTCCTAAATAGTCGATGATTGATTGTGCCGCCAGTATTGTTTCATTTAGCTTTTCGTAGGCTGCTGTTGTTTCTTCCTCTGAAACTCCGCCTGTCATTTCCTTATAAAACAACATAGCATCATCACCGTTGCCATAATATGTGATAGAAAAGTTGTCAACCACGGCCCAGAAGTCTTTCTCATGGCTGCTGTAGTAGCCAAAGTCAATCAGATGATTCTTCACAATAGTAAATACGGTGTAGAATTTTGTCTCGTTCACTTCTGCAGGAACGATATTCTCATTTGCGAAGATGTTGGCGCCGGGAGTGTTGGTGAACACGCCTGCTTTGACGGCATACACTCCGTTTGGAATGTCTTTCAGCGTCTGTACTACTCTACCAGTCCTGGCTTCGTTGTGGAACAGGTTGAGATAAGCGTTTCCGGAAATGCATACGTTGTCCATGATGCCCTTCCATGTAGCCCTCTCATAAGTTTTGAAACCGGCTTCGTTGAACCATCCTTCAATACTTGTCTCGAATCCAGGATTGATGATTCTTTCTGTGAAATCAACAGCCTTGTC
>OCTX012189732.1_pt1 | contig 11536 bp, 5 predicted proteins | sample 1539691 | NCBI WGS metagenome assembly OCTX01 (sample SAMN02144231, study PRJEB22623) | gut metagenome | biome: sheep rumen | host: Ovis aries | place: New Zealand | reverse complement strand
GAATCAGGAAGATATCCGGCAGGCAAAACGCAGACTTGTTTTTGAAGAGCTGTTGTTGCTTTCACTGGGGATGAAGCTTCGGAAGCAGCGTAGAAAAGTGATCAGCGACAATGTGTTTGCATGTACGGATCCGGAGCCGTTTATCCGTTCGCTTCCTTTCCAGCTCACAGGTGCGCAGAAGCGTTCTATCGCGGAAATCGCGTCGGATCTGGGGAGAAATGAGCCGATGAGCCGGCTGCTCCAGGGAGATGTCGGCAGCGGAAAGACTGTCGTCGCCGCGGCAGCGGTGTGGTTGGCCTGGCGCAGCGGATATCAGAGTGCGGTCATGGTGCCAACAGAGGTACTTGCTTCACAGCATGCAGAAACATTCCGCGCATTTTTGGAACCTTTTGGCATCACTGTAGGGCTTCTGACCGGTTCTGTAAAAGGAAAGCCGAGAACGGAGCTGCTGAATCAGATAGCCAGGGGAGGTGCGGATCTGATCGTCGGAACGCATGCGCTGATCTCGGAGGGCGTTGATTACCGAAGACTGGGACTGGTCATTACAGATGAACAGCACCGTTTTGGCGTTAATCAGCGGGCTGCCCTGACTCAGAAGGGAAAACTTCCCCATACCCTTGTCATGTCTGCGACGCCAATCCCACGGACGCTTTCTCTGATTCTTTACGGAGATCTGGAACTGTCTGTTCTGGACGAACTCCCTTCAGGCAGAAAGCCGATCAGGACACTGCTTGTGGATGATTCTTACCGCGACCGGTATCTTGGATTCGTCCGAAAGACCGTTTCAGAAGGACAACAGGCATATATCGTCTGTCCTCTGGTGGAAGACAGCGAAGCGCTGACCGACACCATGTCTGCAACCGAGTACTATGAGCAACTGAGAAAAGGACCGCTCAACGGGATTCCTGTCGCTCTGGTCCATGGGAAAATGTTGTCTCAGGAAAAAGCAGAAGTCATGGAGCGGTTCCGCACCGGGAAGGTCAGGGTGCTTGTTTCAACAACGGTAATTGAAGTCGGCGTGGACTGTCCCAATGCGACCCTGATGATCATTGAGAATGCCGAACGGTTCGGTCTGTCAACACTTCACCAGCTTCGGGGAAGGGTCGGCAGAGGCGCTTTACAGAGCTGGTGCGTTTTGGTATCTTCTAACGAAGGAGAGACCGCTCAGGAACGGCTGAAACTGCTGACCGAGACGGAAGACGGATTCGCCATTGCCAGGGAAGACCTGCGTATGAGAGGCCCTGGTGACTTTCTGGGAAGCAGGCAGCACGGTCTGCCGAATCTCACAGTTGCGGATCTGGCGGATGATGAGCGGGTCCTGATTGCTGCGAACGATGCCGCAGACGAACTGATCAGGAAGGATCCGGATCTTTCCGGACATCCGGTATTGAAAAAGAACGTGGAGCATCTGTACGAAAGAACAGATGCCACGATCAATTGATAAATTGAGGTATTTATGGATAAACACACAGCGCTCCTTGCAGCGGAATTCGGACAGAAGCAGAACCATGTTGAGAATGTGATCAATCTTCTGGATGAGGGCAACACGGTTCCTTTCATCGCACGTTACAGGAAAGAGATGCATGGAACGATGGACGATCAGCTGATCCGTTCCATCGCGGACCGGCTGACCTACCTGCGGAATCTGGATAAAAGAAAAGAGGAAGTCCTCCACTCAATTGAAGAGCAGGGGAAACTGACTGACGAACTCAGACAGGCTATTGAAAAAGCCGAAACACAGGCGGCACTGGAAGATCTGTACCGCCCGTATAAACAGAAGAGACGTACACGCGCGACGATTGCGAAGGAAAAAGGACTGGAACCTCTGGCTGATCTTTTGTTTGCTCAGGACAGGAAAGAGGGCTCACTGGAAGAACTTGCCCTGCCGTTCGTGGATGAAGAAAAAGGTGTGACTACCGTTGACGAAGCGCTTGCCGGCGCATCCGACATTATTGCGGAACGCATTTCAGATGATGCGGAAATCCGCAGACTGCTTAAGGACCTGATTCACAAGAGCGGACTGCTTGTTTCCAAAGCGGCAACAGAAGAAGACACCGTATACCGTCTTTATTATGATTACAGCGAGGCAGTATCAAAGGTCCCGAGTCACAGAGTTCTTGCCATTAACCGCGGTGAGGCAGAAAAGATCCTGAAGGTGTCTCTGGAACTGGATGAAGATGCTGCGCTTGCAATCATCCGCAATCACAGCGTGTCCAAAGAAGACAGTATCAGCGGCCAGTTCGTTGCTGCTGCGGGTGAGGATGCTTACCATCGTCTTATCGAACCCTCTGTGGAACGGGAGATCCGCAATGAACTGACGGACATGGCTTCTGAACAGGCAATCCGTATGTTCGGACTGAACCTGAAACCCTTGCTCATGCAGCCGCCGGTAAAAAATAAAGTGACGATGGGCTTCGATCCTGCGTACCGTACCGGATGCAAGATCGCTGTCGTGGACGGTACCGGAAAGGTACTGGAAACAGGTGTCGTATACCCGACACCGCCGCATAACAAGACTGAGGAGGCCAGACGGATCCTCACCGGAATGATTCGACGCAACGGTGTGACAGCGATCGCTATCGGCAACGGAACGGCTTCCAAGGAATCAGAGATCTTTATTGCGGACATGATTCGGGATATGCCCGGTGTTGCTTACATGATGGTCAACGAGGCTGGGGCATCTGTTTATTCCGCTTCCAAGCTTGGGGCGGAGGAATTTCCGCAGTATGACGTTTCTCTGCGTTCCGCGGTATCTATCGCAAGACGTCTTCAGGACCCGCTTGCAGAACTGGTCAAGATCGATCCGAAGGCAATCGGCGTCGGACAGTATCAGCATGATATGCCTCAGGCCAGACTGGATGAGACGCTGTCTGGAGTCGTGGAGGATTGTGTCAATGCGGTTGGTGTGGATCTGAATACGGCTTCTCCGTCTCTGCTTGCTCGTGTTTCCGGACTGTCGTCCAAAACCGCGAAGAGTATTGTCTCCTATCGTGAGGCGAATGGGGCATTCCATGCCAGAGATACACTGCTGAAAGTGTCCGGAATCGGCCCAAAAGCTTTTGAACAGTGTGCCGGATTTCTCCGTGTTCCGGAGAGCAGCAACGTACTGGATAATACCGGCGTACACCCGGAGAGCTACAGCGCGACGCAGACTCTGCTCAAAATGTGCGGCAGAACACTGGAAGATGTCGCCGACGGTCAGGCTGATGATCTTGCAGCGAGACTGAAACTGGTCGGTGTGGAAAAAGTGGCAAAGGCCTGCGGCGTCGGTGTTCCCACTGTGCAGGATATTGTGAAAGAGCTGGCGAAGCCAGGAAGAGACCCAAGAGACGAACTTCCTCCCACGATGCTTCGTACCGACGTTCTGAAGATGGAAGATCTGAAGCCCGGTATGATCATGCGCGGAACAGTGCGCAACGTCGTGGATTTCGGATGCTTCGTGGATATCGGTGTCCATCAGGACGGACTGGTTCATATCTCCGAAATCTCCGACAAGTTTATCAAACACCCTTCTGAAGCGGTAAAAGTCGGGGATGTAGTGGACACTTATGTGCTCGGAGTGGATCCCGAAAAGAAGAGGATCAGCCTTTCCATAAAAAAGGCAAAGAAAGCATGATGAATAATTGCCTCAAAAAAGAAATTCTGTCACTGGTCGCGGCGCTGCTGCTGTTGCTGCTTCCGGCATTCTCCTGCTGTGCTTCTGCCACTGAGATCGATTTCGGTGTGGAGGTCACCGCGGAAGCCTGCTATATCGTGAATATGAATACGGAGCGCGTGATCTTTCAGCAAAATGCTACCAAACAGATGTACCCCGCTTCCTGTACCAAGATCATGACTGCTGCGCTTGCTCTAGAGATGTGCCCTGATCCTCACAATACGATTGTTACGGTCCCTGCCGGCGTCTGGAACGAGTTCGATGGGATCAATATCTCCAACGCCGGACTCGCCGGCGGGGAAGAGATGACCATGTATGATCTTGTCTGCTGTATGCTTCTTCAGTCGGCAAATGAGGCGGCTTCCACCGTGGCGAATTATTATGGCAGGGAAGAATTCATCAGCAAGATGAATGCAAAGGCCCGTGCGCTAGGCTGTACGGGAACACATTTCACCAACCCTCATGGTCTGTTCAATGCGGAGCATTATACGACTGCGGAAGATCTCTTCAAGATCACCAAGTGGGCGCTCTCGGTCCCGGATTTCTGGGATATCACCTGCATGGCGCGCTATACGCTCCCGGAAACGAACAGACATTATGAACGGGAACTGATCACAACGAACAAGATGCAGGAATATACTTCCGGTTACTATACGGAATATATCCGCGGCATCAAGACGGGAACCATCGATGAGTCTGGCCGCTGTTTCGTCACGGCTGCCGATAAGGAGGGCATTGTCTATGTGGCGGTCTTTCTTGGTGCCCCGTTCGATGTTGATACCCGCCGGTGGGGATCGGGCAACTCTGTTTTTACGAATGCTCGGCTAACTTTCGACTGGCTGTATCGTAATGTTTCGATGCAGGCGGTAGCTCCGGAAGGTACGCCTGTAACGGAAGTTACATTGAAATATGCGGCGGAAAAGGATTATCTGATGCTGTATACGGAGGAGCCTGCTTTTACGCTTGTAAATGCAAATGCCGATGAGGATCCGGTCCTAACATTTGAATCGGAGGTGCCCGAAGACATTGAGGCTCCTGTGTCTGCCGGTCAGGTCATCGGAAAAACGAAGATTTATTCAGACGGCATCTATGTCGGAGAGGTAAATCTGATCTCGGCGGAAGACATCAAAATGAGCAGAATTTCCCGGTTGCTCGATTTTATCAGCAGAGTCCTGACGTCAATCCCCGCTATGGTCATCTATGCGCTGATCCTGGTTTTTGGCGCATTTTATGTGTATTACATGCTGGTCGTGATCCCGAGGAAGCAGCGAGCTGCGGAAAAAAGACGCGAACGTCAGCAGAGGCTGGAAGCCGCTCAGCGGCTTCGTAACCGCCGGAACGGATCCGGTACAGACTGAATGAAAAAAGCAGATTAAAAGGAAAAAACGTTCCCACTGGCTGTGGCCTGATGTGGGAACGTTTTTTGTTTTTGATTACATTTTATTTTTACACCGGTTAATATATTATAAAAGCAGAATTGTTCACAAGAAGAAAGGAAATCGCCCGAGATGAAAAAAGTCATGTGTTGGATCTGCCTGATTCTCTGCCTGACCATGCTCACGGATGTTTTCTCTGTGAGAGCAGCTGAGAACGGACTTGCATCCGAATTGGAATTCAGTGTACCGACCGGGGAAAATGTCATCAGTTACGGCGATCCGGTTTCGGTCGTGATTGAACCGAAGACCGGAGATGTATCCCTCTACTCGTTTGAATGGGGAAAATGGGTCAGAGATGATGAGGATCGCACATGGTCCATCGAACCGATGAACAACGTCTCGAACTCTTTCTCTGTCGATGAAATGGAACGTTCCACTACAGTAACCTGTCTTGTCAGAAATAATTTCGGAGGTTCGGAACGATTCACGTGGAATTTCACGATAAATAATGCTTTTAGTTTTGGCTATGGTTTTGATACATTCGTTGAACTGGGCGGTACAGCAAATCTGACCAATATGGTTTACGGCGCTGATCTGTCGGACGTCCGATACAGGTGGTATGAGGTCGAAAACTATGGGGAAGACGAGCACTATACATTGATGGAATGTACGGAAAAGACGCTCTCTGTTCCGGATGTCCGGATGAGACGGACATTCATCTTTGAAGCAATCGACCGTTTTGATAATGTGATCGAGTGCTATCTGTCCGCTTGCGTTCAGAACAAACTGAATGTTTTCTATAATAATCAGTACAATCACTCTGTCTCGTTTTCAGTCCCGTACGAACAGACAAAGACCCTTACTGCCAGTATCACTGCAAATGATCTTAGTCAGGTAACCTGGGAGTGGACCAAAGAAGGGGACCCCTCGTGGACCCCCTCATTTGGACAAGCAAGCAGTCAGACTTCTTCTTCAAAAATCACCGCAAAGCTGGATACCGATCCCGCTACGGACAAGACGGTCTATGTGTGCACAGCTTACGATCAGTATGACAACGTCTATTCCTGCCAATTTACCATAACTGTGGACAATCAGCTGAAGGTAACTGCAGACTGCCCTTACTCTGCTCAGGTTGCACCGGGCGGGTCCTTTACAATGAAGGTCAAGGCAGAGGCCATCGACCCGACTGGCATTACCTATCAGTGGGAATATCAGGCACCAAGTCAGACAACGGGCGGAGTGGACCGCTATATCGACGAGACAAAGACCGGACCTGTGGAGACGATCGAAGACATTCAGTGGCACGGTCAGTACAATGTCAAAGTCACTGACAGATTCGGTAACTATCGGGTGATCACATTCAGCTGGAGCGTGATCAACAATCTTGCAGTTGCGTCTGCAGATGATCCGACATCTACATCATATTATTCGGATGTCAACCAATCTGCATATGACCCGCTCAAACTGAAGGTCATCGTTACCGGAGACAATCTGGATGGAATTAAGATTGGCTGGGACTATGACGACGGCTATATTCTCGATTGGACGGTCTCGGAGGACGGTACAGAACTGACGATGGAACACCCTGAAAGCGGACCGTATCTCTGCACCGTCAGGGACAAATACGGCAACTCAGCGATGCATGAGTTCCATGTCAATCTGGATTACAGCCTGACTATGAACGAAGACGCATTGACGCTCTGCGTGAAAGATACAGAGCAACTCTCAGTGATGCAGAACGCTCCTCTCAGATGGATGTGTGATCCGGAGGGAATCGTTTCTGTAGATGCAAACGGAAAGACCACCGGACTGAGGCCGGGTACGGCAACGGTCATGGCAGTGAATGCGGATTATGAATACTATTACGCTTCCTGCGAAGTAAATGTTCTTTTCCGGGATGTGAAAAATCCGGATCAGTATTATTACAAGCCGGTCTATTGGGCAGTTGAACGGGGAATTACTAATGGATATACGGATAACAAGGGCAATCTGACCGGTTACTTCGGACCGAAAGATACCTGTGACCGTGCGCAGATCGTGACGTTCCTGTACCGTGCTGCAGGAGAGCCGGAAGTGGATACTTCAGCCGCGGCATCATTCAAAGATGTCAAACAGAACGATTACTTCTTCAAAGCGGTCGCCTGGGCGGCATCTGAAGGGATCACGACGGGGTACACAGACAAGAACGGAAAGCCGACAGGAAAATTCGGTTCCCATGATCCATGCACTAGAGCGCAGATCGTGACGTTCCTGTACCGCGCTGCAGGAGAACCGGAAGTGGATACTTCAACTGCGGCCACATTCAAAGATGTCAAACAGAACGATTACTCCTTCAAAGCGGTCGCCTGGGCAGCATCCGAAGGTATAACGACGGGATACACAGACAACAACGGTAATCCTACGGGCATGTTCGGGAGCAGCGATCCCTGCACCAGAGGGCAGGTCGTAACTTTCCTGTACCGTGCAGAATGATTTGAGCAGGAAAGATCGAATTAATAAAACAGCGGCGTTCTCCCGCTTTGGGAGACGCCGCTGTTTTGTTTCAATACGGAGATCAGTCGTCGTAGTTCATCAGTTCAACGTTGAAAGTCATGATCCGTCCGTCACGGATAATCTGGAGTTCAAGCTTCTCACCGGCCTGATGTTTGGAGAGGATCTCTGTGATTTCGGACGCATCGGAGATTGCGGTGCCGTCTACGCTGACGATGTAATCGCCTACTTCGAGTCCTGCCTTGTCACCGCCGTAACCGCGTGTGACAGCTACGATATATACGCCGAATCGGGATACGTTGTAACTTGCTGCAGTCTCGGAGTCGGAAACGGTCACGACCGTGATGCCGAAGATGGGCCCGTTGGAGACGCGTACAGTAGTCTGGTTCTCCATAATGTCCGCTGTGATCTCGCTGACGATGTCGCTGGGAATTGCGAATCCGAGTCCCTCGACATATTCGGCAGAAGATTTGGCGTTGACGATACCGATCAGTTCACCATTGATGTTGAACAGCCCGCCGCCGGAATTGCCGGGGCTGACTGCTGCGTTAGTCTGCATCAGGACCATATTCTGTCCTTCGACCTCGATCTCACGGTCGAGTGCGCTGACGATGCCGGTGGTAACGGTGCCGCCAAGGGTGCCGAGAGGGTTGCCGATGGCAATAGCGGTATCACCGACTCGTACTGCGGAGGAATCCGCGATCGTGACAGGGGACAGACCGGATGCATCGATTTTGATGACCGCAAGATCGTGGGTCTCATCGAATCCGACCACGTCAGCCTTATATTCCTTGCTGTCTGTGGTAATGACCTTGATGGAATTCGCGCCTTTGATGACATGGTAGTTTGTTGCGATGTAGCCGTCGCTGGAAAGGACAACGCCGCTGCCGGCGCCCTGTCCGATGCTCTGACCGAAGAAACTGCCTGTCGTCATGATTTCCGTCTGAACTTCGACAACGCTTGGTTTCAGCAGATCAATGACATCTGCGAGAGATGTGTTTTCTGCCACCATTGGTGAGGCGTTTCCGGATTCCACGGACTGATAGATTACTGTGGGTTTCTCAGCAAAATATTTGCTGTACACGTATGCTCCTCCGAATCCACTGAGCAGGGAGAGAAGGATGCACAGCAGCGCAAACCACACTCTGCCTCCGCGGCGTTTCGGCTTCTTTGTTTCAGCGGCAGTCTGTTTTGTGAAGTCCTGTGAATAGACCGGCTGAGCAGTTGCCTGAGGAGTTCCGTAGTTCTCATTGGTGTCATAGTAGGAATACGAATTACCATAGACACTGGTATAGTAATCGTTGTAGGAACCGTGTGCCTGCGGCTGGAACTGTGGCTGAGGCTCATTGTAGGAGGCACCCGGTGCAGCGGAGTAGGCCGCTGTTTCCTCCTCGGGCGTGCTATGTGTCGCCTCGCGGTAAAAGGTATCCGCGGTTGCCTCTGTGTTCAGGTATACGGTCTCGTGTCCGGGATCGACTGCCCCATTGACCGGCTCGGATACGGAAGAAGAAATCTGATCCGCGGCGGTCGGAATATGCTCTGATGTCGTCGGGATTTCTTCCGGCATCTGATTGTTCCAATTGTTGTTTTCGTCCATGTGATGACTCCTTTCCTGCTCATAGAGCATTTCTCATCATTTCGAGGTCATTGTACCTGCTGAATGTGACGGTTTGATGAAAAAAGGCTGACGGTTTTCTGTTTTTTATCCGTGCTGCGTTATATACTTAAGAAAAATGAGAGGAGAAGTGGTTGACATGGTCGGGTGGTTATTGCTTGGTATCGTCGTGCTGTTTCTTGCCGTGATCCTGATCCGGGCATTGCGGTTCAGACCGGCGGATGAGGAAGAGCATCAGGAAGTCAGGCCGGATTTTGATGGGGAAATGGCGGTGAGCCATCTTCAGCAGATGATCCGCTGCAGAACAGTCAGTTATCAGGATCATGACCTGGAAGATCAGGAAGAATTCGAAAAATTGAGGGCCCTTCTTCCTCAGTTCTACCCAACTGTTTTCAGTACCTGTACTGTGGAACATGTTGACCGTACCGGCCTTCTGTTTCACTGGAAGGGAAAAAGAGACGATTCTCCCTCCGTGCTCATGGCGCACTATGACGTTGTTCCTGTCGTGGAATCCGAATGGGAGAAACCACCGTTTGAGGGTGTTATCGAAGACGGCGTGCTGTGGGGAAGGGGAACGTTGGATACCAAGATCACGTTCTGCTCTTCTCTGGAAGCGGCTGAAACGCTGATGAAGAAAGGATTCGTTCCCGAGCAGGACATTTATCTTTCCTATGCAGGTGACGAGGAAACGGGAGGAAACGGTGCGCCTTCCATCGTTTCTTTGTTGGAAAGCAGAGGCATCAAGCCCGGTATGGTCGTGGATGAGGGCGGTGCAGTCGTGGAGAACGTTTTCCCCGGCGTCGAAGGAAAGATGGCGCTGATCGGAATCGGAGAAAAAGGAAAACTGGAGCTGACACTCAGAGTGCGTGGAAACGGCGGACACGCCTCAGCCCCGTTGCCTCATGGACCGGTCGGTTATCTTGCAAAAGCTGTCGTTGCAGTCGAAGATCACCCGTTCCCGGCACGCCTGTCCGGCCCGGTTGCTGCGATGTTCGATACCCTTGGAAGAAGATCTTCTTTCCTTTATCGCGTGATTTTTGCGAATCTCTGGTGTTTCCTTCCGGTTCTGGACATGATCTGCAGAAAATCCGGGGGAGAACTGAACGCCATGCTGCGCACTACCTGCGCGTTTACTCAGATGCAGGGAAGTGCTGCAAATAACGTCATCCCTCCGTCTGCGACGGTAGGGGCAAACCTGAGGCTGATCGAGGGCGACACTGTTGCCAGTGCGGTGGAGTATATCCGCAGAACTGTCAATAACGCAGACGTTGAAGTAATTGCAGAAAGCGGCGACGAGCCCTCCCCGACATCCCGATATGATACGGAAGGGTGGAGCAGGGTACGCAAAGCGGTCGAGCAGACCTGGCCTGAAGCGGTTGTAAGCCCGTATCTTATGGTCCAATGCAGCGACAGCAGACATTTTAACAGGATCTGCGACAACATCTATAAATTCTCTGCAATGGAACTGACAAAAGAGGAACGTGGACTGATCCACGGAAACAACGAACGGATCCCGCTGGAAAAGATTGGGAAAGCCGTTCAGTTCTACATGAATTTGGAGGCGCTATGTTAACGAAACTGACACTGGAAGAATCATTGAAAGCAAAACTGCTTCATCCCGACTGCGTAGATACCGGGAAACAGATCGGCCTCTTCCTCGAGGAGATGGAGAAGGGACTGAAGGGAGAATCTTCATCCCTTATGATGATTCCCTCTTACCTGACAGCGGAAGGCAGCATTGTTCCGGAAGAACCGGTCGCAATGCTGGATGCGGGTGGAACGAACCTCCGGGTCGCTTCGGTTCAGTTCGACAGTTTCGGGAATGCCGAAGTACTGAAACTGAACAGGCTGAAAATGCCCGGAACAGAGGGAAGGATCACCGCAAAGGAGATGTTTGCACGTTTTGCCGAAGCAGTAGAACCTATGATCGGGGAAAACGGTGTGATCGCATTCTGCTTCTCATATGCCGTTGAGGCGCTCCCTGGCGGAGAGGGAAGGATCATCGGAAACCTCAGTAAAGAAGTTGAGGTGGATGGAGCGGATGGACTCTATATCGGGGAGGAACTGATCGCCGCTCTTCGTGAACGCGGCGTCACGAAGCCTTTGTCTGTTTTGGTGCTGAATGATACTCTGGCTGTCCTTTATTCTGCGATTACTGCAGGTGCGACAGATGCAGTGGGCTTCATCCTCGGCACTGGAACGAATACGGCTTACATGGAAAAGGCTTCGGAGATCGGGAACGCTAAGCCGTTCACCGGGACACGTATGGGTATCAATATGGAATCCGGCGATTTCGCTTATGATCCGATGGGACCGGTGGATGACGCTCTGAACCGGGACAGCCGGAATGTGGACGAACATCTGCATGAGAAACAGGTGTCGGGTGTATATCTTGGTGAA
>OCTX012055355.1_pt1 | contig 11537 bp, 11 predicted proteins | sample 1539691 | NCBI WGS metagenome assembly OCTX01 (sample SAMN02144231, study PRJEB22623) | gut metagenome | biome: sheep rumen | host: Ovis aries | place: New Zealand | reverse complement strand
CCGGCAGGGCGGAACAAAGACGAAGATACATGTTTCGGATGATGATATAGATCTGCCGGATTGAATATTTGGTGTCCATAAAAACAGTTGTTTTCGTGGACAAATCGGGAAAGGGTTTTTTCTTGAAAAGGGCGGCTGATGTGGTATGATATGTGTTAAGGAAATTCGAACAGGGTTTTCGCGGACACTGAATACGGAGTGAACACGGAGGGATTGAATGGCGATAACTTACGGGTACGCACGATGTTCGACGGACGAGGCGCGTCAGGACATCGACCGGCAGCGGCGGGAGCTGCGGGCGATGGGAGTCATAGATGACAGGCACATCTACTGGGAGTACGCTTCGGGCGCAAAACAGGATCGGGCCGAGCTTGCGAAGCTGCTGGACGTGATTCGGGAAGGCGATACGATCGCAGCAACGGAAGTGTCCAGGCTGACGAGATCGACGCGGCAGCTGTGTGAGATCCTTCAGATGGTCCAGGAGAAGAAAATACGTCTTCAGATCGGCTCTTTTGCCGTTGATTGCCGCTCTGCGGAGGTCGACCCGTCGACGAAAGGGATGATCATGATGTGGGGCGTTTTTAGCGAGATGGAACGTGATATAATATCGCAGAGAGTGAAATCCGGCATGAAAAACGCTATCTCGAAGGGTAAGCAGATCGGACGGCCGAAGACGACGGCTGGGAGTTTGCCGGACAGGTTTTGGAAGTACAAGGCTATGTATGAGAAAGGGGAAATTTCTATTGCAGAGCTTGCACGACTGATGGGGTGTTCGCGTACGACCGTGTACAAATATTTGGATCTCGCAAAGGAGGACTAAGGTCCTCTTTTTGTTTGCAATTCCATTTGAAATGGACTAGATAAATACTTTTAATGAACATCATGGGGGACTGACATGGATGAAATTAAGGCTATAATCAAGGCAGCAGTGGAGCGGAAAGAAATTGTGTGGGTGGAGATTTTGTTGCCAAAAACATGGGTCGAATATCGGTTGCGGGAAGAAGTGTTGGATCTGGTGCTGATGGATCCGGAGACACGTGAGACATGGTTCCCTATTTTCGCGGCAGATCAGCGCTTTGCGGGGCATGTCTATCTGCCGGCGTCGTGGGGAGAAGTATTGGCGTATACAGCGGATCAGGCGGCCATAGAGGGCGTTGTAATCAATCCTTATACGCATCATCCTTACCGGCTGTCGTGTGAGACAATACGGGAAATCCTTGATGAAATGGGTATTGAATGAAATTTTTCTGACATATCTTTTTATGGGAAGCTTTGTTTTTATGGAAGCTGAATTTTATATATATTGACGCAAGAATGATATATAACTAAAATAATGTTAGCATATTTACAGGAGGTTATTATGGCTAACGATGCTCTTTTGAATGCGAAAAAGCAAAAGAATGATGAGTTTTACACTTTATATGAATACATTCAAAAGGAGGTAAACGCTTATCTTGAATATAACCCAAATACATTCAAGGGGAAGACTGTATTGTGTCCCTGTGATGATCCTGAATGGTCTAATTTCACCAAGTTCTTTGCTCAGAACTTCAAAAAGCTAGGGCTTAAGAAATTGATCAGTACGAGTTATTCCACAAAAGCCAAAAAGGAAAAATATGAGCAATATCACCAAGTAACCCTGTTCGAGACGTTTTTTCCGCAATACGATGAGGAGAAAGCAAAAACAAAGGGTAAAATCTTTACGCTCACCCGTGATAAAAATAAATCTGGCAAGATTGATTATGACGACCTTGAATGGAAATATCTTGAAGGAGATGGTGATTTTCGCTCCGATGAAGTAAAGAAACTTCGGGATGAGGCGGATATTATCGTGACGAATCCGCCGTTTTCGCTTTTTAGAGAGTTTGTCGCATGGGTATTGGAGGCAGGAAAACAGTGCCTTTTAGTAGGACAGATTGGCATGGCCACTTACAAAGAGATATTCCCGGAGATTAAAGAAAATCGCCTCTGGGTTGGTGTGACGTGCAATGACAAAGATATGGTTTTTGAAGTTCCTGAGGGCGCTGACGTGAATCCTAAAGACAGAGAAAAGGCTGCTAAGATGGGGTATGTCGGTAATTACACTCGGCAGGGGAATGCTTGTTGGTTTACAAATCTGGATCACGGACGTAGACATGCACCGTTGCAGCTAATGTCTATGGCGGACAATCTTAAATACAGCAAACATAAGGATTTGTTGGCAAATGGATATATTCCATATTTCAATTATAACGGTATAGATATACCATATGTGGATGCTATTCCTGGTGATTATGAAGGAGTGATGGGTGTTCCCACATCATTTCTTAGTAAATACAATCCCGAACAATTTGAAATCGTAGATAACGGAGCATATGCGCCAAAAACCTTAGACCACATTGCATACAAGAGTAAAAATATCATTTGCTATGAAAAGGATGGCGTGCCAGTTTGGGAAACCCCATACACGGTATCTGAAAGAAAAGCAGGGAACGGGTTAAGGTTAAACGAGGGTGGATTGCCTGGAGGGCTTCCTTATGGAAGAATTCTTATAAAAAAACGGAGGGATAGTGATGGAAACAAAACTGAGAACTGAAATTACCGTTGAAGACGTTTGTAAGGGTTTTGTTTATAACGAATATGAAGGAAAAGGTCTATTCGGCCTTTCCGGCAAGTTGGTCATCCAGCCTGAATACCAGCGCAACTATATCTATGCAGATGGCAAGAAAGATGTTGCTGTCGTCCAGTCTCTTCTCAAAGGCTATCCTCTCGGGTTGATCTATTTTGTGAAAACCGCTGATGGGAAGTTTGAAGTTCTGGATGGTCAGCAGCGAATCACGAGCTTTGGACGGTATGTTACAGGTAAGTTCCCCATCATGGATTCCAATGGGATCCCCCGTTACTTCGATGGGCTTGCTGACGATCAGAAGAAAAAAATCATGAAAGCGAAGCTGACTATCTATGAGTGCGAAGGTAAGGAATCTGAAATCAAGGAATGGTTCAAGACAATCAACATTGCCGGGGTGCCACTGAACGAGCAGGAGCTGTCAAACGCGATTCATTCTGGGCCTTTCGTGACAAAGGCAAAGGAAGAGTTCAGCAATTCACAGAACGCGAATATACAAAAATGGAGCGCCTATATTAAAGGAGACGTAAAAAGACAGGATTATCTGCGAACAGCTCTCTCTTGGGTATCAAAGGGCAATATAGACGCATATATGAGTCAGCATCGTTTTGATACGGATATTACTGAACTCAAAACTTACTTTACTAGTGTTATTGACTGGGTATCGAGTGTGTTTTCGGATGTTGAGCCTGAGATGCGCGGACTGAACTGGGGTGATTTGTATGAACGCTTTCATGGCGTTTCATATAACCCGATAGATGTTCACAATAAGCTGCAGGAACTGTATTCAGACTTTTATGTAAAAAATCGCAAGGGTGCGTTTGAATACATTTTGGGCGGTTGTGTTGATACAAAGCTTTTAGATATCCGTATTTTTGATGACGTGACTAAAAAAACAGTATATAAAAAGCAAACGGCTGATGCGATGGCTCGTGGGGTATCAAATTGTCCTCTTTGTGCAATCGGATCGGATAATAATAAGGCTAGAATATATAAGCTGAGTGAAATGGATGCTGACCACGTAACAGCTTGGAGCGTCGGCGGGTCGACTGATATTAGCAACTGTAAAATGCTTTGCAAAACACATAACCGTTCTAAAGGAAATCGATAAAGATTTAAAGCCGTACAAATTGTTAAAAAATAAGAGTTCCTTTCGGGCTCTTATTTTTTTGTGAAGATTTTGTAAACCGCTTGACTTTAAAAAAAATATGTGCTTTATTAAAATTAATCAATTAATATTAATTATATAGGAAGGAGAACCACCATGGCAAATTTTGCAGTAGCCGCGGGTTCCACGACACTCGAACTCGCAGATAAGATCATGGGCATGTACGCCAAGGAGGGCGACAAAAAGGAAGACACCCTGCTCCGCATCCTCCGGGTTGCCGAGGCTCAGTCTCTTAAAGAGACACACCCGGAAATCAAAGGCACGCTGGTCAATGTTGAAAAGACTGTGCAGGCGCTGATGGAACAGATTAACGGCATCGTCATCGGACAGGATACGCAAATCAACGACTTGAAAAACAAACTTGACAGTGCAGTCACCGAAAAACGCGCTGCTCTGGAAAAAGCCAAGGCACAAGAGGATGCAGCGCAGGCTAAGGTCGAGTATGCGGACGCGACCATCGAAAAAGCTGAAGCTGACGCAGAGCAGGCAAAACAGCAGGCAGCTGCCTCGATTGAAGCAGCCAAAAAAGATGCGGCATACGAGATTGAGCGAGCAAATACAGCTCGCGACCAGGCACTCCGTGAGCGCGATGACGCAAGGACGATTGCAGCCGAAAAGACCGCAAACAATGAACTCTTAATGAGACAAATGGCGTCAATGGAATCTGATGCGGCTGCCTACAAGACCCTGAAGGATGAATACGAAACGTTAAAGTCCGAGCATGATATTCTCGCCGCGAAGGCCAAGGACGATGCCAGGACGGTCGCAGAGGCGCTGAAGGACGCCCGCAGGGATGCGGCAGACGCAGCGAAAGAGACAGAACGGGCACAGACCGCCCTCTCCTCTCTCCGGGAGTCGTATGCCTCCCTTCAGGAATCCTACGATCAGGCAACAGCCGATAACTCAGCTCTCCGGCAGCGTGTCGCAGAGCTGCAAGCCGAATCCAGCAAGGCAGAAGCGGATAAGGAGCTTGCGGTTGCAAAGGCTGTCCGTGATGCCGAGCTTGAGATCGCCCGTTTACAGGCGAAGATCGAGCTCCTGGAGCGCCGCTAAAGGAGGTGCTCCAGATGCCCATCACCTTAACAAAAGGGCAGGAAGCTGCTCGCGCAGCCGCTAGATCGGGCAAAAATTTATTGATTTCCGGTCCTGGCGGCGTCGGCAAGAGCTACCTTATTGATGTGATTGTCGATGATCTGGAATCAGCCGGCAAGACCGTACTGGTCACTGCATCGACCGGCAAGGCGGCCACGCTGATCGGCGGCGTAACAAGCCACAGAGCTTTCCGTGTACCGATATCGATGACCTGGCAGGCAACGCCGTTAGTCAAAGAGGAATCGCCTCTCCTGAAAGCAGATGTCGTCTTGATTGATGAGATCTCCATGATCCGGCTCGACGTTTTTGATTTTATCGTCAAGGAAATCAACATCGTCAACAAGAAACGGAGCCCACGGAAACCGATACAGCTTATCCTGGTCGGCGATTTTGCCCAGCTTCCCCCGGTCATCGTCGAACCAAAAGCAGGCAAGCCCAGCGAGGCCGCACTCATGTCCGAGTACTACGGCTTTGATATCAAATCCGGGTACGCCTTCAATGCCCCTGGATGGGCGCAATGCGATATTACTGTGATCAACTTGACCGAAGTGGTCAGACAGACCGATAAGGACCTGATTGCTGCCGCAAATGCTTTGCGCATGGGCGACAGGAGCGCCCTGGCCTACTACAAGGAACATGCCCGGAAAACCAAATTTCCAAAAGGGACACCCGTTACATATCTATGCTCAAACAACAAAGAGGTCAACAGGCGCAATGACAAAGCCCTCGCCGAGTTGCCGGGCAAATCAGTGACTTACACGGCAAGGACTGAAGGAAAAGTTGAAAATCAGGATAAAACCGTCCCGGAGCGTATCACCCTCAAAGTCGGCGCACATGTTCTCATGGCAGTCAACACTGACGACTATCACAACGGCAGCGGCGCTACTGTCGTGGAGCTTTATGAGGATTCCGTCCTTGTCCGGATCAACGCGACTGGCAAAGAGGTGGTCGTCTCATATTACGCATGGGAAATCGAAGACTATGTAATCGGAAAGGATCTAAAAGGCAAAAAGACCGTTTGGAAAGAGAACGTCGGAACTTACTGGCAGATTCCTCTTCGCCTGGGGTACGCGATAACGATCCATCGAGCCCAGGGACAGACACTTGATAAAGTCGTGGTCGATGTAAACAACATCTTTTGTTACGGACAGCTCTATGTTGCGTTATCCAGAGCAAAATCAATAAAAGACCTCTGCATCATAGGAGACCTGGATAGCATCGATATACTTGCATCCCCGGAAGTAATAGAGTTTTACACTGCGCACTCCGCGAAGTCATCGGAAAGGGAAACCGCTCCGGAAAAGCCGGTGTCCCCAAAGCCGCCGCAGGATATGGAGCAGTCTCCGGATAAACCACAAAGACCCGTTGTGAAGTCTGAACAGACATCCCCCAAAAACACGGAAACTGTCGCCTGTCCAAAACACGTTGCCACCCGAGCATGGATCTTCGCCTCAACCCTTGATAAACGAATCAAAAAAGGACAAGGGACATCCATCATAGTACCGGCAGAACTCGCCGGCATTGTCAGAAATTACATCAACCAAATCAGTTAAGACTAAGACGGTGCGTTTATGCACCGTCTTTTCCTATCTGAAGCACGGGGATGGAAAGAAAAATGTGTTCGCTAAATTATTACAAAGTATTACTTTATAATACATAATATTATTATGTCTCTTGACGGGATGAAATTATTCTTGTATACTATTATATATCAAAAGAAATATATAGTAATACTAAGAAGGAGAAAATATATGAAAACAATAGCCTTTGCAAACCAGAAAGGCGGCGTCGCCAAAACATCCAGTGTGTACAATATAGCGGCAGCAAAAGCTATGTCTGGCGCAAAAGTTCTTATGATTGACCTGGACCCGCAAGCGTCTCTCACATTAAGCTGCGCGATCGAACCGGGTGACGACAGCCTCGACGGGCACAGCACATGTGACCTTTTCAATAGGAAAGCAGACCCGGATGCCTGCGTATTTTCCGTGACCGCATCGGGACTTGATACATTGTATATCATCCCATCGGACATCATTCTCGCTGATACGGAAGTAGCGCTCAATACCATGCGCAATTCGGCCGTCAAGCTGAAGGTGGCGCTGGGACGGCTTACAGGCGGCTTTGACTACTGTTTCATAGACTGCCCTCCGCAGCTTGGCAGCTTGACAACGAATGCACTCACAGCAGCCGATCAGGTGGTGATCCCCGTAAAAACAGATTACCTGAGCTATCGTGGTCTCGCGTCCATTCTCGATACCATCGACGAGATAAAAGAAGGCGACGGCGACGACAGCCTGAATCCGGATCTCGAACTTCTCGGGACCATTGCTACATTCTACGAGTCCAACGTAAAAGACCAACAGGATATCTTGAATGCCCTCCAGGAACAGACAAACGTTCTCGGCATCATCAAAAAATCGGCAGATGTTCCCAGGCACATCACAGACGGTCTCCCGGTAGTCCTTGCCATGAAATCCCGGCCGGCCGCAAAAGAATATATACGGATTGCCATGTCTTTATAATTATCACATAGTATTACTATGAAACACCAACAATAAGGAGCAGGAAATGGATCAGAGCAAACTGAATATCGGAAACCGCGAAAAGAAAGTTAGAAAAACTGCAAAGATAGTCTCAGGGGAACAAAAGGACAAAGGCTTCTCCGTAAAGACAACGCCAACTATCTTCAGTAAGTTCACGAAGATCAACCAGTATTACGGCATGAGCAACAACAGCGTCGTAAACCAGTTGATCGTCAAATATATACGGGAAAATCAAGGAATTCTGGACGAATTAGAAACCGATAATAAGTAATACTTATAAATACATAGAATTTCTTTGCAATAATAACTATCACAAAGGAGCAATATGAAAGAACACGACGGAGATGGAAAGAAAAATTATCCGGGAAAACTGGGGGAATCTTCCGTCTTTCTGACACCTGTCAGAAATCCAAAAGCGCCCGCCAAAAAACTGGCTCCAGGTCTTTTTTTGGTCGCGGTAGAAGATCAAATAATGGTTCCCGTTGTCTTTGATTATACGGATTTTAAACCCGACTACACAAATCAAGATGCTTGGTGGTACTACGATATAGAAGAAAACAAAGTACATGTGCAGCTCGAGGACCGTGTCAGAAGAGACTATGTTTTACTTCTTGAAAAACAAACAGAGAATATCCCGCTCACCGACCAGGAAGAAAGAGATCTGACTTCATACGAAGTTATTATCAGTACGACACAAAGCACTGGAGCCGAGTTTGCCGTAAGACGCTTTTATGCATATCTGATAAATTCTAAGGTTAAACATGCAAACATAACAGAACAGGAAAATTCCGAGCCGGAAAAGAAAGAGTACAGAACAAAAAAAGGTGCAGGAGTTGTCATGAGCAACCTCCCTGCACACTTGGCCATCATCACCAACGACCAGTACAAGGGAGGGCTTGGACTATCCCAGACAGGTGGAGCGTACCTCTACCCGTTGGCGACAACAGATGGGCTGCGCTTTGACGGCAAGAACCTGTTCTTTAAAGGCCTTCCAACATCAGAGGCTACATTAAAAGAGATAAATAAGGACAAAGAAGTCTCGATCGACGACGTGGATCTTCCGTTACTGCGAATGTTTTACTCAATCATCCTTTCTGACTTCGAAGCAAACTCAAAAAAGCTGGGCGTTGTAAACGAGACGACAACTGTCTATGTGCCGGATCTTGCAGCAATGTTGGGCAAGGGCCGGAACATCAGTAAAAACGATATCAATGCGATCATAGACAAGACATCCTCATTCCAGACGATTTACGGAGTCCTGAAAGACCCTAAAAGACCAAATGGGATAGGGACGGCTGTCCCGCTGCTTGTGTGGCTGGGATATGACGAAGCGACAAACACCATCAAGTTTGCGAGCCCGTACATGACCGAACTGATAAAACGGATTTATAACGTCAGCATACGAAAAGACAAAAAGGGTGAACCTAAGCTCAAAAAAAATGGCGAACCTCAGCGACTCCCCTCCCACTCTTACCTCGTCAAATCAGAAATCGTAAAGGAACGCAACAAACGAGCGACAGAAATCGTCATCATCGTCGTCACGATGATAGAGCAGGCAGGCACCCATGTGCCTCACATAATGGCTCGAACGATCCTCGAAAGGGTGCCGCAGCTTCAAAACGCAATATCAAAAACTAAAAATATATCAGACAAAAACCGTATGTTGAAGAGAGCTTTCACGAAAGCCTGGGAGCTTCTCGACACACACACGACACTAAAGGAAAAGTACCCGACCATCATACTTCCGGATCCTAAAAACCCGAAAAACATACCTACCATGGCAACGTTGGACATGGTTTTCGAGTTTCCCCACCCGCCCAAATACCCGACGCAAGAGCCATAAGAACAGCGTTCAAATTTCGGAGAGGTGTCTTTCAAATTTCGGAGAGGTGTCCTACAAATTTCGGAGAAGTGTCCTACAAATTTCGGAGAGGTGTCCTACAAATTTCGGAGAAGTGTCCTGCGTGGGGCGGCAAAAACCCTTATTTTACAAGGAATCCCGAGAGATTTTTCAGTCCTAATACTATAGTACTCTAGGACTATAGTAACAAAGATGGGGCGGCTTGCTTTAGCTGCCGCCCCATCTTAAACTATGTTACGGGGATGGAAAGAAAAATTGATTTATGGAGGTGTAGTTATGGATACACGAGAAGAGAAAACCCTGCCGCTGAGATCCGAAGTAGAACCGGCAGCATTCCGGCTGTCTAATATGAAACAATATCTTCACACAGCGATGCCTGAGGAAATGCAAGCCTTTGTTGATGGCGGCAAGCTGAAGACCGGATTCGCAAACATAGACGCGATCACGAACCTGTATCCGGGGTTGTATGTGTTGGGAGCAATCAGCTCACTCGGCAAGACCACATTTATCCACCAGCTGTCGGATCAGGTCGCGAAGGCGGGACATCCGGTGTTGTTTTTCAGTTTGGAACAGACAACGCTGGAGCTTGCGACAAAAAGTCTTTCTCGTATTATGGCAAGTCGGGATGCATCAACCGCGATGACCTCGCTGCAGATCAGAAAGAACGGAACGGATCCTAGAGTGGCAGCGGCTGTGGCAGAATACGATCTGTATGCCGAGCGTATGCATATCGCTGAGTGTACGTTCAGGGCTGACATAAGTACTATAGAAGATACTGTTCGCGGATTTATCCGCCGGACCGGAGAAAAACCAGTTGTTGTCGTTGATTACCTGCAAGTGATCCAGCCCCCGGCAGACAGTCGCCTTACCGCGAAAGACCTGGTTGATATGCACGTCCGGCGGCTGAAGCAGCTCCAGGCTGACAACAATCTGGCGTTGATCGTCATAAGCTCTTTGAACCGGCAGAATTATATGACGCAGATCGATTTTGAGTCCTTTAAGGAGTCCGGCGGCATCGAGTATACTGCCGATGTGGTGTGGGGATTGCAGCTTGAAATCCTGCATGACCCGATATTCGATTGCCAGGGCAAGATCAATGAGAAGCGCCAGAAGGTAAAGGCCGCAAAGGCTTCGAATCCTCGCAGGATTGAGCTGGTCTGCTTGAAGAACAGGTGCGGCCTATCAAGCTATAGTTGCATGTTTGACTATTATCCTCAATTTGACTACTTCAGGCCGGTAATGGAGGGGATAGATATGCGGCTGCTTACTGGTGATGTTGATCAGGATGGGTTTATAACGCTCCCTGATGGATTCAAGTCTCCCTTTGACTGATGGTGATGATATGCAGCAATTTAGTAAAGAACAGATGCAGCGTGCCCGGAAGGCGGATCTCTATGAGTATCTGATGCGGTATCACGCCAGGCAGTTCAAGAGGGAAGGGCAGAGCATCCACCCGATCGGGAACGACAGCCTTTCTATCAAACGTGGCTACTCGGGCTATATGGACTTTGCGACGGAAGATAAGGGCAACAGCGTCGATTATCTGGTTAAGTATATGGGCTACGCACTGGATCAGGCGGTGTTTGCTTTGTGTGGGGATATGGGAGGCTTATCTGATAAAAAAGATATTACTGTCTCCGACAACAACAGGGATGGTTTTAAGGAAAAGTTGCCTCCCGCATTCCCGAAGCCGGCAGAGGGCCGTTTCCGTCAGCTCTTTGCGTTCCTGACAGGGCGTGGTATTCCTGCAAAGATCATCCAGTCGTTGGTGGATCAGCGCCTGTTGTATCAGAGCCGGGAGCGGAATAACGCAGTATTTATCAATCGAGAGAGAGACTGGGCGGAGATTCGCGGGACTTACACTCTTGGCGCGAAGAAGTTTAAGGGGGTTGCGGCGAACTGCCGGGCAGACGGTTTCTGGTGGTTCAGGACCGGTCGGGACGCATCCGTTGTCTATATTTGTGAGGGAGCTATTGATGCGGTCAGCCTGTATATCCTGCACATGCGGCACGGCAAGACAGATCCGGCTATATATGTTAGTATTGGCGGGGCCGCGAAGCAGCCGGCCATTGACAGGATAAAGCGTCAGATGGCGGCTGTCCTGGCCGTGGATAACGATGACGCCGGGCAGCACTGTCGCGAAAAAAATCCGGAACTGCCTTACATCCTCCCGGTTCTGAAGGACTGGAACGAAGATCTCCAGGCCGGCAAGTATTATGGCGGGGATCTTCGTCGGAAAGAAGACTGAGCGACCGGTCTTCGAGCGCA
>OCTX011755159.1_pt1 | contig 11540 bp, 4 predicted proteins | sample 1539691 | NCBI WGS metagenome assembly OCTX01 (sample SAMN02144231, study PRJEB22623) | gut metagenome | biome: sheep rumen | host: Ovis aries | place: New Zealand | reverse complement strand
GACCAATTATAATGGTGTGGCCATTTCTACAGACAGCATCGGAAACATTACTGCATATGGCGCATGGACCTATCAGTGGCGTCATGGCCGAGAGCTCGTTCATATGAGCCGTAGTCAGTATCAGCCGATCGAGGTGGATTTTGAGTATAATGAGGATGGCCTGCGGACAAAGAAAACCATCACGGACGAGAACGATGTAGTCACAGTTACTGAATACACGCTTCACGGTAAAGATATTGTACATATGAAGAAGGGTGTTGACAATCTGCACTTCTTCTATGACGGGCAGGGCAAACCTTCCATTGTGGCGTGGAATAACGGCACGACAACCAATAAGTATGCCTATGTATATAATCTCCAGGGTGATGTCATTGCGCTGGTGAACAGTGCTGGAACAAAAGTAGTCAACTATACCTATGATGCTTGGGGTAAACCTATTACAAAATCTGGTACCTTGGCAGGTACTTTGGGTACCCTGAATCCATTCCGCTATCGCGGGTATGTGTATGATGACGAGATTGACTTTTATTACCTGAGAAGCCGATATTATAATGCAAATCGTGGCAGGTTCATTAGTGCTGATAGAATTCTTGATGAAGCCATTCTAAATAGCAACATATTCATATATTGTCTGAACAATTCTATTAATCGTATTGATCCATCTGGAATGTGGACATTTGGTATCTCGCTTGGTTTTAACATGAATATCTTTTTTGGAGTTTCAATAAGTATTGGTGTATTTTTTGATGGTAAGGGAAATGTAAGTGGTCAATGGAGTTATTCTGTGCCGGGGGTAAATGAGACACAATCGATTGGTGTATGTGATGCAGGAATTGGGTTGGCAGTTCAATATACAAACAGAGATACGATAGACGACTTATGTGGTCCTGCGACGTATACAGGGGCTAGTATAGGGGGTGGCTTGTATGCTGGTGGTGATGTAATATCTTTTTCTAAGCCAAATGATCTCAATGGAGAGATTGATGGCATTCAAATTGTTGGGGGGTATGGCGTAGGGTTTGATGCACATATTACAACGACAGATACCCAGTCTATTCCTCCCACAGCTAAAACCAAACCTGTATCTCCCACAGCTAAAACCAAGCTGTTTTCTACCATAGCTAAAACCAAGCCGATTTCTCCTATAACAAATATAAAACGTGTTCCTTCTATGGCGAAAACCACATCGAGCGGTTTTAGTGCACTAAGATTCAACAATTGTGTTTTGAAAATGATGCCATAAAAGAGGATAAAGATGAAGAAAAAAATATATCTTTATTTTGCCAATTATCATTCAGTAGATATGGAACTGCTTAGAAAAATCTCTATTGAACTTCAAGGATTTTGTTATATATCAAAAAGACCTGAGGGAGATATTGGTAGTATGATTTACTATTATCCACAGAAGGGAATTTCATTTTATTCTAATTCTTTTATGCCAGTCATTTCTGTAGAAGCAGCGCCCACAGCATCAGGTGTGAATTTATGTATTGTCGGGCAATTATCGAGAGTAGTGCGTTTATGCATTTGTTTTTCTTTCGTACTGATGGGTCTCATGCAATTTGTTTTTATACAAGCATGGCGTAACGGACATTGGGAAAACCCAGTTCTTGCATTTCTTCCTGCTATCATGTTTTTGTTATTTTTCACCTTAGTCTACTTGATGATGAGTCTTGCGACAAAAGCATTTGCAAAGAAGTACAGAACGAAAGTTGAGGAACTCTTTTAAATTTTTATGCAACAGCTGTTAGGAGATTAATATTTTAAAAAGTATGTTCCATCTGATGAATTGATTGATGAATTATCATTACATGGAATGAACACAATAAGATCTATACAATCATATGATTGTAGTTAAGAATATTAACGAAAGAGAAGCTGTGGAGCGATCCAGGGCTTCTCTTTTTATCCGGGAAAAAAGGTGATTCCAATGCAGGATTCATGAAGTGAGTGGGCGGATGTTTTTTCTTTTTACCAATCACGACCAGAAGGAGGGAGGTGAGTATATGGATACCAGTTTGAACAGTATTCTGGAGGTTGCGCTTCAACAGGGCATTTGGGCAGCATTGTACATCTACTTGTTTTTCAGAATGCTGAAAGAAAGTGCTGCCAGGGAAGCGAAGTATCAAAGTATGATCGAGATGCTGAGCGGGAACATCCAAAAAGGAATTGAAAACATTCAGGACCGATTGGATGTTCTGTCTCCCAATATGAAACGGCAGGAATAAACGCCTGTCGTTTTTGGTTGCCGTAAAACACAAGGAACTTAAAATTTTCAAAAACCCGAATCCAAACAACAAACAAATGCTCTTATAAAGATGAGGGCACTAGGAGGACAAAATGAGCGAAAAGAAGAAAGAGGAACCCAGAGAAGTGAATCTGGTTCCTACGGAAAAAGTTGACAAACGAACAATGTTCAGTAAAACGTATACGGTAGGACCTGGGAAGTATCATGCTTTTACCAGCCCCATCCCGCTGCATAAGGAGCAATCCGGTAAAATGGAAGAGCTGGACGTAAGCTTCCAGCCGTCCAAAGAAAGCGAAGAATTGAAAAGCTCCGGCGCTTTCCTGACAGTTTCCTGCGGCGTGTCCGGCGAACAGCCCTTTATGACGGTTCAGGATGAAGAAAACCATGTCCTTTCCTGGGGCCTGGAGGGAGCGGCGGCGATCAGTCCGGAACCGGTCCGAGAAGAGGTAAAGGAAGAAGACCCTATTGCCAACGCTTTCCTGCAGGCTATGGCAAGCGCCCAGGGAACAGTCCGATACCGTGATGTCTTCCCCGGCATAGACATGATCTGCCGGCATGCCGCCCGTTTTAAGGATGAGTTTATCTACTCGTCCCCTGAAGCGGCCCGGCCTATCGTTTTCCGCATGGAAGCGAAGGAACTGAAGCTTTTGCAGGAGAAGGATGAAAGTCTGGTCGTAGTGGACGCCGAGGGCAAAAAGGTATTCGATATTCTTGCTCCTATCCTGACAGATCATGAAGGCCAGGAAGGAAAGGTCAGTATCGTGCTGGATGAAACGCCGGAAGGCTATCGCCTCGCGTATGAGCCGGACCCGGCTTTCATGGAGAGCGCTGCCTACCCGGTGACCCTTGACCCCGCGATCCGGACGTATAACCAGGACTATGCGATTGAGGATACCTACGTTCGGAATATATCGCCGACTACCAATTACTCCGCAGCGGACCGGATCTATGCCGCACGAACCAAGACAACTCAGGAGGATATCCGATACGGCCTGGTGAAGGTGACCAGCCTTCCTGCGCTGGGCGCGAATCACTTCATTACGGACGCGTCGCTGGTATTCCAGATCGTCACCTCTTCGGGCAGCAATCCCTGCACGTATATGCGGGAAGCGCTGAGCGACTGGACAGCTTCTACCGTCACCTGGAATAACGGCAGACCTTCCTTCTCGGATCTGGTGCTTGACTATTTCAAGCTCGGCACCGGCAGAGCGACTTTCCATATTACATCTCTGGTGAAAAAGTGGTATCAGGGAGAACCGAATTACGGCGTGGTCATGACCCCGTGGGAGCAGATGTGTTCCGGAGCTTATTACGCCAGCGATTCCGGTGTCAGCGGGAAGCCCTATCTGTCTGTTGAGTACGCTTCCCTGGCTGGCCTGGAGGATTATCTGACCTACGATACCATTTCCGCCGGGAAAGCGGGAACAGGCAATGTCAGTCTTGTCAACGGCAATCTGGTGTTCCTGCACAGCGACACGCAGATGAACGGCGCCAGGATGCCGGTGTCGGTAACACATGTATATAACTCCTGCGACGCGGACAAGAATGAATTCTACTGCGGTTACGGCTGGCGGACGAACTATCATCAGACCCTGCACAAGGAATATCTTGACAGCGAAGTATATTATGTGTATACGGACGGAGACGGGACGGAGCACTGGTTTAAGGCTACCAGCACAGCGGGGACCAAGTACAAGGACGAGTCGGGTCTTTCCATGGAGCTGGTGCCAGGCAGCAGCAACGTAACTATCCGGGACAAAGGCGACAATGTCCTGACCTTCCCGGTGATCAGCGCGACGCCGACGGCGACTTCTCCCACGACAGCCAAGGTGCTCATTACGTCTATTGCGGACGCAAGCGGGAATACGATCACCGTCACAGCCACCGGGATGAAGATCACCAGGCTGACCGACGGCGCTGGACGGATCACGACCTTTGTATACTCCGGCAGCTTGCTTTCCAAAGTAAAAGCGCCCTGGCATACGGACAGTTCCTGCGTGTCTTTTGCCTATACCAGCAGCCGTCTGACAGGGATTACCTATGAGGATGGGAACAGCGCTGCTTATACCTATGTCATTAAGCCTGGCATCAACAACCAGAATTATTACCTGCTGACCGCAGCAGTCGGGCCGGAAGGGGTCAGGGCATCCTTCAGCTATACCAATACCAACGCCCTGGGAGGTCTGCCTCACATCGTTGCGGAATCCCAGGTGTCCGGCGGGAGCGGTTCTTCCGCGCTGATTGCCAGCCATACGGCCTATGAGTATGGCGTAAACCTCTGCATGGTAACTGACCAGATCACCGGAAAGACATTGAGGTATCATTTTAATGATAACGGCAACGCCACCGGTGTGGACGACGGCCTTGGCTATGCAGTGTTCGCGGAGTACGACCAAAGCGGGAACAATGCAGAAGCGCCGATTAATCATCCCACCAGCTCGTCCCGGATTCAGCGGGTGGTAAATAATCTGCTGGCAGACGGATTGCTTTGTAAAACTTCCGGCAGCGCCTGGACAAAAGGCGGAACGGGAACGGTCGCGCAGTCCATTAACGGCAGCGGCTTTGGACGGTATGAGCGAAAGTTTACCGTAAGCAGCGGCAATAAGCTGTATCTGCGTCAGACGGTCAGCGTCACAGCGGATAAAACCTATACCCTTTCCGGTTATGCCCAGAGCTTAGGCGCGAAGGCGTATCTGGAAGTAACGGCAGGCGCTCAGACCTTCCGCAGTATTCCTGTAGAACTGAAAGGAACGGAAACCCAGACGGCACTGACCCGCACGCAGGTCACCTTTAAGGTGCCTTCCGGCGTCAGCAGCATTACCTGCGATATGGCAGCTGAAGGAACCGCCAGCGGCACCATTGCATGGTGGGACAGCGCACAGCTGGAAGAAGGAGAAACCGCGAACCATGTCAACCTGATTGAAAACAGCCAGATGAAGCGCACAGCCAGCAGCGGCCTGCCGAATTGCTGGACGGCGGATACCAATAGCGCCAATTATCTTTCCTGGCAGGGAAGAGATGACTGCCTGAATCAGCTGCCGGAACACCTTCCCGGAGATACGATGCATGTGGCGGGACGGTTTGACCGCACTGTCCGGGTGTATCAGGCGATAAACGTCAGCGGTCAGAAGGGAGACCGGCTGACGGTAGGCGGTTGGGCCTCCTCGTACGCAAAGAAAATCGATACCCTTAACTCTATTTACTGCCGGATTCAGGTGTGGTTCTGTTCCGGGAATTCTACAGTCTGGTCAAATTGGCATTTAGGCGGGAAAGTGGACTTTAACCGGGAAGAAGGCAACTGGCAGTTTGGATGCGGCAGTGTCACCGCTCCGGTAGATTTCAACTGGATCCGAGTGGCGATCTACTATAATAAGCAGATGAACTTCGCGGACTTTACCAACCTGTTCCTGTACAAGGAAGCCTACGGCTCAGATTATGTCTACGACGCCAGGGGCAACCGGAAGAGCGCGACCAGCTCGGCGGGAAACACCGGTAAGTCTACGTATGACGATTATAACAACATCCTGACCAGCGCGGTGCCGGGACGGACGGTCAAGACAAACTATGACTGGGGCAGCACGGAAGAGGAGAAGCGCAAGCACCTGCTGAAAAAAGCCACCAGTCCGCTGGGAACGGTCAGCACTTTCCAGTATGACAGCTATGGCAACCAGACGGAAACCAAAGTCAGCGAATCGGCAGCTGCTTCGGCCAAGTTTATTCGTTCCAACACTACATATACTGCCGCCGGCACCTATGCCGCCATGCAGACTGACGCCCGTGGAAAGAACGTTTCCATGGTGACGGATGCCAATAAGGGAATTGTCACCAGTGTGACCGACCCGAACGGGCAGGTTGTAAACACTACTTATGATACCTTGCGCCGCCCCACCAAAACGAGTACAATGATAAGCGGACAGGAGGTGAAAACGGAAAGCGTTTATGACACGGTAAAAGGATATCTGACCACTGTAAAACACAACACCACAACCGCAGCGAGCGGGGATGTCACTTATACGTTTGGCCATGACGCCTTGGGCAGGCAGACGACGGTCAGCGTAGGCACCGGCACCAATGTAAACGTGCTGAGCACCACTGCCTACGATGCCCTGACCAGGCAGGTCAGTCAGATCCTGTTTGGGAACAATGGAAATGTACAGAATTATTATGATGAGTTTGGCCGTCTGACTGCCGTTCGGTATGACAACGCTTCCACCAACCGTTTCACCTATGGGTATGACGCCCAGGGGCGGGTCGCATATGTGGTGGATCATGTACGGAACGTCACGGTCTACACGGATTATGACCTGGCTGGCAGGCCGTGTCAAAAGACACATCTGGCAGGAACAAACCATGTTTATACTGGTGAGCTGACGTATAACGCTTATGAGCTGCCGAATACCTTTACGGAGTATGTCGGAGCTGACAGGGCGAAGTACACCACTGCTTTCGGCTATGACGATGAGAACCGTGTAACAGCGATGACTTATAGTTCTGGCAGCATGGGCTACACCTATGACGGGCTGGGGAGGATCACGAAACGGACGGTCAAGCCTGAAAGCAGCAACCTGGAGACGACCTACACCTATGTTGCCGGCGGTCATGGGGCGAACAGCACCACCGGGCTGATCCAGACGATTACCCAGAACGGCGTGACGCTGACGTATGCGTATGATGATAACGGCAATATTACCAGTGTCAGCGATGGTACCAAGACTGCCAGCTATGAGTATGACGCCATTGGGCAGCTGATCCGAGTGAATGACCAGTGGGATACGACCGCTGGCAGCACCGGCACGACCTGGGTATTCACCTATGACCTGGGCGGGAACATCCTGACGAAGAATGCCTATGCCTACACTACCGGCACGGTTGGTACAGCGGTACAAAGCCACAGCTACACCTACGGGAACAGCAACTGGAAAGATCTGCTGACTGCTTATGACGGGAACACGATCCAGTATGACAATATTGGTAATCCAACCACGGACGGCACCTGGACCTATACCTGGGAGCACGGCGGGCAGCTCAAACAGATGAGCAAGACGGGAATGACGGTTGCTTTTAAGTACAACGAGGATGGCCTGCGGACAAAGAAGACCGTTACCGATGCAAACAGCAACGTTATTACAACCGAATATATCCTGCATGGCAAGAACATTGTGCATATGACCCAGGGTACGGATACGCTGCATTTCTATTATGACGCTCAGGGAAAGCCGGGAATTGTCATTTATAATGGGACGGCTTATGGATATCTGTACAATCTGCAGGGCGATGTTGTAGCTCTCGTTGATGGAACAGGGACGAAGGTTGTTGAGTATATCTACGATGCCTGGGGAAAACCGATTGCAAAGACCGGTTCCATGGCTAGCACTCTGGGAAAAGTACAACCGTTCCGGTATCGTGGGTATGTGTTCGATGGAGAAACCGGGTTGTATTATCTGAGGAGTAGGTACTATAACGCTGTCAAAGGTAGATTCCTGAACGCAGATTCGGTGTTTGATGGGACAAATTTATTTGCGTATTGTAAGAATAGTCCCAGCTCTTATATGGATTATGATGGGCATAAAACAATTAGTAATATTGAAGATAATGATCTTAAAACTCGCATGAAAAATCCAGTCGATGATATGTTGACTAATGATGAATTTGTTTCTCTGATTTTACAAATGGTTAGAGATAAATGGAAGTATGATCGCCCCGGTGGGAAGGGAATGGATTATAAGAATGTTGATTGTGTTAGTGTGTATCGATATGTGATGAAGTTATACTACTGGGGGTATGGTAAGTATGTGCCAAAAGACACATATAACGTGAATCAACTTGTGCAAAACTGCTGTTATGATTTACAAGAAATAGAGCAGAATGGAACCAATCTGGAAATAGGCATGGCTGTATTGATGAAAGATTCTAGTGGGTATTACCATGTAGGATATTATATTGGCTATGGGAAAGTAATGGAATCGAATTATCTTACAGAGAAAGGGAAAATAATTGTAGATGGTTGTAGGATTATAACCCTAGAAGGATCAAATTATACTGAATGTGCTTACCTTAAGGGAATTGATTATAGTTATATTTTGGAGTATGTAGAATAGTGCTCGGACTGGATCTTTATATAGGTTTATCAAGCGATATATAAACTGGTAATAATTCTTTCCTCGTCAGCTGGATAATTGCGTTCAATTTATACTTCCTTGTGTTTTATCGTCTGACTTTTAATCATATTTACTTGAAAATGGGAAATATATGTGACTCTTGTTTTAAAAACTATATTATGTAAAACCGAAACGGTGTGGAGATGAGTATGAAAGTATTTACAAAGATATTTATAATAATTGTTATGTTAACTCTTCTTTTGAAAGTTGCAAGATGTGAAACAACCGACGATCTGAAACGGGAATGGCAGAACTGGCGAATATTAACACTGGAACTGGAGGATGACATAGAGTGGGATGGGACTACTTATGAGATCGCCATTCCCGAGGATCCTGATTTTTGGTGGATGAATTTGGGCATGGATGATTTGTTTGCTTCATCCTATGCTTGCGAATCTTCATCTGCTTATTATGCTGTGATTGACGGCGTGTTGTTCTCTGCTGATTTGACAATACTTTACAGATATCCACCCATGAAGGCTGGGTGGTATTATCTGATACCTTCTACAGTTGAATGCATTGAACAGGGTGCGTTTCTGGACAATTATTATCTTCGGGAAGTGATTGTTTGCGATTCTGTCAGGACGATCTGCTCAGATGCATTCAACCACACGGGGATCAGAAGGATACATCTACCGCCTTCAATTATAGATTTTGATGTAGAAGCGGTCTCATGGATGCCTTGTATGGAAGAAATGATCGTTAAAGAAGGATCTGAATGTTGGCGGGAATTGAAATTCGCGGAAGAATCAGGTTATATGGATTATTATGAAAGAAATATCGTGAAGGTGTACTAAATTGTCGGCCTCAGTGTTAGACATGTGGATATGTGTCTTTTTCGTATTTGACACTTTGTGCAGCGTATAATTTACATTAGTCCCCGTAAATGCTGAAATAAATGCATGATCTTATCAGAGGAAAATCCATGCGGATGGTAAAGATTAATACATGATGAACTAAAACAATAGATCTGTGTAAATTACATCAGTATGAAACAGCAGAAAGGCTATGGGATTTTTTCCAAAGCCTTTCTGTTGTATGTTTGACAAGGGGAAAAGCTTGGTAGTGAAAGACAACTACACATTTGGTAGTAGGAAATGTAAGACGAAGGTAAAGGTATCCTACCTGCTTTGAGAAAGGAAGTGATTCCATTGAAGTAAAAACATCGAGGAACCATGTGTTCCTTCTTATCAGGATATATCCAAAGGAGGGAGGTGATTATATGGATATAAGTTTTGAAAGTATTCTGGAAGTTGCGCTTCAACAGGGAATTTGGGCTGCATTGTACATATACTTGTTCTTCAGAATGCTGAAAGAAAGCGCGGCCAGAGAAGCGAAGTATCAGAGTATGATCGAGATGCTGAGCGGGAACATCCAGAAGGGAATTGAAAATATTCAGGACCGATTGGATGTTCTGTCTCCCAATATGAAACGGCAGGAATAAATGCCTGTCGTTTTTGTTTGCCGTAAAAAACAAGAAAATTAAAATTTTCAAAAACTCGAATCCAAATAACAAACAAAAGTTCTTATAAAGATGAGAGCACTAGGAGGACAAAATGAGTGAACTGAAAAAAGAGGAACCCAGAGAGATGAATCTGGTTCCTACGGAAAATGTTGACAAACGAACAGAATTTAGCAAGACGTATACGGTTGGTCCCGGTAAATATCAGGCGTTCACCAGCGTAATACCGCTTCATCGGAAAAATGGAGAAACCGGGAAATGGGAAGAGCTGGATGCAACGTTTAAAGCTGAGAAGGGAAACGATGTTCTGGAGAGCGCCGGTGCTCAGCTGACTGTGTTCTGCGGTGTTTCCGGTGAGAAGGTTTTTATTGCTGTGAAAGATCAGGAAGACCATCGTCTGGCCTGGGGTTATGAGGAAGCTGAAGCCGTCAAACCGGAAGCGGTCAAGGAAGAGGTCAAAGAAGAGGATCATGTTCTGCAGGCGTTTTTTGAGGCAATGGCCAATGCGCAGGGAACTGTCCGCTATTCTGAAATCTTCCCCGGTGTTGATATGATCTGCCGGAATGACAACCGTTTCAAGGATGAGTTCATCTTTTCAGCGTCGGAATTTGCCCGGAAGATCGTTTGCCATTTGGAAAGCAATGGTTTGGAACTCAGCGCTGATGAGAATGACACCATTGTCGCATTTGACACTGACGGCAAAAAGATTTATAATATTCCTGCGCCCACACTGATAGATAGCGAAGGCCAGGAAGGCATGGTTCAGGTTTCTTTGGAAGGGACGGAAGCCGGATACCGTCTGATATATGAACCTGATCCCGAATTCATGGAAAACGCGGTGTATCCTGTGATGCTGGATCCAGCCATCCAGACATCTGGCTTTGCTTATTCAATGGAAGATACTTATATTCGAAGTATTTCAGCTAGTAGCAATTATTCAACTCTTCCCAGCATTTATATTGTTAAGGATTCGGCAAATTCCGACTTTAGTTGTGGTTTGGTTCGAATGTTGGATTTGCCCCCGTTGAGCGCAAATCATTATATTACGAATGCGAGAATACATTTCAGCGTAGATAGTGCAACAGGGACAACTCCATATCTGTATTTGAAAGAAGTCACAAGTAGTTGGACTGCTTCTACTGTCACTTGGAGCAGTTGTCCTTCTATTTCGTCCATAGTGCAAGATTACTCAGCGGTACAAGATGGAGAAGTATCGTTCAATGTAACTGGGCTGCTTAAAAAGTGGTATGAAGGAGAGAATCTGGGCGTTTTGTTATCTCCTTGGGAGAGTCAGTGCAGCTTTACTCTTTTCTCCAGCGATACGGGACTGACAAATAAACGGCCTTATCTAGCTATTGAATATGCTTCACTGGCCGGTTTGGAAGACTATCTGACCTATGATACGATATCTGGTAGTAAAGCTGGAACCGGTTATGTCAGTTTGGCAAATGGCAACCTGGTTTTCACCCATAGCGATACCGTGATGAACGGTGCAAGGATGCCGGTATCGGTTACCCACGTGTATAATTCCTGTGACGCGGACAAAAATGACTTTTTCTGCGGCTATGGCTGGCGGACGAATTATCATCTGACGCTGCACAAAGAATTGTTGAACAACGTTGTTTATTATGTCTATACGGATGAAGACGGAACCGAGCATTGGTTCAAGCCC
>OCTX011512672.1_pt1 | contig 11541 bp, 6 predicted proteins | sample 1539691 | NCBI WGS metagenome assembly OCTX01 (sample SAMN02144231, study PRJEB22623) | gut metagenome | biome: sheep rumen | host: Ovis aries | place: New Zealand | reverse complement strand
TGGAGAAAGAACAATGGTAAACGGTCTCAGTCTATTCAAAGAGCGGTTTCAGTCATTCAATGACTGCTACACCGTAATCGGCGGCACGGCTTGTTCCGTGCTAATGGAAAATGCAGCTTTGGGATTCCGCGCAACGCAAGATATAGACATGATCCTGCTCGTCGAATCAGAACGCTTCAATGAATTTGCAGATCAGTTTTTGAAGTTTATAGCCGATGGCGGATACAGTTGCGAAGAACGCAAAAATGGTTCCAAAAGACTCTATCGTTTTATAGAGCCCAAAACCACCGGATACCCCACCATGGTAGAGCTGTTTTCTAAGAACGCATTGGACATGAAAGGAAATCGGCGCATCACTTACGTTAAAACGGACAAGGACCCCTCGGGACTCTCTGCCATGCTGCTTTCGGACGAGTATTACAATCTTGCAATGCAAGGTCGAGAACAAGTTGACGGAGTATGGACTCTACAAGCTTCTCACTTGATTCCCTTGAAAATGCATGCTTGGCTCAACTTGAATAAAGACTTCCAAAAAGGGAAGGCTATTGACGAGAACGATTTACTTAAGCATAAGTACGACGTTTTCCGACTGTTGCTCCTTTTAAGCGAAGATACAAGGGTTGCCTGCAACGCCAGAATTCGCAAGGACATAACCGCATTTATCGATTCCATGAAAAACGAGGAACTGCCTGCAGAAAGCATCTTTGGCGATTGGGCCCCGGAACAGTTCCGTGCAAATTTCAATAAGGAACAAGATTTGCAGCGGTTAAGGATGATATACTTAACGTAGCAAAGGCGTTCCCCGGCTAACGCCGGATCGGGCTATATCGCAAGGAGTCACTTATAGAACACTTGGGAGTTTACTCCCTTAGTGTTCTTATTCTCTATGAGGAATCCCTAACGCATAAAACATTAATCTACCGCATTCAAAAATTTGTTTTTTAGAGTGCGTTATTATTTTAAAGCGGCTCGCTTCGATTCCGTATTCCAATCTCGTCTTCGATTTAATTCTTCTTCAAGATTGCACGTAAGCGTCCAATAATCCCTGATATGAGCTTTGTTTGGAGATGCTAATATATCAGTCATGATTTGCGACAATTGCGTCAATGCATATTTGTGCTTTTCTATTTCCGCTATATCAAGATTTTGAATTCTACCCGTAATTTCCGTATTAATCTCTGTCAATTCCCTGTTGAAAGCATTTTCCCATTGTCCGTGCGCAAATTTATTTCGCATCACAGATGGTTCTAAAATATACTTGTCAATAAGCCCACCTATTTTCTGTTTTACATTCGGAATATGGGATCCTTTTGGCGCCGCCTCACATTTTTTCAATGCTATTTCCAAGCATTTTTTCCAGCCATTTGAAATTCCAAAGGATTTTACAACATCTTTCACCACCTGAATTTCAGAATCGGATAACGAATCAGGAGTATTTAAAATTTTTGCAAAATACGATTCGGCTATAGTACAATACAAAACCGCCATAACTCGCGTTTGGCATTCTACATCCGAATTCTTATTTCTTCTTAAAGAGTTGTTAAGCACTCGCTTGGAATGCGTCCAAACTTTCTCGGCTTTTCTGCAATTTTCACACAGATCTTGATACGATACACTCATTTTTTTTCGATTTAAGGAGAGTAAAGCACTACAGCACGCAATGCTTTACCCTCCCGGAATCGAACCGGGATCTCCACTTTAAGTGGCATTCTAAACCGAGGCGCCCACCTTGCTTGAACTAAAGGTCCACCGTTATATATAGAAAAAAAATTGCATTATCAAAGCCATCCAAAGAAAAAAAATAAATTTATAAGAAATTTTCTGTATAAACAAAAAAGCGCATTCAAAACCCAATCCATTCAAATCATTCGTCAAATCGAATCACAACAACGAAACAAACAGATTGAATTAACACTATTTTTGACAATCGAACATGCATTTAAAGCTAGCGTTCCGAAGCAGCGTCTTTGCCTCACTGACCGGTTCACGGCATCTTCTTGTCTACGTCATTTCGTCAATAAAATTCTCTTTGGGCACATTTGGTCACTGCCACTCACGCAGACGCGCCCCCATCCGCCGCCCTCAAAGTTTTCACCCATCCCCACTCATCCAGTTATGAACAGCCTAAATTGCGAGGGCACACACACCACAACAGCAAATAATTATATTTGCATAACAACCGATTATGAGCAGCCTGAAAAACATTCCGCAAAAACTGAAAAGAAAATTTGTCCACCACGGTATAAACTCCGTTGAGGATTTGCAAAATAGATATTACGAACTCGTCAACAGCAAGGGCTTTGGCGGAATATTCGTTGCAGTGTTGCAAAAATATATAAAAGATGAGAATATCGACATCCCCAAACCTGTCGCAAATCAAAACATTTCAGAAAAAAAAATAATTTTTTCACTAAACCCACCTCCTCCCGCATTATTAAAAACCACCTTGGCCAGCAACGACATTTACACAATAGATAATCTCAAGCAAAAATATCGCGACATATTATCATCAATCGGCTTTGGGGAAAATAGAATAATCAGTTTAATCAATTACATGAGAGAACTAAATCTAACCGATGAAGCCAACGACATACAGATCAATTACCTGCCAATTTTAGATAAATTAAAATTAGATTATTCTCGTCAAGAGAAATCACTCATCACGTTAGATATCATTAGTGAAAAAATAAACATCCTCATCAATTCAGATCGAACCAATTTTGTTTATCCGGTTTTCGCCCCTCTATCAACGATCTTCTCCAAAGAAAACATTCGCAACTTTGCAGATTTAAAGAACAATTTTTCATGCATAAAAAAAATCTTATTCGGAAAAAAGAAAGCAATAAAACAACTTAACATGTGGCTAGACGACACCATATGCTTTCATCAGTCACACACACAACCCGCAACATTCAACTACTTCCCTCAAATTCAAACTATTTTTTCTTCATTTTTTTCTTCATTAAATTCAAAAGACAAATACATATGCAAGCATTATTTTGAAAACTTAGAAAATAACTACATGGAGATCGCAAAAGAATTAAATCTATCAAGAGAACGAGTTCGCCAAATTTGCAATAAATACAGAACAAGCCTTTCTTCATACATACTGGGAGCGACAATTGGATCTTGCAACAAGATCAAAAACGATATCGCAAGACAATTGTTCATCTTGAAAAGTTCAATAGAAAGTGCAAATTTCCTCACAATTATTGACGTTATAAAAATCTTGAGTCCCTCAGACCTACATATCAATCCCGACAGGACCAAAACCATCCATCAACTTTGTAAAATATGGAACTTTGAGTATATCTCAATCCATCCTAGCGAGACTATAATAATCACTCATTCTCCTAATCTTAGAAATGATATAACCAATCTCTCATCTGAAATATTCGATTTTTTTCAGAATCAGATATACCCTCTTTCGCTAAAAGAATTACATATACAAATTCAGCAAAAACGGAGCCATTCTATTGAATTCAGTTTTTTCGAAAAACTCGCAAATACTCTTGAATTCTTAGAGAAGAGAGACGGTCAATACTGCCTCAAATTACGCTATTACTCAAAATTCGAGGATATGGCGGCGCTAATCTTATACAACGAAAAGAAACCATTGAAATCTCAAGACATAAAAAACAAAATCAATATCATACTTGCATCTCAGAATGCCACAACTTACACTGGCAGGATTGCTAATACATTTTCAAACAGGCTTGTCCCTTTGGGGAAAACAGGTTTCTGGGTATTAAAAGAATATGTCGACGAGTTTGATTCAAAAACACTCAAAGAGAAAATTATAGACACTTTCAAACGATTCAATCGCCCATTATCTATAAAAGACTTGCGCAAGTCGATAAAAGGCAATTACGCTGAAAACTCATGTTCCACCATTTTAAATATGGGGAAAGGAGATGTTTTTTTGCCATTAAGCCACGGGCGATATATTCTTGCAGAATGGAAGCCCCTCTATGAAAAAGACATAAAAACAACGTCCAGAAGGAAAAAAACTGAAGCCTTCTTAAAAAGTGAAACACTTTCCCAAAAAATCACAGCTTCCATTATCGAATATTTCAACAACAAGCAATCACTCGAAGAACCCCTGATCGAAATCGTAAATTTTATAAAAAACTTTGACGGTTTTGAGACTCCATCAATATACAAAGCCATTTCCAACAATTCTCTTTTCACGAAAACAATCATTGGCAGAAACAAATTATTACATTACAATAAAAGTACTGAAGATATTATGAGTGAAATATTAAGCAAAAAAAGAATTTCCGAATTGATCAGTAAACTCCTTCAAAAGAGCGATCCTAATTGTACAATCACAGGAAACAACCCATTCCGCATTTACTTCGACAACAAGCATTTTAATGTATATATAAAAAATATTACTGGCACCGACGCCCTTGCTAAAGCTCGAGGAAACTATCGAGTACAACTACCCTATCGAACAGAATTCGAAGAAATGAAATCTTCTCCTATTCCATTCATTTTTCTCGGATTCAACGCAGAATTTAAATCGTTTGCATCCTGGAAATCTAGCGTCATTAAATCAAAGTTAAACACAAAATCTAACGTTTCTTTATATCCTCGAATAATCCAAATGGAATCTGCTCGAAAGAACCAATCCTTCGAAACAATCTCAGTAAGTGGCGAAGGCGAAATAACTTCATTCCCTTGCGAATTTTTACCGAATTACCTGCAGGACGCATCGTTCTACGATCTGAACGCGACAGATCTGAATTTCGGAGAAGAAAACTACGAAGCAGAATATGAACAAAACGGCTTGCTACGGAAAATAACAAATCCAAAACTAATCAGCATGCTACAACCCGTTCTAACAACAAGCGAAATCAATCGATATGAAGCCTATCAAATCATATGGGACTTTTACGGCGACCGTTATCCACATATGAAATTAAATCATTGGGGAAAATTAATAGACAAATTATCCAACGAATTAAAAAAGAACAACTAGATTTCCAAATAACAGAACATATTTGTTTGAGAAATATCGTAATCTGGATGTTTTCGCGAAATATCAACAGTGCCTGACAAATCACTTTCAAAAGTCACGCCGCTAACACCTGCCGGAACGGAATCTTTTTTTACATGCGGAATTTCCTTAGAATCATAATATTTAATCGAATCCCGCGCTTCAAGTGTATTAAAAAACATTGTTGAAATTCCACTATAATCCCTACCCAAGGTTTCAAGAATAACCGAGTGAAGTTTCTTTTCTAAAACATCATCATGAATCTTCAGTTGTATCCGTCGTCTCAAATCATCAACAGACAAACCGTATTCACTTTGACCAGATTCCCGAACAACCACAGAAGCTATAAGTTCCTTGATTCCGGCAGGCGGATTTAGTTGATCAAGAGAAAAGCAATGTTTTCGCACTTCGGCTTTAGTACTTTTCACCTCCAATAATTCAGAGCCGCATGAAAAATCCATTTTAGATTTCGGATCAGAATGCCACGCAGATAAAAGTTTTTGCGGATCTTTGGAAAAATAAATAACAGCCAATTCGGCCCAAAGGCCCTGAATTGTATTTTTAGGTTCTTTATCCTTAAGTGAAAAAATTTGAACTAAATTCATTATACACGCCTGAAGTTCTTCAGACGACGGCAACTCAGGAAGTTCTCCAAGCATAACATCCATGATATCAATGAAATATGATTGCAAAATCAAATCATCAGTTGCCAACAAAACTGTTGAATATTTTGAGTCGCTTATTTTCGCATCACATTTTACAGAGCATCTTACATCATAGGACGCCTGCAGCCATTCCATTGCTATGGGACAAACTTTTTTAGCAGATTCCCTATTTTTTACAAAGAAAATTGGCTGCCCTTTATTGGTTTTGCCAATCAGGTGCACTTTATTCGGCATAACGTGAGCATTATAAGTCTGCTCAGACGAAGCCTCTAAATCACAAAACAAATCAAAACAAGTCATCGGTTACCAAAGAATTTTGAGGAGAACTTTCGAGGAATATTTACTGCCAAGCACGCAGCTCTGTTAGGACGCCCCGCCGGCCAACAACTTTTATGTTCTATAGTAGTCAATTCAATCCTATATATTTGAATAGTAATGCAACCATTTTTATCTACAATGGCACCATCTCCCGGATAAAATTTAGGCGATTCTGGAGGAATATTGGGCGAACGGCCTGCTTGCAAGGCCGACTTTATTTCCATTGTTTTGGGATTACATTGTCTTGTTCTTATTTTTCCCTCTTTGTTTGAGGAAATTTTCGCGTCCATTTCAATAAAATGGATGTGATTTTTTTCAGGATCCATATTATGAAGAATCCTGAGAACAGCCGATTTCCGAACAATATCTTTTGAGACGAGATAGTCCTTCATAAGCACAAGAGTTTCCTCTACCGTCACATCAAAGCCCCGATGTGGCTGTCGACCAGGATAAGCGTATTCTTCATCAGAATCTTTATCATAGGGGTGTTTAGCGAGAAATTCATCTATTGTTTGTGCATTGACAACTATAAAATTATCGTTTTCTATACCCAAGAAGCTTAAATTGTCCTCAAGAAAATCAGACTGAAGATCACTCGGCAAAACATTCATTCTTGTCGGTTTCAAATGGGGATTGAGCATAATGCAATGCGTCACTTTTTCAAGGCTATTGTATTGAGATAAAATACTTCTCATTTCTTCCTCAGAAACGACATAATCCTTATAATATTCAATGGCCTTTTTATTTAAAAAAACGCGGCATGATTCAATATAATTCAATTTGTACCCAAAGAAACGGCATCTCTGTTCCACAGTATCTGCATTAGGAGTCGATTTAGAATGTCTCGTCATGTAAGTTGTCGCTAAATTTTCAATTGTGAATCCTCGATTCAACATATCCGCCCCGACAAGAATATGCATGCTTCGACTTTTCCAAGTTTTTTTCGTTATCTGATCAGCATCAGCATCACTATTCACGAGATAAACATGATAGTCGTTAACCATTTCTATAATGTATGGAACAATTTCTTCAAAAGAAGGGATTTCATTGGGCGGATACAGCTTTACAGTTTCATCGTAAACAGATGCAAACGCCTTACATACATTCTTGTATTGTATTGAATCTTGCGAATTATTAAATTGGTCACGATACATAACCATTTCATCTTCTACCAAATCCCTAATTAGTTTATTACACGAGACACCCCGATCAACATGAATAAGCATGCTCAAAAAATCTTCAGCATGTTTTGATTTTTTTTCACGTTGAGTCTTTCTCCACGCAACAACAATCGCTGTCGCGATGACGTGCATTCTAAGCGCTCTTTTTAAACTCGGCGGAAGTTTTTTCCATGACGGGCTATCCTTTGTCAATATCTCATTTTCAGGAATTTGTACAACTAATTCGCCATTATATTTTGCGGGATAAGCCGGTGTTTTTGTATCAAATTCAGGTTGATAGCCAAAAAAGTGTTTTCCTCCAACATAAGCTTTTCCTGGAGTCAAGACCGTATGACTACGAGGGGAAAGAATGTCATTTATATCTATAAGCAAATTTGCTTGCGGAGTGGCTGTATACTGGATGTATGAGTATCCAGGCAAAGTAGCAATCATTTGAAAAATAGACTTGTAAATCGCAGATTTGTCGTCAGTGCCCTTTTTTCCATTTTTTCTTGCCAAGCCATTTAACGAAGCCTGGTCGGCCTCATCATCGATTATTATCACGCTACGATTTTTCAGTGCAGATGCGACGGCGTCATTTTTCAAAAGATCCGTCAAACATGCTATTCTGTCAGCTTGTTTTAGTACGGGAATCAGAACAATCCTCTTACCTGGAGCAAGTAAATCGCCTTGAATGCTTTTGGCATCTTTTTCTTGAGGATTTGAGTAAATTTTATAATTGAGCCCAAACGAATGCTTTTCAATTAGATCTTTATATAGTCTATCAGCAGTTTGCCCCAACAAGTTGTTCGTAACTCCTGCTAAATAAATAATCATTTTATAGTTATTATCCAATGCTAGAGAAGACAACGCTGTAAACGACATCGTCTTTCCGCTTTGGACATAGCCCAATGCTAAGTGAACTATTGGTTTCGTGGGGCCTTTTAAAACACTGGGATTGCAATGAGACAGAATCGCAACTGTTTCTGCCATGAACTGTCCTTTCCCATCCCCTAAGTTTTGGTCATTTACAAACGTGTTGAAAAAAAGACCTGAAGGATCTACAGATTGCAATACATTTTCGTCTTCATCGGGAGGATATACTGTTACGGTCATTTTTGTATTCATAAATCAAACCGACTCATCATTTAAAAATTGATTGAACACTTGAAACATCTTTTCGAGATCAAGAAAAGAGTCATAATCGATCGATACATATCTGTTATATTCCGCTATTGCAAGAGAACGTATAATAGGCAAAATAATGTCGTCCGCCACTTTATATTTTTGGCGTATTTTTAGAAGGAACGGATTCTTCAAATTTATATAACAAACAGGATTCATCTCTTTCTCTTCAATTCTAAACAAAGACAGAGAATCATTATCTTCAAAGACAACCGACAACTTCTTGTGCATGTCATCTATATCATAATCGTATATCAAATTTTCTTCAGAAAGAACTGTTCTCTTATAGACATTTTTATTCAACGATTCCTGGGGGGCGCCGTTAGCAACGTTATATACGGGCGGAGAGGGCATTAAAGATGGCCTATGTATCGGATTGTTCTTTTGCAATTTCCCTTTTTCTTTTTTTATGATACTTTCTGCAGCGCTAGCACGTCCCACCCTGAAATTTTCTGCTTGCTTGAAGAATTCAGGACACTTTTTCTGTACGCATGAAGCAATTATTTTAGCAAGTTCATTCAACTCATTTTTATCGACAATATCATTTTTATTATAAAAGACGCCAAAGCCCTCAATTTCAAACTCACCAAAAACACGTTTATCTTTCGGCGTCGCCTTCGATCCACTAATACATTGGAAATAATATCGCTCATTATCTTTTACGCCAACAACGGCTCTGTCTCGACGCAAAAGAACAATTCGGTTTTCTGTACCAAACATTGTATCTAACAACGCAAGGAACCCTTTTGCCTTGTAACGCCCGCCCATCAAAGAGCACTCAAAATTGACTTTCCATTCTTTGGACGGGCCATTTGGATCTTTATAATAAGGAGCGTTTAGTACATCTAATTCTTGAAAATCAACAACTTTATCTTGCACATTCAACTGCAATATTTTCTTTCGGAACTTGTTACGATATATACTGGCCAGTTCTTTTATTACCCCAGGGATATCCGTTTTATTTAAAACATTTAAGTTGGGACGAGAAATTGTAATAATTGTATAGTGATCTTTTTTATCCGCGGGTTCACGCTTAACAGGCAATCTTTTTAATCTTTCTGAAGTAACTTTCTCAAGATTAAATGTTACTTCTTGTACAAAATCTTCATCTAGAGCTTTCGTTCGCAAAGTGTATTCGTGGCCGAGCCAAAGTGCAGCAGTTTTCATGCCTACACCATACTCATTCAATCCTGAAGTATCATCAGCCTTTTTCGACATTCGGAGAGCATCTTGCAATCTTTCTTGCGATATTCCCCCTGCATTATCTTTGATGATATACTTGACCACCTTACCATATTCATCAAATTCAAAAGAAACATCAACATGACACACAGTTCCGTGTTCTAGGCGTTGAATTTCAGTGATATTATTGTCGAAGGACTGGATTGCGTTGTCTATAAACTCTGCAATTGTATGAGCATGAGTATTCGGATTGAATTCATAACTGTTGTAATGTTCCTGAGGAATAGATATGTCGATAGATTCGTCAATCATGATTTTAACAACCTCTCTGCAATTTTTTTAACAATTCTAACATTCACTGCATTTCCAAGAGCTTCGTAAATCCGACTGTTTGTTAGTTTTGACAACTTTAATTTTTCCATTCCCTGCAAACGAGCCGCTTCTTTTACTGTCATATACCGTCCATTTTGATTACTATTAGGCAATGGGATCCAAGGAAAAATTGGGATTTGCGTTCCCACTAAATTAAGTGCAGGGGAATATGTTGCCAATTTAACGCGAATTCCCGAAGCTCTAAATTGCACAATTTTATCATTTATCGTCGGGTTAGAATTTCCACAATTCCATTCAAATTTTAAGAAACTATTAGCTTGATCTTTTACTTTTTTCAACCAAGGATCCAACCACTTTTTATTTCGATCATAAAAGTCTCGATTCTTTTGAATATATATAATCTTCCATTTAGGGAAGCTCTTTTTCTTCGATTTTTGGGCGTAAATAGGCAACATGGCTAAGCATTCTTTCTTTGTTTTACCATCTATACTTTTTCCCAAATGTCCTTTTTTTCCTTGCAACTTTTCAAGCGACTGGTGAGCAGGGGCTTCATCTTCAAAAAAATATGTCGCGCCAAACTCCATCGCCCATATAGGGAATCTAGGTATAGCCTCGCCATTTTGGATAGTTTTATCTAAAAATTCTTGCCATAGGGATAATTGTTCGCGTGTGCTATCTTTTATTGGCATATAATTTGCATCTTTTTCGTCTATAATATCATGGATCGTTTTTCCATTAGGCTTGGCATCCGGCGATGGAAAATCGAATTTAAAGATTTCGTCAACTGAATTTCTCCTTTTGCCCACAATATAAATGCGCTTTCTATGTTGGGGGATGTCAAATTGATGAGGGGATAAAATTGCTTCGTGAATATTATATTCTAATGCATCCATTTTTTTTTGTATGGTTTTCCATGTTTTCCCCTTATTATGTCCCTTTAAATTTGCAACATTTTCAAGAAAAATATATTTAGGCTTATGAGTTTCAATTATCTTGCAAATATAATCAAACATCGTCCCTCTTGCTTTTTTATCCTTAAATCCCTGTCTTTTTCCCGCCTGGCTAAATGGCTGACAAGGAAATCCCGCACAAAGGACATCATGTTTAGGGACATTATTAATATTTTCATCTAATGTTATATCACCAACAATCGTTTCAGTCTGCGGGAAATTAATCTTATATAGTTCTCGCAAATCTTCTTTCAACTCTGAGGCAAAAACACATTTCCCCCCTAAAGCCTCCATTGCCAAATGGAAACCACCAAGACCCGCAAATAAATCAATAAAAGTAAATTTTTCTTCTTTCATATTTTTATTAATTAGATTAAACTTCAGGAATTCCAATTCCTTTTAAATAACTATAAATACCATCATACCACTCAGGGTTTCTCGTTTCATCCGGCGGATTGCCATCAACATCACCCTGTGGCACCACAATTATCATTCCTTGCCGAGCCCTTGTCAAAAGAACTCGATACGCATTTATCTGATAATTCTGATTTTCTTTTTTGTTAATGTTCTGCCATTTCGTTCCACTACGCAATTGGAAGTGTTGCCATTTCTTATGGTCTTTGCTAAGACGCAAATCCGCATCCCAAGCAACGCATGCCCAGTCAATTTCTAATCCCTGCACCTTAAACTCGGTAAGCGTGTCTTCAAGGCAGTTACTGCTACGAATATCAGAGTCATCTTCTAAG
>OCTX014559591.1_pt1 | contig 11545 bp, 8 predicted proteins | sample 1539691 | NCBI WGS metagenome assembly OCTX01 (sample SAMN02144231, study PRJEB22623) | gut metagenome | biome: sheep rumen | host: Ovis aries | place: New Zealand | reverse complement strand
TCAGAGCAACGAGCATCGAAATCCGACTCAAATACGTAATTTTACCCACAGGGAAATGCCGCATATCAAACAAAACACTGAGGAGGTTCAATATGGCTCAATTATGGGGCGGTCGCTTTACAAAGCAGACAGACCAACTTGTTTATAATTTCAATCAATCGATCGGATTTGATCAGAAATTCTTCCATCAGGATGTGCGCGGAAGCCGTGCTCACGTGCAAATGCTGGCAAAGCAGCAGATCCTGACCGAAGCGGAGAGAGATCAGATTCTTGCCGGGCTGAGCAGCATTGAGAAGGATGTCGACGAGGGTGTGCTGGCGATTGGCAGCACCTACGAAGATATTCACTCTTTCGTCGAGGCGGTCCTGACAGAGCGCATCGGCGAGGCAGGTAAGAAACTTCACACCGGCCGAAGCCGCAATGACCAGGTCGCCCTCGATATGAGACTCTATGTGAGAGATGAAATCGATGAGATGTCAGAACTGCTGCTCGCTCTGCTTGGGACGATCTGCGGCATCATGAAGGAGAATGAGCATACATATATGCCGGGTTTTACACATTTGCAGAAAGCACAGCCCGTCACGCTCGCTCACCACTTCGGAGCGTATTTTGAGATGTTCAGAAGAGACTTTGACAGGATCCGCTCGATCAGGCAGAGAATGAATGTATGTCCGCTCGGCAGCGGCGCCCTTGCTGGAACGACTTATCCGCTCGACCGGGAATACACCGCAAAACTTCTCGGCTTTGACAGAGCATGCGATAACTCGATGGACGGTGTCTCCGACAGAGATTATGTGATTGAACTTTTGAGCGCCCTGGCGACAATCATGATGCATCTTTCCAGACTGAGCGAGGAGATGATCATCTGGAACAGCAATGAGTACAGATTTATTGAGCTTGATGACACCTACGCGACCGGCAGCAGCATCATGCCGCAGAAAAAGAATCCGGACATTGCGGAGCTTATCCGCGGCAAGACCGGCAGGGTCTACGGAGCTCTCACGACAATACTGACAGTCATGAAAGGCATTCCGCTTGCGTATAACAAAGATATGCAGGAGGATAAGGAGATGACGTTCGACGCCATCGACACAACTAAGAGCTGCATACATCTCATGGCGGGTATGCTCGCGTCCACGACCTTCAACACAGAACGGATGGCAGGTTCTGCACGCGGCGGATTCACGAATGCCACGGACGCAGCCGATTATCTTGTCAAGAAGGGTGTTCCGTTCCGGGATGCTCACAGCATCATCGGCAGGCTGGTACTTACATGTATAAAAAAGAATATAGCTATGGATGACCTCACCCTTGAAGAGTGGAAGGCTGAGTGCGATGTATTTGAAAATGACATTTACGAAGCAATTTCTCTCGGTACATGTGTCGAGCAGAGAACAACAAAAGGTGCTCCCGGCGCAATGTCGGAAGAAATTGCCGCATCACAGCGCTTTATTGAGGATGCATCAAAATCGTTAATTGGCAAATGACACTTGACTTTAAATCTTTATAAGATTAAAGTGTTATGTATGTCGAATTCGACGAGGAGGATATTATTATGGCAGAAAAACTCAGAGTAGGCATTCTTGGAGCAACAGGCATGGTCGGCCAGCGCTTTATCACACTTCTTGCTGACCATCCGTGGTATGAGATAAAGGTCCTTGCAGCCAGCAGCCGGAGCGCAGGCAAGACTTATGCCGAGGCAGTCGGTGACAAGTGGAAGATGGATACCCCGATGCCGGAATTCGTTAAGGACATGATTGTAAAAAACATTGAGGAGGTCGAAGATGTGACATCCGAGGTCGATTTCGTGTTCTCGGCAGTCAACATGAAAAAAGACGAGATCCGTGCTATCGAGGAAAAGTACGCAAAGACAGAGACGCCGGTCGTCTCCAACAACAGCGCTCATCGCTGGACACCGGATGTCCCGATGGTCATTCCGGAAATCAATCCGCAGCACTATGAGATCATCGAAGCTCAGAAAAAGCGTCTCGGCACGACACGCGGATTCATCGCTGTCAAGCCGAACTGCTCGATCCAGAGCTACATCCCGTGCCTTGCCGCATGGAAAGAGTTCGAGCCGACTAAAGTCGTCGTTTCCACATATCAGGCAATCTCAGGCGCAGGAAAGACTTTCAAGGACTGGCCGGAGATGGTCGGCAACATCATCCCGTATATCGGCGGTGAAGAAGAGAAGTCAGAACAGGAGCCGCTGAAGGTCCTCGGCCACATCGAGGGCGGCGAGATCGTCAAGGCAGAAAGCCCGGTGATTTCCGCTCAGTGTATCCGTGTTCCGGTGCTTAACGGCCATACGGCTACGGTCTCCATCAGCTTCGCGAAAAAGCCGACCAAAGAAGAGCTCATTGAAAGGATCGTGAACTTCAAGGGTCTGCCGCAGAAATACGAGCTTCCGCACGCTCCGAAGCAGTTCGTCCAGTACCGTGAGGAGGACAACCGACCGCAGGTGCTCGAGGATGTTAACTATGAGGGCGGCATGGGCGTGACCATCGGTCGTCTCCGTGAAGACAATATCTTTGATTTTAAGTTCGTAGGCCTTTCTCACAATACGCTGCGCGGCGCGGCAGGCGGTGCTGTTGAGAGCGCGGAGATGCTGACAGCTCTCGGCTATATAAAGGCAAAATAATCATTCTTAGTCGGAAAGCCCGCTTCTCAAAGCGGCAGCCGACATATATCTTGATTCGAAACTCAGTTAATACAGGGCTTATGCTGCTGATCCGGCGGCAAAAGCCCTATTTGCAATTAAGGAGATGAATCCAATTGAAATCACTTTTTATCGCGGAAAAACCGAGCGTTGCTCAGGAATTTGCACGGGCTCTCAAAGTTAACGGTCCGAGGCGGGACGGCTACATTGAGTCCGATGATTACGTCGTCACCTGGTGCGTGGGTCATCTGGTGACTATGAGCTACCCGGAAAAATACGATATGAAGTACAAAAAATGGAGCCTCAATAATCTTCCTTTTCTGCCGGAACAATTCAAGTATGAGATCATTCCCTCAGTGAGCAAGCAGTTCAACATTGTGAGCGGCCTTCTTGCCCGTGATGATGTGGGTACGATCTATGTCTGTACCGACTCCGGACGTGAAGGAGAGTATATTTACCGGTTGGTCGAAATGATGTCGCCGGCTTGTGTAAGGCATAAGGACAGAAGACGCGTGTGGATCGATTCCTTTACGGACGAGGAAATATCCCGGGGAATACGCGAAGCGAAGCCGCTCGAAGCCTACAATAACCTCAGCGACTCGGCGTATCTTCGTGCCAAAGAAGACTACCTTATGGGTATAAATTTCTCGCGTGTACTGACCCTTAAGTACGGAAGCGGAATCACTGATTATCTGGGCGGAAAGTGGAAAGCCGTATCAGTCGGCCGTGTAATGACATGCGTGCTCGGCATGGTAGTTCGCCGTGAGCGCGAGATACGCAATTTCGTTAAGACTCCGTTTTACCGGGTGATCGGAGTGTTCGGCGGCATTGAGGCTGAGTGGAGGGCTGTTCCTCCGAGCGAGTATTATATCGGTTCTCCATCTGAAGATGCAGACACACAGAAATCAGGAACCACCGGCGGCACGTCTTCGGGACACGGAACAACACCACCCGGGAATACGGAGAAAGCTCTGGAGTCAAATGAGTTTAATCTCTCCCCGCTTCTCTATAAGGAGAACGGATTCCGAAAGAGGGAAGATGCGGAGGACCTTATAGCAAAGCTGAAAACGGTCGATCCCTATGAAGGTATAGTGGCAGGTATCACAAGACGAAGGGAAAAGAAGAACCCGCCGATGCTCTACAACCTGGCGGAGCTTCAAAATGACTGTTCACGCATGTTCAAAATCTCGCCGGACCAGACCTTACAGGTCGCGCAGGAACTGTACGAGAAAAAGCTCACCACGTATCCGAGAACAGATGCCCGAGTTCTCTCCAGTGCAGTCGCAAAAGAAATTAACAGGAACCTGAGCGGCCTCACTAAACTGGGTGCCGGCCAGGGCAGTGTTCCCTCCATAGGCAATTTCGCCGCTGAAGTTCTTTCGGGGGACTCATGGAAAAAAATAGGAAACACGCGCTATACCAATGATAAGGCAATCACAGACCACTATGCGATCATTCCGACCGGACAGGGTCTTCAAAACTTAAATTCCCTGTCTCAGACAGCGCGCCGAGTCTATGAGACCATATGCAGAAGATTTCTTGCGATTTTTTATCCGCCGGCCGAATATGACAAGACCTCGATAACAATAAGGCTCGGTCGTGAGAGCTTTTTTGCCAATTCCAGAGTGCTGGTGAAGGAAGGGTGGCTGAAAGTCACGGGCGGGGACAAATCCGCCGCAAAAGGCGGAAAAGCGTCCGATGATTCCGGAGAAGATACAGAAATAGCACCCAGCGTGGATATTTCCAAGTTGAAGAAAGGCGCGAATTTGCCCGTTGATTCACTGACCATAAAAGAAGGGGAGACATCTCCGCCAAAGAGATATACGTCCGGATCAATTATTCTCGCGATGGAAAATGCCGGTCAGCTCATTGAGGATGAGAACCTCCGTGAGCAAATCAAGGGTTCCGGAATTGGCACTTCCGCGACAAGAGCTGAAATTCTCAAAAAGCTGGTGACTATCGAATATCTTGCTCTCAATAAAAAAACTCAGGTCATAACGCCCGAGCTTCTGGGAGAGATGGTCTACGACACAGTTAACGCTTCGATCAGGCCGCTCTTGAACGCCGAACTTACCGCAAGCTGGGAAAAGGGTCTGACCGGTGTGGCTCTTGGAACGATTTCCGAAGAAGAGTATATGGAAAAATTGAATGGGTTTGTCGCAAGAAGGACAAACGCGGTAAAAGATCTTCGAAATCAGACAGAGCTTAAAAAATGTTATGACTATGCGGCACAGTTTTATAAAAAGACCGGCAGGAGATCATCCGGAACCGCTTCAAAAAGCGGCGGAAGCACTGCCGCCGGACGGCCTAAAGCAGCATCTGGTAAACAGGGATAAAACAAGGGGATTCAACCTTGTAAACGTACCGTGCTGTGTGGTACAATTCAGAACATTAAAAAGAACTTGAAGTATTTGCAAGACTTTGAGGCTTATATGCTCTCGAAAAAGAATAGTATATCAAAAGGAGAGTTCTATGAATAACAGTATTGAAACCATTTTAAAAGCCCTCGAAGACAAGGGAGTGAAAATAATCGACAAAAGACAGGTCTACGTTTCGCCCGATGTTGATCTTAACAGAATTTATCCGGGGTGTGTTTTATACCCGGGTACACGCATTACCGGAAGCCGCACGCTCATTGGGTCCGGCGCAAAAATCGGTACCGAAGGTCCCGCTGCGGTAAACAGCTCCGTTATCGGAAGAGACGCATCCATAGCAAGCGGATACGTCACCGAATGCACGCTTCTCCCGCGGGCCAAGGCCGGGGCCAACTGCCATTTCCGCGGAGGCACGCTCCTTGAGGAGGAGGCCAATACAGCCCATGCGGTGGGTCTCAAGCAGACAATCATGATGTACGGCGTGACAATGGGTTCTCTTATTAACTTCTGTGACGCTCTTCTTACCGGCGGCCTTTCCCGCAAGGTCCACACTGAAGTCGGCAGCGGCTTTATCCACTTCAACTTTACGCCCTGGGGCGAAACCGGCGACAAGGCGACGCCATCTCTCATCGGAACTGTCACTGAGGGTGTGTTCCTCGACAAACCGCCCATCTTCCTTGGCGGAATGAGCGGCATTGTGGGACCCAAGGAAATCGGGTTCGGCGCCATGACCGTTGCCGGCCAGGTCGTACGCAGGTCAGTACCGGATGAGACCATGTATTCCGGCGAAAGAATCAGCTTTGAGAAGGCATTTTCTTACAATAATTCCATACCGTCGGAAAAACATGTGCGCCAGGTACGTGAATGCAATACCATGTATCTTGCCCAGCTTTACGCGCTTAAGGCATGGTACACACAGGTAAGACTGAAACGAAGCCGGATTTGTGATGACGAAGAACTGTCATTGGTTTATGCAGGAGCACTTGAAACTCTTGATGAATGCGTGAAAGAACGCGTCAAGAGATATAAGAGCTTTGCCTCCCGGTGGGACGCGAAGCCACTTGACGATGCTTGTCTCTTTGAGAATCCGCCTCTCCTTGACATTTCCATCGACTGGAAACCGGAACTCGAATATGACAAGTGGATATGGTCTCTTTCCGACTGTGAGAAATCTCTGCTTCATGGCTGGATCGTATCCTGTGCCGAAAAAATCAAAAACAGTCTGTAAAGAAGAAAAAGCTCCGCGAAGGCATGTAGGCGCCGACCGCAGCGAAACGCAGGGATTCCGGTCAGCGCCTCTTTTCATCAGTCAGCCTGCATAGTGAATGTTGATGGCAATCAGATGGAGAAGGATTAAATGGACAGGATAGAAGGCGTAAAAGAAATATTTCCACTGCCTTCCGCGTTCACCGTTATAGAACAGCATAGGAATGTATCCCAATAATACCCAGGGATATTCATTGTAGAGAATGGCGCTGCCCAGCACACACTGCGGGACGCGCCATTTGTTCATTAGGAAGAAGAAAAGAATAAGCGCGGGCCCCTGCCAGCCGTAATCAGTGTTCAGATACTCAGCTGCCAGACACAGGACGACTGCGAGACCGATCTGCACAAGCTCCATTTTTTTCTGACTGAGGTAATCCCATGCCCAGATAAGAAGCAGGCCGATGAGGAGAGTAAAGTATACATTTTGGTACTCAAGACTTCTCGCTTTCATTGTGACCAGATAGTTGAATGGAATTTCTGACACAATTCCGAAGGCGAGAAGGCGCAAAGCGTATTTTTTCACATTTCTGGTGTGAAGATATCCCTGCACAATGAAGAAGCAGTATATCGGGAATGCCGTACGCCCAATCCCGCGCATTACCCTGTAGATCCCGTAAATCGTGTAGAGCTCTGTTCCGTAAGCAATCGGCGCGTTCGGAACCAAAATAGCATGATAAAGCAGCGCAAGCGCGGAATGGTCGATGAGCATTGTGATGCACGCGATCCATTTGAGGGTCGACGCGTTAATTTTTAAATATTTATCAGGCAGATTATATGTAAACATGATATTTTACCTTATCTAATCAGTCATTTTTAAGGAAGCTCCTTTAAGCGATTCGACAATTACCGGGTCGACGCCCCTGGCACAGGGGAAGCCCCTCAGAACATATATTGTACTACAATAAATCATAACTTCCTACCACGAAAATAGCAGAAAATTACGGACTTTTTCCTGCGGGTCTCTTTTTACTTGAAAGAAGGAATAAGGACTGCTACACTCAAAACATCATTCCCAGCCATTCGGCAATTTTTTCCCAAATTCTTACAATTTGGCACAGCGTGTCTGTGCGGAAAGGAATAATGCTATGTATGTAGGCAAGAGGACTTTTACGCTTTTTGCGGGTCTTTTTGTCCTGATGGCAGGAGTCTCAACTGTCAGGGCGGAGAATGGAGATGTTAAATACACGGAAGGTTTTATCGACCGCACAAGGACCTGCAGCGTGACAATTCAGGAATACGTCAGCAATAACGGCGATGCCGTGGTCCGGATAGACGGAAACACCGCAGGGGCTGAAGGGCTGCTGCCGGACGGTGCCGTTCCGGTGTGCGACGTGGGTTTTAGCTATGTAAAGATTGCTGATCTGGATCTGTCGCAGACTGATTCATCCGGAGATATCGGTCCTGTTCGATGCACAGGACTGACACCCGGGCTGGCTGACCTGCTTTCGCAGCTGAAAGTTTCCTCATCACCCGATTTCGACAGGAGTTTTCAGTTGAGCGAGATCATAGATTTAATAGACTCGGCAAGTTCTGTCTCAGCGTCCTCTGTCACAGAATTTACCGCCAAATATGGTATGCGTCTTCCTGACACGGATGAAGAAGGCGTGACACGGGCCGAAGGGCTGTCGCAGGGAGTATATCTTTTTGCCGAAACGATGAGTCCTTATGGGTGTGTCCCCTGCGATCCGTTCTGCATTGCGCTGCCCCGGACAAACATTTCGGAGATGAGCATCGGGAATATGCATTACTCTCCCGGCGAGATATGGCTCTATGATATCACTGTCTACCCAAAGAATAGATCGGTCTCTGTACAAAAGGCAATCGTTGTCCCGGAAAAGAATGAAAAGGGCGAGATCATCGGCGAAAAGAACGAAAGCAGCGTGACAGCCTGTATCGGTGACACGGTAAAATTCTCTGTCACTGCTGACGTTCCGAAATTATCCGGATCTATACGGAACCGTCTCTATGTGATTGAAGACGTGATGGACCCCGGACTTACATATGTGGGGGATATCAGTCTGACTGTCGGTGAGAGCGATGATACAGCCGATCCGCTTACCATGAACTCCGATTACAAACTTGAAACTTCACCAGACAAAAGACTTATCAGGATCACCTTCACAAAAAAGGGTCTCGCCAAGCTGCGCGAGTCAGAGCGGGAATCCCATATTTTTGTCAATTACAGTGCCCGTCTTGACGAAGATGCAGTCATTGCCCATCCGGGCAATACGAATACCGCGTCTCTTCTCTACGGAACAGATCATTCCAATGACATTAAAGTTGTTTCCGGACCGGCCGCTGTTTTTACATATATGCTGACTGTCAGGAAAACATTTTCTCCGGCCAGGGATCACTACAGTGACGTCAGGTTCAGTCTCTCGGACGGTAAAGAAAAAATGCTGTTTGCAAAAGAATCAGACGGTGTCTATCATACTGCAGGCGTTGATGGGGAAAATGAACAGACAACGTTTGTGTCACCGAATGATTCGTCAGGTATTCTTATCCTGAAGGGGCTTGCGAACGGAACGTACACTCTGACAGAAGAGGAGACTGTTCCCGACTACAGCCTTCTCGGAGAGTCAATTGAAATAATCATACGGAACAGAAATCTTTCCGTTGATGTTCAAAACAGAAAGTCAATTGACCTGGTACATACGGGCGGCAAAGGTCTTATGACAATCATAAGTGTATCGGCACTATTGATAGCAATCGGCGGTCTGATCATCTTGCGCGCGGCCAAAACATCGCGTCGCAGATTTAAATGAGGAACAAAAATGGCGGCTATAAAGACTGAGATGATGATCCTGACCGGTTTCATTCTTATTCTAGCAGGAACTATCGTATTGGAAAGACCTTTTATCATCAGAACATATGAAAATGCTGCCGCATTCGGTTTTCTCTGTGATGCAGCCATGTTCGGGAATGCCGGTACCGGCAATGTTTTATCTGATAAAGATCTGTCCAAAGAAAGGACCTCCCTTCAAAGCGAGCTGGATAAAGCACGCAGCTATAATATGAATATATACGCAATTCAGAGCAGACAGGGATTTATCTACGATGACTCTTACATCGATCAGGAATATGACGACTTACTGAGCGGACCGAACGGCATGATGTGTGTCATAGAAATTCCGTCAATACATGTGCTGCTTCCGGTGGGGCACGGAACCGGTACAGTTCTTCTTCGCGATGCAGCCGGCCACATGCATGGGACATCACTGCCGGTCGGCGGACCTTCCACCCATTCAGTAATAGCGGCTCACTCGGGACTTGTCGACAGAGAATTATTTACCAATCTGCCCCTCCTGCAGTCGGGGGACGTGATCAACATTTATGTGTTGGGAGAAAAGCATACTTACATAGTCGATAAAATTACGACGTGCCTTCCGTCAGAGGCAGATGATCTCTCAATCATTGAAGGATCGGACATGATCACTCTCATGACATGCGTACCCTACGGTATCAATACTCACAGGCTGCTCGTCAGAGGAGTGAGATATAACGATGAAAAAAGCTCCTGCGCCACGGATCTAATGATTGCCCGCCAAAGAGAATATGCAAGATCAGTATTATACATGACCGGAATGTTTCTTTTGTTCGCAGTCGAGACTGCATTTTACACGATGCACGTCCACAAAGCTTTATGCAGGATAAAGCAGGAAAGGAGTATATAATGATGAGTTTCAAAAAATGTATTATATGTATCAGCACGGTAATTGCTATTTCATGCGGCATTTCTCCTCAGACTGTGTTTGCGGACAAGACGGTCGATACGGCAAAGAGAGGATCAGTGACTATCAGATATTTTGATGATGTCGATGCAAGGACTCCGGTGGAGGGAGCTGAGTTCACATTCTATAAGATAGATGACAGCAGCGACCTTACGACATATACTGATACGACAAATCAGGACGGAATTTTGAAGATCCGCGACATGAAACTCGGAAGATATCGGGTAGTTGAAACTTCCCCGTCACCCGGGCATAAAGCATCAGCCTCATTTTTACTGACCATACCTATGACAGATCACAACGAATGGATCTATGATCTTACTCTGGAGCCGAAAGCCTCCCTTGATCTGCCAACTACTTCAAAATCAGTTTACAGTGTTTCAGGCGGAACCTCTATTCTTTCAGGAGGTTCTTATCAGGGAAATAACGGAAATTACAGCGGAACCGGGTATGCCGCATCCCGTTACGCAAAGTCAGAGACAACGCAGGATGAGACATCACAGGACAGAGTCTTTAAAAAGGCCGCAGGGGCAGGGACCGGTGATGAGTCATGTGCCGCTCACTGGACAGCCGTTAATACCCTGGCAGGAGTAATAATCGCGTTGCTCCTGCGCTCACGGAAGCGAAAAAGCATTAACTCATGAGCGCCCGGTCCATAGCCGGCATTGACAATTTTTATCAATGATGTAAAATACTTTTTAACAATTCAGAAGCACAGTATTCGGATATACCTTCTTACAAGTAAGCTATACTTGGATTAATATCATGAATGAAAATGAAGTTACCCCGACAACTGAATATGATCTGCAGAGCATCAGAGAAAGAGCTTACAGGCAGCGCGAAGCTTTCAGGCGTATGCACGATGTAAATGCCCGGCGCTCCAAAGATACGAGTAGTTATATGAACTATTCTCATCAGCCGGGGTATTCGGAGAAAGTCTCCGTGAGTGTGCCGGAGAGAAGGGAGGCCGGCAGTTCTCTGGCAATTATTTCTCTTATTCTCGGCATTGTCTCGATCCTGTTTTTCTGGATGATGATTTTTATTATCCCCGTCGCGATCATAGGTATATTTACCGCTGTCAAAGTCATACGCGGGAAAAAAGATAAGGGGCTTGGGACAGCCGCGCTCTGCACTTCAGTCATCGGTCTCATTCTTGCGATGATCATGACTGTCTTTGTCATGACCAATGGCGACCGTTTCCTCAAAGCTCTTGATGAGATAGAGAATTCTATAACTTCCGAGTATGGCGAAGATGCTTTCGATGATACCTTTGGAAAACCATTCAGAGGGCCGAAAAATATGTTTTTCCCGGAAGACATTGCGTTCTCCGACGATGAAGAGATCCGGACAGTCTGTTATCGGGTTCTGTAACAATAGCGCACAGTGTAAAATATACTGAAATAAAAAGAGCTTGACATCCGTGGAGATTTATTTCATAATGTAGTGGTTACGGGGTATGGCGTAGCTTGGTAGCGCGCACGGCTGGGGGCCGTGAGGTCGCGAGTTCAAATCTC
>OCTX014571193.1_pt1 | contig 11546 bp, 10 predicted proteins | sample 1539691 | NCBI WGS metagenome assembly OCTX01 (sample SAMN02144231, study PRJEB22623) | gut metagenome | biome: sheep rumen | host: Ovis aries | place: New Zealand | reverse complement strand
TCCGAAAGCCCCCAGGAAGAAGGCGAGGAGTGCTGCCGCAATGTAGCTCTTATCACTGTACTGTGTCCCATAGGCATCATACATATTCGGCGCCTGCTTCTGTACATAGCCGTGCTGAGCCTGATTGTAGAACGGCTGGTCAGTGTACTGCGGTGCCTGCACCGGCTGACCGTTCGCGTTCTGTTCACGGAACTTGCTGCTGTCTACATGGTCTCTCCAGTCAGTCGAAGTCTTTTTGTACTCTTCAGCCTTTGACGGGCGATCGAGCTCTGCCTGGGCTGCCCGGATGGTATCATCGCTGTAACCATAGTCCGGGACATTCTGCTTCGCCTGCTCCCCCGCCTTTGCCGCTGCAGCCGGGTCTTCGTCAGGAAGATATGCAAATGCCATGCCGCTCTGCTCCAGCTCTTTTTTATACTGATTCTGAATTTTTATATTGACCGCCGCTCCGCATTCAGGGCAGAATTTTCCCCCGCCCGTGAGAAGAGCACCACAATTTTCACAATACATATGTTACCTCCGTGCTTATAAGTATAAGACCGACTGCTATCGCAAAGACCGCTTCTGCGGGTTTTCGATAATCACATACATATTATCATAAAAAGCGGCAGGGAGGTCCGTTTTCAGCATTTTTCATCAGACCTTAATGAAAATTTCATTTTTCTTTAATGCATTTCGGTCTGAGCGAAAAAGAGTTTTTATAAAATTATATTTTATAAAATATTTATCTTTAATCTCAGGGGTTTTCGTGTTAGAATACAAAAAAAAGAGGCATCACTCGAAATCGGCTTACTGCCGCAAAGCGGTTCAAATCTGAAAATGACAGGATATGAAATAAAGGAGGTTTACATGTACGATTTAATTATCATCGGATCCGGCCCCGCAGGCCTTTCAGCAGCCATCTACGCGACCCGCGCCAAACTCGACTTCATCATCATCGAGCAGAATTTCATGGGCGGCGGCCAGGTCGTCAACACATATGAAATCGACAACTATCCGGGTCTCCCGGGCATCAGCGGACCGGATCTGTCCATGAAAATGCAGGAGCACGCGCAGAACCTCGGAGCCGAGTTCGTGACAGAGACCGTCACGGAACTTGATCTTGACGGAGACGTGAAGAAAGTCACCACGGATATGGGAACATATGAAGCCCGAACCGTCATCCTCGCAATGGGAGCCGAGCACAGAAAACTCGGGACTCCCGGTGAAGACACCTTCGCGGGAATGGGCGTATCCTACTGTGCTACCTGCGACGGCGCTTTCTACAGAAAGAAGGACACTGCCGTTGTCGGCGGCGGCGATGTAGCGGTCGAGGACGCGATCTTCCTCGCGCGCCTCTGCAACAAGGTCTATGTCGTCCACAGACGGGATGAGCTCCGCGCGGCCAAAGTCCTTCAGGACCGCCTGCTTGCAATGCCCAATGTGGAGATGGTCTGGGACAGCACGCTTAAGTCCATCGACGGCGACGAACAGGTCAGAAGCATCGTCACAGTCGACAAGAAGGATGGCTCCGAGCGCACGATCCCGGTCGACGGCGTGTTCATCGCAGTCGGCATTCAGCCTATAAGCGAGCTTGTCTCAGGCAAGCTGGATCTTGACCAGGGCGGCTACGTAATTGCCGATGAGACCGGTGCAACATCTGTTCCCGGTGTATTCGTCGCCGGTGACCTGAGAAAGAAACAGCTGCGCCAGATCATCACAGCCTGCGCTGACGGGGCCAATGCAGTCACGAGCGTCCAGGACTATCTGATCAGGCACTGATCCGATCCCACTCGCATGTCGTGAGCGGGAACTTCGCATCAGTACCTTCTATAGGCTTATGCAACTTAGCTCAAAAAATCCCCGGACAGGAACTGACTTGAACCTGTCCGGGGATTTTTTCTCATCTCTTCAATATTTGACCGAGGCTTTGCTGCCCGCATGCTCCACCTCGCAAGGAAAGCGTCGCTCAGGCGCTGCCTGCCTTCTGCTTCCTCTGCTTCTGCTTTTTTATGACCTTGAGCCGCGTGAACTCCTCACGCTCCTTCTCCTCCAGAGCAGCCCCGATCGTCTTCGCAAGCTCCTCATAGTGGGGGATCGTGATATTCTTCAGCGCGTTGGCCCGCTTCTGCGTCTTCTGAATGTTGGCCGCAAGCCGGTAAGCCGCCGTCTCCACCTGGGCAAGTCTCACGGTCAGATCCTTGACGCGTGCAAATGCAGCTCTCGCCTCATCCAGTGAATCGCGCGTCCTGAAGAAGGCATAGGCCGGTCTCAGATTCTGCTCCGCGTCATACCGCACCAGCGGGATCTCCGTGCCCATGACGCTTCGCGTCTTGACCTCGATCGACATGTCGACCGGCAGGGTCTCGGCGATCGTCTGCACGTTCTCTATTCCCATCTGCATATTAGCCTTCTGAAGCGATGCGTAGGCTTTGCGATAGGTCTCATTGATGACCTCCTGGATCTCCCTGGCCTCCTCTGTGTAGGCAGTCAGCTCACGGATCAGGATATTCCTCTTCTTATCCATAAGGTCATACCCCTGCCTGGCAAGCTTCAGGGAATTCCTCGCCCGCATCAGATTTCCTTTTGTCGGGACCTCATTCGGATCCATACTCTGCCCTCCATACTAAAGATACTGTCATTCTTCCCGCGCGGCTGTTTCGTCGACACATATTCCTATGTTGCCGCGCCGCAGTTCTTTTTGCCTTTCTCACTTCATCTCTCTGTAGTACTTATCGAGAATTGCCGAATCTACACGGTCGAGCTCCGTCTTCGGGAGTATACCGAGAAGTCTCCAGCCGATATCCAGTGAATCACAGACCTGACGATCCTCATAGTGGCCCTGGCCTACGAACTCCCGCTCGAATGCCTCACCGAACTTCAGGTATTTCTTGTCGACGTCGGACAGCTCATCCTCGCCGATGACGGACGCGAGTGATCTCGCGTCAGTTACCCTGGCGTAGGAGGAAAACAGCTGATTGGCCACCGCCTGATGATCCTCGCGTGTGTACTTAGCGCCGATGCCGTCCTTCATGAGTCGTGACAGCGACGGCAGGACAGAGATCGGCGGATAAATTCCCTGACCGTTCAGGTTCCTGTCAAGAACGATCTGTCCTTCCGTGATGTAGCCGGTAAGGTCGGGAATAGGGTGCGTGATATCATCGTTGGGCATGGTCAGGATGGGGATCTGGGTGACAGAACCCTCCTGTCCGGCTACGATCCCGGCTCTCTCATACATAGCTGCGAGGTCAGAGTACAGGTACCCCGGATAGCCCTTTCTGGAAGGAATCTCGCCCTTGGACGAAGAGACCTCGCGCAGCGCTTCGCAGTAAGAAGTCATATCCGTCATGATGACCAGGATGTGCATGTGCCTCTCATAGGCAAGATACTCCGCAGCCGTCAGCGCGACACGCGGGGTGATGATGCGCTCGACGACGGGATCATTTGCAAGATTGAGGAACATTGTGACGTGATCAGACACGCCGCTTTCCTCAAATGTTCTCCGGAAATATTCAGCGACGTCATACTTAACGCCCATGGCGGCAAATACAACTCCGAACTTCTCATTGCTGTCCCCGCCGAGGTTGGACTGTAGGACCAGCTGGGCAGCCAGCTCATTGTGGGGCAGGCCGTTGCCGGAGAAGATCGGGAGCTTCTGGCCGCGGATCAGGGTCGTCAGCGTATCGATTGCGGAGATTCCCGTGTTGATATAATTGCGCGGATACTCCCTCCGGCAGGGATTTAGCGGCATGCCGTTCACATCTGCCCGGACTTTCGCCGCAATCGGTCCCAGTCCGTCGATCGGCCTGCCGATGCCGTCAAACGTCCTGCCGAGGATATCCTCGGACAGAGCAATCTCCATCGGGTGGCCGGTGAGAACGGTCCGCGTGTTGCGAAGGGACATGCCGTCCGTGCCTTCAAACACCTGAATGACTGCCCTGTCCTCGTAGCACTCAATGATTCGTCCTATGCGCTTTGTGCCGTCCTCCATCCGAAACTCGACGATCTCATCGTAAGCGGCTCCCCGAAGGCCTTCCAGAACGACCAGGGGACCGTTAATTTCACTTAGACCAAGATATTCTATTGACATATGATCCCCCCTTACGCGTTCCGCTCGAGCACGTTCTCATAGAACTCGTCGATTTTCTTTTTATAATCGTCAAAAAGATCCAACCGGCTGTTGGGCACGTCATACTTAATGGCGATGACTTTTTCAAATATTGTATCCTGCCGAAGGATCGACATCGGATGCCCCTCGGCGACCAGCTTTCTTGCATTGTCATAGAGATACAGAATCGTCTCCATCATCTTGAACTGCTTGATGAGCGGAACATTCTGATCCTCCTGGTGGAAAGCATTCTGCTGCAGGAAGCCGAGGCGAATAACTCTGGCGATCTCAAGTGTCAGCTTCTGGTCGTCCGGGAGGACATCGGAGCCGATCAGCTTGACCGTCTCCATGAGCTTATCCTCAGCGTTCAGAAGCGCAACGATGCGGGTCCGGTACTCATTGAACTTCGGGTCCACATTGGCCTTATACCAGGCAGTAAAATCCATGCCGTACTCACTGTAGCTCTCCATCCAGTTGATAGCAGGATAATGGCGGGCGTAAGCCAGCGCTTTGTCGAGACCCCAGAAGCATCTCACGAACCTCTTGGTGTTCATCGTGACAGGCTCAGAGAAATCTCCTCCCTGCGGCGAGACAGCCCCGATTATAGATACGGATCCGGTCGCTCCCGAGAGAGTAGTCATCTCCCCTGCTCTCTCATAGAAAGCGGCAAGGCGGGAGGCCAGATAAGCCGGGAAGCCTTCCTCGGCGGGCATCTCCTCCATACGGCCGGACAGCTCGCGGAGCGCTTCCGCCCAGCGGGACGTGGAGTCGGCCATGATCGCTACATCATATCCCATATCACGGTAGTACTCAGCCAGCGTGACGCCCGTGTAGATCGATGCCTCGCGGGCAGCGACCGGCATGTTTGATGTGTTCGCGATCAGTGTCGTACGAGCCATGAGCTTGTTGCCGGTCTTCGGGTCCTCCAGCTTGGAGAAGTCTTCGAGGACTTCCGTCATCTCATTTCCGCGCTCGCCGCAGCCGATGTAAATAATGACATTGGCATCTGAGAATTTCGCGATCGCGTGTTGGGTCATCGTTTTTCCGGTCCCGAAACCACCCGGAATGGCCGCTGTGCCGCCCTTGGCAATCGGGAACACCGTGTCGAGGATTCTCTGCCCGGTGACAAGCGGATGGCTTGCCGGAAGTCTTTTGGCTGTGGGCCTCGGGACACGTATCGGCCATTTCTGGGCAAGAGTGAGTTCCCGAGTAGTATTGTCCGGCAGCTCGACTACAGCTATCGTATCATTTACAGTGTATCTGCCGTCCGGCATGACTTTACGGACAATTGCCTGTGTTATCATCGGGGTCATCATTGACCTGTGAACAATGGATGGAGTCTCGGGGCACTCCGCGATCACGGCTCCGCCGCATATAACGTCGCCCTCCCTGACTTTCATTGTCACATCCCACAGTTTATCCGGGTCCAGTGAGTCTACAGCGACACCCCTTTCTATATACTTGCCGGATGACTTCGCGATTGCCTCCAGCGGCCGCTCGATACCGTCAAAAATGTTATTGAGGATTCCGGGGCCCAGCGTGATGGACATGGCATCGCCTGTTCCGCAGACGATCTCACCGGGCTTTATTCCTCCGGTCTCCTCGTAGACCTGGATGGTGGTGATATCATTTGCAAGAGAAATCACTTCCCCGACAAGGCGTTCTTTGCCGACATAAACCATCTCCGCCATCTTGAACCCGACAGCGTCCTTAAGGTAAATGACAGGCCCGTTAATGCCGTAGATCACACCTGTTTTTTCTGCCATCAGTCACCACCTCCGACCCATACATAGCCTTCTTCGGCGTCCTGTGTCAGCGTTTTAAAGGAATTATCCATGAGCACATGCCTATTCCTTATGACCGCCCGCACACCGCCGTCAAAATTCTCCTCCGAGATGACCGGCTTTGTTCCGGTCGCATTTTCGATGAGCTCCGAGTATTTCTCATCTGCCGGATCTAAATAGATCAGGACCTCGTCACCCTCCGCGAACTCTTTGATCTCGGAGACTTTGCGGACGAGGTACTCCGCATACTCGGGCTGTTCCCGGAAGGCTTCCAGTTTTTCCCTGACCAGAGTGAACATTGTCATTCTGATCTCATCCTGAATTTTCGCCATCTTCTGGCGAATCTCCTGCTGACGCTCGGAAAACTCCCGGTTGGTATCTCTCACGATCGCGGCAGTCTCCTCCTTCAGTGTCTGATGGTCCGTCATCTGCCGCTCGGCAACATGCGCGTTATAGAGAGCATCTAGAGACTGCTGATACTCTTTAAGCAGGGCATTGCCCTCCGCGCGGGCGTCTTCCGTCGCCTGCTCAAAGAGAGCATCTAATTTTTCATCTATCGTCATAATTTTAATCCTATCGCTTCATTGACATATGCGGTGATGAAGTCGCTGCGGCGGCCGGAACCGTGACGGTCAGGCACGTCGATAATAATCGGCATCTTCGCAGCCAGCTTGACGCTGTTCACGTAATCCGGAAAATCTCTGCCGAATTTCTCGGTCAGCAGAATGATACCGATCTCCTTGTCCGCCAGGGCTTCATCGAAAGCCCGCATGAGTTCATCCTTCCTGTGCACCACGACTCCGGGGATACCCGCAAGGCGCATGCCTGTGAGGGTGTCCACGTTGTCGCTGATCAAAAACATTTTCATATAAAGCTCCGTACTTGGTCCCGCCTGTGGGGATATTCACCGGTACACTGCCAAAAGATGCCTTAGCCCAGCTGACCGATAATCATGAACGAAATAATGAGACCGTAGAGGCATACACCTTCTGCCAGACCTACGTAAATAAGGGACTTACCAAGGATGCTCTGGTCCTCACTGATCGCGCCGAGCGCTGCAGAAGCCGCGCTTGCGACGGCGATACCGCCGCCGAGGCAGGAAATACCTGTTGAAAGCGCTGCCGCGATATATCCGAGACCTTCCTTGAGTCCCGATCCGGCTGCCGCCTGGGCTTCGTCCGCAAATGTCGGAGCGGCGCCCGCGAACATGGCGACCGTCGCTATGATGAGCAAGCCAAAGAAAGTGAACAGGTTGATCGCGAGGGCTGACTTCAATCTGCCCTTTGTCCTCTCTCCCTTGAGGAAGACGATCCCCGGGATGAAAATGCTGAGAATGAGTGCCGCGCATAAAGCGATCTGAATTGCAAGTGTCATGATATGACCTCCTAATATTATTTTAAAAAGTTCCTTTTATACCTGCGCTTTTCGATGAAGATGATGCTTGCGCCGGTATATGAAGCTTCGCTGCAGCCCGTCTGAAATACTGCTATAATACCTTATCCTTCGGGCTTCTCTTTCATGCGAAGAGATGAGACGAACGGTTTGCCGTCGCCCCGGTAGTAGCGCGAGAAGAGCTCATAGAACTCAAGTCGCAGGACCTGGATGCCGACGATCAGGCCTTCGATTCCCATGACGAACAGGTTGCCCAGAACTACTACGACCCAGTTCGGACTGCCGCCGTTCTCCGCCCCCGCAAGCATGAGCACGACGCTCATCATTGCCGCGTGGCTGACGGCGAACGCGCCGATACGCACAAAGGACAGTGTGTTGGAGAAATAGGACAGGCAGACTTCGAACATTTCGAAGAAGCCCTGGACCAGGAACATGACGATGCCGCCCTCGATTTTCGGTCCTTTTTCCTTCTCTATGATCTTGGTGAGCGGCTCCTTGAAGAACATGGCAAGGGCTGACAGCGCGATCAGCACTCCGAAGAGAGACGCCGCCGGCACCTTGTGCCCGCTGAATACCAGGATGATCATGATTACGACGAGACCGTAGAAAATGATTCCCGCAAATGAGTTCGTTCCGAAATAGGTCTCCTCAGTATTCTTCTGCTTCGAGTAATTCATGATGTGCAGCACCATCGTGACCAGGGTGAGGAACATGCCGAAGACGATCGCGCACACGAGGATCGTGTTGATCGAACCGACGCCCGGAAGAGTGATCATTTCCTCGCGCGGCCTGAGCCAGAGCGCGGGGATCACATCTTCAAATCCGAAAATACTTCCGAACATAAATCCGAAAATCGTCGAGAAGATTCCGGCCATCGAGATGATCCCGGCAAGATCACTGTGCTTCTTCTTATACAGCAGGAAGCCTCCTATCATGAGGCACAGCCCCTGACCGACGTCGCCGTACATGATGCCGAAAATAAATGAATAGGTGAGGGCCACCAGGATCGTCGGATCGAACTCATTGTAGTTCGGCAGACCATACATTTTGACATACATTTCATACGGTCTGAAAAAAGCCGGATTCTTGAGCTTCGTCGGCGGCTCCATATTCACCTTCTTCTCATCTTCCTGGACAAGGCAGACTACCCTGGGATCATTTGCGATGTCATTTCGAAATCTCTCCACGTCATCCGCGTCCATCCATCCGCACAGGATGTAGAAGGTATCTTTCTTCGACTCGGTACAGGCTGCCATGCGGCGCACGTCAAAGTTGGAGGACAGATCCTTAAGCTTCTTCTCAGCTGCCAGAAGACTTCCGCCTTCTTTGGCGAGAAGCTCTGACATCTCACTCTCGACTTCATGAAGCTCCTTCTCTTTCTCCGCTGCCTGGCCGCTGAGGATCCTGTAGGCAGCCTGCGGAGTCCCGCTGTACTCGTCCGGGATAAATAATCTCTCAAAGTGCATCGAGGCGTAGGTCGCGTCAACTTTGTGTGCCTCCTCCTTGGAGACAAAATACACGCCGTAGACATACATCTCATCCTCACCGGAAACAAGGAAGATCGCTCCCGTGTTCTCATCCACATAAGTCCTGAATTTCTCATAATACTCTTTCGGCAGCTTGCCGAAACGATATGAGATAAAGTGGAAGTCAAGAATTTCCTTCAGATCGAACTCAAGTCCCTGATAGGGCTCGATCTTCTTCATCGACTCGCGCAGTTTTAAAAGTTCTGCGTCGAGTTCATTCTTTCTCTCCCGAAGTCCTGTGAGCCGGTCGTTCACTTCCCCGATGAGATCGATCACGTCTGTCAGCGGGATTTCAGGTCCCACCTCAGTATCCAGGGGAAGCAGCTCCGTGTATATACCCGCTGTGGCAAGAAGATCCTTATACGGATTTTTCTGCACATAGGGCACAAGGTGCTGATCATCCCCGAGCGCTGTAAGAGCGTTCTCCAGATGTATCTCGTATTTGGAAAGGTACTTATTGACCATCCGGTCAATGTCCGCCTTCGGACCCGAGAGACTGACGAATTTCATTTTCGCTATCATATATTCCCTCCGGTCTTTATACTGCGTTTATATATTTAAAAGCCTCGTCGGGATCGATGCCGTAGCGGACACATTCGACCGCCGCGACAAGCTTCTCTCCCTCGTGCTCCTTAAGATAAAGGTATCGGTACAGTGTAGCTGCTGAATACGGATACTTCTTGGCCTCCTGGCGAAGCACGTCGCGAAGAACGTAGCCATACATATCCTCCAGATTGTCCGGCGCAAGCTCTTCGTACTGCTTTCCGTAGAAAGTCCGGGAAAGAGCTGCCGCGAACTGATCCTCACTCTCCGCCGTGACCAAAGCCTTTATGTCATCCTGTCTGAGCCTGTAGAGCACCGGAATGATGAGCGTGTAGATTTCCGCATCCGGCATCTCGTAATACTGCTTTGCCCGCTTTATGAACCATATATTCAGCATATCGAAGCGGCTCCCGTAAATTCGGCTGATGGCCTTAGCGCTGTCCCCCGAGACGATCCGGTCCCTGTCTTTCCAGATCGTACTGAAATGGTACATATCGAGGGCAGTCTCATAGTCAAAGCCTTCCGCCCTGCCGCTCATACGCACTTTCATGAGTACAGGATAGTATTCAGTGTTCTCCAGAGCTCTGAGAGTCATATCAAGAGACGTGCACTCGTGCAGGGTTTCCACATCGAGGCTTAAGAACTTTTTGAAAAAATCCTTGTGCCAGAGGATCTCATCCCCGGGAGCTCTGCCCGCTATCGCATATTTCAGGCACTTCTTCAGCAGTCTGATCTCATACCTTCTCGCGTACTTCTTCAGGAATTTTTCCTGATCCGGATCCGCAAAGTTATATATTTTCGCGAAATCGCGATAGACAATGCTGCCGAAGACAGCCTCCAGCGCTTCCCTGTGGATATCGCTCTCATTGATATTACTGAAAGCCTCCGCGTAAGCAGGATTTTTCTTCAGGTAAGACTCGACCGCCGCTACATCCGGCAGGGCCACGATCTCACGAAAATCTTCATCCGTGAGCAGATTCTTCTGCATAGCCCTGATCTTCGTGACGACTCCGCTGTATTCCAGCAAATTGTTCATTTCAGGATCTCCTTAACAATTTCATCCGCGTCCTTTTTCATCTGGGACGCGAATTCCTTATCAAGCATCCGAAGGGCCCTGCTCATATCCGCTTCCATCCTATTCGTGCTCTCACTGTGCTCCCTTACAAGCCTGGCTTTAACGGCGCGAAGCTTTTCAGAAAGCTCATTGTCAGCATCCGCGTCAAATGCAGCCATTCTTGCCTCAAGTTCCTGCCTCCGCTTTTCTTTTTCCGCTTTGGCCTCATCATAAATTGACTGCGCGTCCTGCTCTATCCTGACCAGGCGTTCAAGAATCGTTTTGTCGTTATCCATCGGATCACCTCCCTTTAAGGTCCGGTCCTTTTGTGAGACTGGTTTATTGCCCGCCGCCTATGGGGGCAGGCCTTATCTCATACTACTAAACGTAGTCTCTTTTGACCTAAAATGCAATACACAAAAAAGAAGACAGTCGCCACTTTTTGCAGTAGCGGCTGTCTCCTATGATCTTGTTAATCTGCTGTGTTCACATTGGGGGCAACTGACGCGTCTGCTGCGCCGTCTGCGACAGATTCATCTGCCGGAGCAGACTCAGCTGCTGCCGCTTCCGAAACTGATTCTTCTGTCGGCTCAGATGCGTCGGCATTCTCCACAGCCGCGGCGACAGAGCTGTCGTCCTCCGGAAGCGGATCCTTGCCGAACGTTACCGGGCTCATATCACTGATGACAAGTGTCGCAAGGACTGCCTCATCGACTGTGATCTTGGCAGCGTCTTTCCATTCTGTATAGAGTGTGTCATAAGCTTCCTGCTTGCGGGCTGTGACTTTCTCTTTCTTGATCTCCTGCGTAGCGTTCTCATCAAAAGCGGCGTCAAATCTGACAACGAACCATGATTTTCCATCAGAAGACTCGACAACATGATCGACCAGAGTGCCGTCAGACATACCTGCGACCGCCTCAACGATTGCCGTATCGAGGACTGTGTCCTCTGTATTGTGTGTCGTGAACTGACCGGTCTGGGCGTAGAAATCTGCATTGACCTCATTTGCGATCGTTGTCATATCGGCTTCCGCGACATTTTCGGATGCCTGAACGGCCGCGAGAACGGCTTCTGCCTGACTGAGCTTTTCTGCATTTGCAGCTTCCACCTGAGCTGCAACATCAGTATCTGCAGCCACAGAAGAATCCGCGAGAGAGGAC
>OCTX011799985.1_pt1 | contig 11548 bp, 3 predicted proteins | sample 1539691 | NCBI WGS metagenome assembly OCTX01 (sample SAMN02144231, study PRJEB22623) | gut metagenome | biome: sheep rumen | host: Ovis aries | place: New Zealand | reverse complement strand
CGCACCCGTCAAAAACGGCTGTCAAGTAGGATAATTCGCTTTTTTTGACAAAAAAATGCAAAAATATTTGCGTATGTCAGAAAAAAGCAGTACCTTTGCACCCGCTTTCGTAAAAACGAACGCGAAGGCGGGATAGCTCAGCTGGTTAGAGCGCATGATTCATAATCATGAGGTCCCCAGTTCAATCCTGGGTCCCGCTACAAAAAACCACCTCAATGGTGGTTTTTTTGATTATGAATCATGAGGTCCCAAGTTCTTATCTCGCTGCGCTCGAACGATTAACGGGCAAGCCCGATTTTCAATCCTGGGTCCCGCTACAAAAAACCACCTCAATGGTGTTTTTTTTGATTTACGAGACCATCTCGTGACCATTACGAACGTCACTGTACGGTGATTTAACTCCGAGTTGCCTCTTACGAGATACCCTGCCATCTCTCGACATTGGACCGACATTGGGCCGATAATGGACCGACATTGATCCGACAAACACTCAACAATGTATGTCAATTACTAGCCGCCTATGACCGTTGCCAGCCGTTCCGCACCGGCATAATAATGCTTGGTGTAGCCTTTGGGCGTAACCACCATGTATGGATTAGGATAGAGCACCGCATCATCTAAAATAGCTTGCGCTTGCGTAGAACCGGAATTAACTTGTCCGAGGTTGCTGATTCCGGTCAGCTTATAGACCCGCTCGCCGTTAGCGTCGTATCCATAATAACCAGCATACTTTTCTCCCAATACAAACCGTAGGCTGTTTCGCTTCACATCCCACTCATGCAGACGACCGGAGTTCTGTTTGCAGCCAATCACCTGTGCAAGGTTGCCGTTCGCATCCCAATAGAGGTCCATCGTGCCTGCGTTCGAATCATATATCGTCCGCGGCTGGTGAGTCTTATGCATCTGATCGCTCACTGCTTAATGATTTTACCACTATGTTCTTCAATCTGAAGTGTGTCAATACCATATGGGGTCAGTTCATTATCCTTAAAATGTTTGATAATAATCTCACCATTAGCAGATATTGCTGCCTTATCGTGCATCATTGGCATAGATGCTTTCCATTCTGCAGCAAACTTTCCATCCTTGTTTGATACACAAGTTGACTTTGAAAGAATAACCGAATCGATTCGCAATCCATCTTGCGTATAAACACACAACATGTTTTCATATGCTCCGATATCACTATCTTCATATTTCATTGGCTCCGGCATGTACCCACAATTGACTATAAGTACTATGTATCGTCCAAAATCAAATCTTCCTGCAGGCACATAGTGATATATATGCAGTAACGAATCTGTTGGCTGCTGAAACTCTCCCCATCTTGAAGTCTTTATGTATTTGTTGAATTCTTCTTCCGTAATGGGTGATTCTTTGCCTAATTGAAAATAATACAATTCCTTGGTATCTGTTGCCTCCGATATGTTTGCATATAAAGGAAGCGACAGCTGCAGAAATTTCCCACAGAACGTATCAAAAGTCGTCTCCGTATAAGCAGAAACAGAAAGTAGGAGGAGTAATATTATAATTATATTCTTTTTCATTTTATCTTATCTACAAAATCTTAAACTTGTAACAGTATAGGGTCTATGATTTCCATAAGGAGCTACTCCAATCAATCTTCCATTTGAAAGATTAAACGTTCCAGATACGCCTTTCTCGGTCCATTTTGTTCCAGGATCAAAGAATCGATATGAATACCCCGTAACATTTCCCTTAGACAAATATTCAGTTACTCCCATTAAAACTACAAAGTGGTCGCCGATCCCATCGGCAACAGAACTACCAGGTTTATGATCAACGCATGCTTTTAAGGGATAGCCAGCGTATAACTTATCCGTCATCTGACTAATAATACTTCTCGCATTACCACTAGCGTTCCCGGCTCTTCCATCTATATTTTCTACAATTGTATTTGCAGGTGAGGGAGATCCGCTTGTGAATCCGGCTGACGCCAACATTGCATCACACGCTTTATTACATGCTTTTCCTGCCGGTGTTCCGTTCCAATCATCTTTAGAATATTGAGAAATAAAATTCTCGTTACTCATCACATTTGTACTTATCGAAGCCAACTCGTTTTGGTGATAGCCATATGTGGTATTACCTACTGTATGGTTATAATTTGCTCCGATATTGTTGTACGAGACACCATTTAGGTTAATTGACGCATCGTTAGAGTTTTTCCAGAGCGCAGAAGTTCCATCTTCAGCCTCGTACCAATCCCTCCCATCCGGATCTACATACTTCACCGGATTCCAGTTGCAGTATGCATAAGGAGAAATTTGTGGGTATTTATCACTCAACGGGTCCACGGACAACCATGTTCCAACAAGCCACCAATACCTCGCCCCAAAGTAATCATAGCATGTCTCCCAGTCTCGCTCCTTACCGGTGAACTTATACCGCTCATTATAGCCCTTCGGATCATGCTGATTCTCTATCAGTTCACCGTATGGCGCATAGTGGATGTACTGAATCGGCTTACCTCCACCATCCGTTATCCAGTTGGCGGAACCTAAATGGTCACTATGGGAGAAGAAAATATCTTCTGTTTTGGAGTTGAGTTGTTCATAATCCCAAATGGGATTGAGTAATCTATCCGGCATCAACTGTACATCTACATAATCCAAGAATGTAGGTTTGCACTGATACTTCAATTCCTCATGCGGTTGTTGCTCTATATCTTCGGTGGGAATAGGATAACTCATTACCTTTCCTGGCCAGAACGGATCGGGTTGTCGGTAGTGGTTATTAAATGCATAAAGGACATACTTCTCGTGCCGTGTCCAGCTGTCTATCGGAGACTCCATATCCCCGAATCCTCCGCCGCCTATGACCGTTGCCAGCCGTTCCGTACCGGCATAATAATGCTTGGTGTAACCTTTGGGCGTAACCACCATGTATGGATTAGGATAAAGAACAGCATCATCAAAGATCGCTAGTGCTTTTATAGAACCGGAATTAACTTGTCCGAGGTTGCTGATTCCGGTCAGTTTATATACACGTTCTCCGTTGGCATCGTAGCCGTAGTAGCCGGCAAACTTCTCTCCTAACACGAACCGTAGTCTGTTCTCTTCATCCCACTCATGCAACCGCCCTGAGTTCTGCTTACAATCAATCATCTGCGCGAGGTTTCCATTAGCATCCCAGAAAAATTCCATTTTCCTTCCGCTGCCCCAGTCAAACATAGTACGCGGCTGATGAGTCATACGTTTGGGATCATAGCCAAACAACAAGTCCATCGGTTTCCGGTTGTAGATGTCCGTGAGTTTGTTTCCCAATCTGCCTGCAGGGGAATAGCCGGCGCTGAAATTGTATATAAAATCTCCCTTCCCATATGATTTTGTAAGACGGTATTGTTGGTCATAATCGTAATGATTATCATAAGCTCCGCCTAATTGGGTTCCAGCAGGCAATGATGCCGTCTGGTTTATTTCCGTAATATTGCCCACCGGGTTGTAACTATAATGCAAATCCTGTAGGACATCACCGGAGGGTAATTCCGTGTGTACCTCACTCAACCACTGACGCTGCGGGTCGTAAGTAAATTGCGTCCATACGCCGTTTCCGTTCCGCTGGAAAGCTTTCCTTCCCTGCTCGTCATATAGTCTATCCAACAAATAGATATTCTGCTTACCTTGTTTAAGTCCGGCTACGTTCTTCAATAAACCACCTGTGGCATAACCATAGTGCACCACCTCTCCATCCGGATAGATGATATTACGCATACGGCCGAAACTGTCATATTTGTATTGCGTCTTGAACATGTAAGTATGGTTCTCCGTCGGTATAATTATACGCCGCAAAGATTGTGCCAAATTACCTAATTCGTCATATAAAAATGTCTCACTGCCGGTTCCGTCTTCGCGGCGAGCGACTCTTCCTGCCGAGTCATAGATATAGCGGACATCATTCTCCTGATGATGCGGATAATGAATATACATCAGTCGTCCGAAATCGTAATGGTATCGAATAGTATCATTTGTTGCTGCCAGATTAGCCGTCTGTTTGGCTATCATATTCCCTGCGAGGTCGTACTCCATCCTGGTTTCACCTGCGTCGGGATGTATCCTGCTAATCAAACGCCCGAGTCCATCATATTGGTAGAATGTGCTGTAACCGTCGGCATCTGTCGTTTGCAGAAGTTCGCCGATAGGGGAGTACTGAAAAAACGTAGAACTTTTGTCCCCTGCTGTTTGCTGTATCGTCCATTCCTGCGGAGAGGTGAGCAGTTCGGTAACTGTTTTATTCTCGTCCATAGTCTGTGTTGAGAATCGCAAGTCTCCATTCTTATCCTTGTTGAAATTGTACAACATGTATTTGGCTGATCCATCCGCATCGACTTGCACTACCGGACGGTCTAACACATCATAATTTGTTCTTACGATTGCTTTGGGATTGTTAATCGGTTCAAAATCAAAGGAATCCCTTTGCGCCTCAAACGGGAAGCCATAATGTATTACCCGTCCGAAAGAGTCCCAATCCTCTGCTCCATCCACTACCCACATATTCCGACCATTAACCTCCGCTAAGTGTTTCTTCTGCATCGCTCTCCCACTGGGATCATAGATAGACACCTCTCTTTGCACAAAATGCGAATCATACATATCCTTGGTCACATGGGTAAAAGGATATTTAACATCTTGCTTCAGATTATGGTTAATCAGATTATAGGTATATTTAACGGTATAATCATTCTTATTTTTAATCTCGCGAGGGGCTATTACTTTCTCCAAACGACCTTTGTAATCATACTTGTATCGGATTTCATACCCTGCCGGATCCGTTGTTTTAGTCGGCAATCCCCATCGGTAGTCATATTCCGTATGGGTCATGGTTTTAAACGGATTGTCGATCCCGATGATATGGAAATGCGTAATAGAGTCATATGTAAATGCCGACCAGTTGTTTTTATTATTGGCATCCTCCGGCGCATAAATGATTTCTACATTCCCATAAGCGTCGTACCTCACATGCGTAGTAGCTCTCGTTCTCTGTTGCTTATCCTCAAAATGGATACGAGCCGGCTCGCCGAGTTTGGAATATTCAATGGCAGAGAAACGCAGAAGTCTGCCTTTGGGGACAAGCACTTGTTCTGTTATCGGCAATGAGATCATGTTGTTTGCCGTTGTCCGGAGGTACGTTATTTCTTGTTGCCAGTCATCATTCGGAATAGCAGTATCACCCTCATCAAGATACGCTACCATGTTATGCTTATTATCATAGATAATATCATAGTGCGTTTTTATTTGCGGCGATTTTTGTCCCTCGTAATACTCCGTCCAATATCCGTCTCGTGAAACAATAGTATTGGCATCATTGACACATATATCCGCACTTTCATACTCATCAGAGCCAATCTTTTTATAGCTCTTGTCATGGAAATGACGCACATACATGTTATTTTTTATATCCATGACAGAATCTTCGATTAATTCTCCATTGAGCAGGAAGGAGCGGTTATGATAAACGGAGCGGGTTATTTTTTCTTTGTTTACTATCGTGGTAACCTGCTCATAACCGTAATCCGTTTTCTCGTAGTTATCATAGTATGCACTATCATATTCAATCTGCATCTCCGTATTCCGCATCTCCGGCATAGGGTGATTAGGCATCTGACATGATATATGACTTAAATTCCACTGCCTGCTTCTATGGGCAGAAGTAGGCTCAGAAAGCGTATAATCCATGCGAATAGATTGACCAGTAGGATTGGTCACTCCCGTTAATAAATTTACCTTCGGAGCATTATTATAGCGGACTCTTATTCCCCCATTGCTGTCTTTATATACATAATCTACCAATCCGTCTCCGTCCATATCGGTCAGTTGAACTTTTCCATCCGAGAGAGAGATTGTATATGGAGAAGATTGAATACCGAAATCGATTCTGGCCACGGCAAAAGAGATACCGCAAGTGACGCCGAGGGTCGTATTAACCCCTCGGGTTATATCCTGACTGATAGAGCTGATACCGGATAGTTCTCCGCCGTCGATAAACTGATTTTTGCCATTATTATAAGCTACATGAACGACTCCCGAACCTCTCTGCACCAGTTTATCCGGCAGACCGTCTCCATTGATATCAATCAGGAGCTCCTGCGTATTATTGGTAGAAGCAGAGGCACCTATACCGCCACTTATACTTACCTGCGCTATTGAAAATTTGGGGAAATTCGGTTTTTTGATATTTTTCGCTATATCTTCCGCCAGAGTACCTATATTCCCGTTTAGGCCGCCATTTTGACTGCTACCTTCCGATACTTTTTCTTTAAAATCCTCCGGTGCAGAGAATTGATAGCCCAGATTATAATACACTTTTCCGTTACCTACATCGATCTTATCCGGTAAACCATCTGCATTGATATCAGCGAATTGTATTTGGGTAGAAGAAGTGCCTTTGCCCATTGAGGCACCCATAGCGCCATTCAAGTGAAATTTACCGTCACGGATATTATTTCCTGCCATTTTTTTCAATTGAGTAGGACATGCCGAAAAGGCTTTTCCGATTGCCTCAGTAGTACTCTTGAATTCAGAGAAATTCGCCACCTTCATGAGTTTCCCTATACCGCCCCAGGGCATACTATACTGGATACCGCCTTTCCCCACGAAATCCGGATACCCGTCACCGTTCATATCCATATAATCTACTACTGCGCTATATGAACCGAAGGTGACCGATGCATTCACAATAATTGCGCCCCATGATATACTATGCTGGGAGGAATAACTCTGCTTGCGGACAAAATTGTTTTTACGTGTTTCGCCTTGTTTAAAGGGCAATGAACTATCGTATTCAGCTATTTCTTCTACGATTTGGCCATCCCCCTCCTGCATCGTAATCTCTCGGGCGTTGCTATGTACGCTCTTTCCGAAACAACCCATATTACCATAGGCTATATATTGCTCCGTCCTGCTATCAGCACGCATGGGAATCCAATAATTGGATTCAGAGAGAGGATCATACCCTTTGTTGACAGCAAATTCCGTCTTGAATCGGGACACCAGCGAATCATTCGCACAGGAGCGAACAAAAGAGGTATCCGTACTGATCTTACCCATAGTGGATATCTGTTGGACCGCCAGTAACTGTGTATTAACCAACGAATCCAAGATAATAATATCATCCCTGAGAGAGTCTTTATTATGTAGTTGATAAGCAAACCCTCCCCATCCTTTATGTAGCGTGCCGAATAATTTACGGTATGGTGAATCCGTATCAGGGATGACCGATGAATACTCCGGAATCTGCACATCCGGATAATACACCACCGTATCTTGGTAAGTCGTTGTAACTGAACTATCCCTTGGAAAACCGGTGATATATTCCAACTTCGGATATAAATGGATGTCGCTCCAGCGAGGTTCGGCACTCCCCGCTTGGATTGAACTTAACTGAATATATACATTATCCGAACTATCGACCTTAAACGATGGTAGAGAAATATTCACAGCTCCTCTTAACAGCGTATCCATTTTAAGGAGTTGATTATTCTTCACCACTCGTACTACGACAGGTTCGACGCCCTCATTACTTCCAGTGAATGAAAGGACTACATTACCTTCCCGGTAAGCTTGGAAGTACCCATCTCCTGTGCATATAAAATCCTTTTGGGAATCATATACTTCCGATTCACCACTATATTGAATCACATGATGCCAATTGGTTTTATCAAAGCGGTTATTCTCGCCTGAACGCAGGCGGAACATAATAACATCACCTTTGTGTACGAAGGTGCTTGTGCTCGATGGATGAGGAGCATAGTCATTTGCCTCTAGTTTTCCTTGGCGAAGCAACGAATTGCTGCCTGCATGCAAATGCATGATATCGTTAAGGGTTGTATCTATATGGCAATACTGTATGGTGTATGATACCCCATCAGTGGTCCGTGAATGCTGACGGGACATGGAGGAGTTTCTTAGTAATGCAATATTATCATTTATGGTGATATGACCATCATGAGGAGCCACCCATACCCGTACGATTTCTATCTTCGGATCAGGATTGACAGGGTGGCAGCTATAATCCAACCTATAGATTTTGATAGAGTCTCCCACTATTCGGTAGATCAGGTCATCTTCGGAATCCGATGACTCGGCAGAACCGGCATTCTTCATAGCTTTGCGTGGACGTCCTTTACTTTCAATCTTCGGCGTTTCGAAAGTTCTTTCATCAATCTCATTAAAAACCATTTCTCGTTCTTTATAATCCAGCATCCTACCATCTGAATACTCCTTCTGAGGATAAGTTATTTCGGGTACGTCTATTCTCTCGGCGCCAAATCCGTGTAATCCTATAGGTTTATATTTATCCTTTAAGGCTTCAGCACCCACCGGCACCTCCCGTAATTCACACTCTATATTTTCATCTACCTCACCATCCATGATTATTCTCTTTTCGCTACAGCTGTTATGAACGGTTATAGTCTGGTCATTAACTCCCGTAAACACGCCGAAATATGGGTCGCCGTTTTCGTCGAGATGGTTGATCTTGATATAGTCGCCATCTATCATATCCGGCAGACCGTCCGCATTGACATCTGAGAAATAAACATCTGTATAGGAAGTCGTCATCGGGTTGCTATAACTGAGGTCTGCCCCGAAAGACAGTTGTAGACCCCACGTATGGGTGTCGCTCACTTCATGTGACAATCGGGTTAGGCCCGGTAGCCGTTTTTTCTTTTCAAAATAAGATTTGGAACCATTCTTCTTTTGCCTACAGTACCATACCGTGTCTCCATTCTCGAATACTAGATCTTGCAACCCGTCTCCGTTTAAATCCAGTAACATGGACTGACATTCTCCCTGACTTCTGCTGAAATCATAATTGGCGCCTCCGGAAAAGATAGTCGTTTTAATATCAAATCCAGGTCCTACAGTAAGAGTACCGCCCAGACTCCAACCGGTGTTTTTACTTTGAACCAGTTCCTTTTTTGAGGGATTGTTGAATTGCTGGATATTCGTTTTGAAACGATCATTTGCCTTCGGCGCATTAGAATATGAGAATTGCGTCTCACTGGCAGGGATGCTCTTTTCTCCATAGGGTCTTTTCAATGCTTCATACAATTGGTCAGCCAATCGTCCATCACCGTTATCTCTCGCTTCCTTAATAGCTAATTCCAATAGTATTACATTATAACTCTCATACCTTCCACTGGTAATCTCTTCCAACGCACATATATTGTCCAGCATAAGATAACGCACAGAATCCAACATAATTACCTTCTCCAGACGACTTTTATATAAGTTCCCCTCATCCGGTTGTGAATATTTCATATAATATGCCGCGAGATTTTCGGCGCAATATTCCTTCCTGTAACAATCCGGATGCAGGTATTGTACCAACACATGGCAAAGCAGTTTTTCCTCTCGCTGCAAAACACCCAAACGGCCGTTCGAGGAAGCATCCTGACGGGGCTTGTAGCCCATTCTTATTCGATAGGTTGGAGACAAAGCCTCTTTATTACAGTTTCCCGTATAATCAATCTGCCGGACATAGACCGTATTGCCCTCCTTAAAATTAATATATCGTACATAGTTTCCATACACATCCACACTCGCTGTGGCAGCCCAATAGGCGATACAATTACTATCTGTTCTAACGACACTGGATTCATCTATACTTTCGTCATAGGGTTTCTCCGGATTAAATGTGCGTCCGTAATACGTTGTCACACCATTCCTATCCGTTACCGCCCACCAATAGTCAGTAGGATTGGTACCGATGCGGAAGATACGGTCTTGGTTCTTCGTATCACGAGCATAAAATCTTATATGTCCGGCGCTACGTGTCTGGAATTGATTGCTTTGATAGGGAAGGCTTAGCGCCATACCTGTCTCGTTCCTGAATAATATTGGAGCACCGTTCACCAAATACTGCTCGGTCTCATATATCGGGTCGTAGCGAGGGACTCCCCATCGTGTGTCTATCGTAATAGCCGGAGTGCTTAGACTCCACCCTACACCCAATATACCATTACCGCCCGCACTGCTATAGTGCAGATCGACATTAGGCTGCATGCCATGACGACCTTTCGGCAGCTCAATCGGATAGGTCAGTTCGGCTGTACCGCGATTATTGGCAGTCGGGGCCTCCACCATAGGAATACCCTGCATGGGATCTACATCCGGCAGGTCGGTCATCGTAGTGGGTACGTAGGCTTTGCTCTCCGGCATCTCGGGGACTTTGATGACGGCGTTGGCAAAATCGGTAAAGTGGGTGGTGTATGATATGATGGTATGCGCTACCGTATCAACCGCTGCACGCTCCAAGCGATGCCAGTTGGTATTGTCGTCACTATAGTAGGTATAGATATCTTTAGGCGTATAGCCCATCGGAATACGCGCGGGGTCGTATGCCAGCGTGACAAGCGCCGGGGTGTCTTCCGAGAAATGTTCTCCGTTAGGTAACAGCCGTACGCCGTCACTCAGCAGACAGACATTCTCCATATTGGATTGCATCATCATACCGCTCTTATACGGTAGCATGGACACCTGTATATCCACTCCATGCACCAGGCTACCGCTGTCTGCCGTAAGAGAGAAGTTCGGCAGTTGGATATCTACCGGTGAGGACGCCTCGTAGGAAAAAGAGCCTTCATACGGATTAACCGACCGGCTGTTATCAGCAACTACTTGCTCGGAGATAATCTCTGCATGGAGTGATAGACCCATCAAGACTATCAATAATGTGAATAGATGAAGTGAATGTCTCATAGTATGCTTAATTTATTTTATTGTTACGGATTGTCGCGTATAATTCAGTGCTTCTTGGTATTTTTGCATGTATTCTTCTTGCGTATAGGCATAAAAGCCCATTTCTTCGTATGCCTTTATTTGCTGCTGTATATAGTCATACTCGCGTCCAAGTACAGGGTCGTTTCGCAACTCGGCAATCGAACGGAAACCTTTGTTCCACGCCTTCTTCTTCATCTGATATTCCAGATCTCCTATTCTTCGGGAGTGCAGGTTATCCGCGTAATGGTATTTTAGCCCCAATGTATAGCACCTGCGGACGAAATCATTGGAGTAAAAGCCCGTCTTGCGCTCATAGACGCAAAGCAGGTCATACAAACTTTGAACGATGGTTTCTTTGTCAGAGAGGTTCGTCATATATAACCCGCTGCGGATAGCTTTCTCATTCACATGGAAACTCTCCATTATCCATGCGGAGCGGGAATAAGTGCCGGTTGTCGTCTCGTAGTTCCACCATTTGCCTTCTGCGTCTTGATGCCGTATATAGAGATGTAACGGGGCTAAGGCGATATAGGCCTTTGCACCTACTTTGTCGGCGATGATCTTATACAGATAGGGTAATGAGTGACATGTACCCATGCCGGTTTTCAGGAGATTTGTCACCATACCGCCGGTCAGCCCCACATCTTCTATCAGCGACATCTTGTCGTACTCAAAAGGATGATAATTATTAAGCGGGCATGCCTGTGTGTAAAAAAGATAGATCGCGTAATTGAGCGCAACATCAGGCGTAGGGGCTGAAACAGCCGGGGAGAGAGCCATACGTTGGACACCGGAAGCGATACGCT
>OCTX012290995.1_pt1 | contig 11549 bp, 5 predicted proteins | sample 1539691 | NCBI WGS metagenome assembly OCTX01 (sample SAMN02144231, study PRJEB22623) | gut metagenome | biome: sheep rumen | host: Ovis aries | place: New Zealand | reverse complement strand
CGCCGATAGTGTAACTTTGCACCGTCAAAAGACGATAACTATAACGACATGGACAACAAGGACAGTCAGAAGAAGAAACGAAAGAAGGCTGCCGGCGGCGGGGATGCCGGCGACGAGGAGCGCAAGATGCGGGCCTGCTCGCTGGCCTACGAGAAGCGCCGCGGCCAGACACAGATCACAGATGACACAGATGGTTTCTAAGACCCCTCGCGTACCGCGCGCGCCTATGCGGTACGCGTAGACTCCATACAATCATCTGTTACATCTGTGTATCTGTGTCGGACTCAGCGAGAAACCAGCCACCTTTCTGCCGGAAAGGTACTACCTTTCTCCGAGTTTGCAGCCACCTTTCTCCGCCGGCGGTGAGGGCTAAGGAGAGAGGTTTTTGGTCTAAGGAGTTTAGGAGATAAGGAGGAAAAATCTCTCCGTAGAATAAAAACTCCTCCCCTCCTTGACGCAAATAAAAAAGTATTTGTAACATCAGGAAAACCAGATCTCGCGAAAAGTGAGTACCTTTGCACCTGAATAAACCATCAACTAATAAAAAAGATATGAGAAAACTGATATCAACTATTCTGATGTGCATGCTCGCCATGACGATGAGCGCACAGAAAACCAATGCCAAGACAGCAACGGTCAAGCAACCTGATCCGAACTTCTACATCTTCCTCTGTTTCGGACAGTCGAACATGGAGGGAGCCGCCCGCCCTGAGGCCCAGGACCTGAAGAGCCCCGGCCCGCGGTTCCTGTGGATGCCCGCCGTGGACTATCCCGCCACGGAGACACTCCCTGAGCGCAAGATGGGCGAGTGGTACGAGGCCATCCCGCCCCTCTGCCGCCCTAACACGGGCCTGACCCCTGCCGACTGGTTCGGACGTACGCTCGTGGCCTCGCTGCCCGAGCACATCAAGATCGGCGTCATCCACGTCGCCATCGGCGGCATCGACATCAAGGGCTTCCTTCCCGACAGCATCGACAACTACGTGAAGACCAAGGCGCCCGGCTGGATGAAGGGCATGCTCGCCGCCTACGACAACAATCCCTACAAGCGGCTGGTCACGCTCGCCAAGAAGGCTCAGAAGGACGGTGTCATCAAGGGCATCCTCATGCACCAGGGCGAGACGAACACGGGCGACCCGAAGTGGGCCGGCATGGTGCAGCAGGTGTACGACAACCTCTGCGGCGACCTGCAACTGAAGCCCGAGGAGGTGAACCTCTATGCCGGCAACATCGTCCAGGCCGGCGGCAAGGGTGTCTGCATCGGCTGTAAGAAGCAGATCGACGAACTGCCTCAGACGCTCCACACCGCTCAGGTCATCTCTTCCGACGACTGTACCAACGGTCCCGACCGCCTGCACTTCGATGCCGCCGGCTACCGTGAGTTAGGCTGTCGCTACGGCGAGGCCGTCGCCCGCTTCTTAGGCTACGAGCCCAAGCGCCCCTACATCGAGATGCCCAAGCGCATCGAGGCGCCTGCCGATGCCTTCATCGCCGAGACCACCGTCCCCGGCAATGAGTATCCGAAGGTCGACAAGGAGGGCCGCGCCTATTTCCGCATCGCTGCCCCGGAGGCCCGTAAGGTCGTCGTCGACATCTGCAACAAGAAGTACGACATGCAGCCCGACGGCAAGGGTAACTTCATGGCCGTGACGGATCCCCTCGTGCCCGGCTTCCATTATTACTTCATGAACATCGGCGGCGTGAACTTCATCGATCCCGCTACCGAGACCTTCTTCGGCTGCAACCGTGAGGCTGGCGGCATCGAGATCCCGGAGGGCAGCGAGGGCGACTACTACCGTCCGCAGGCTGGCGTTCCCACGGGAGAGGTGCGCTCGTTCTACTACTATGCCGAGTCGACGAAGGAGTGGCGCCACGCCATGGTCTACACCCCTGCCGAGTACGACCTGAAGAAGAATGCCAAGAAGCGCTACCCCGTGCTCTACCTGCAGCACGGCATGGGTGAGGACGAGACAGGCTGGAGCAAGCAGGGCCACATGCAGCACATCATGGACAACGCCATCGCCAAGGGCGAGGCCGTGCCGATGATCGTGGTCATGGAGAGCGGCGACATCAAGGCCCCGTTCCAGGGCGGCGACAACCGTCAGGGCATGAGCACCTACGGCAACTCGTTCTATCAGGTGCTGCTCAACGACCTGATCCCTGCGATCGAGTCGAAGTTCCGCGCCTACACCGACCGTGAGCACCGTGCGATGGCCGGTCTGTCATGGGGCGGTCACCAGACGTTCGACGTGGTGCTGACCAATCTGGATAAGTTCTCTTACATGGGAACCTTCAGCGGTGCCATCTTCGGCCTCGACCTGAAGACGGCCTACAACGGCGTGTTCACCAATCCCGAAGCCTTCAACCGCCAGATCCACTGCCTGTTCATGATGAGCGGCACGGAGGGCATGGACAAGATGTTCGGCACCAAGAAGATGGTCGACGACCTGAATGCCATGGGCATCAACGCCCACTACTACGAGTCGACAGGCACAGACCATGAATGGCTCACCTGGCGCCGCGGACTCAATCAATTTATCCCTTATTTGTTCAAATCGCATCAAAAGTAACATAAACTATTGCCAAATATAACATTTCTATGCTTTGAAACAAATCGCAAAGTAAATGACACAGAAAATAAATAGAGTTTCAAATATTTGGCGTAACTTTGCAGCAGAATTAGAAATAAAATTGTTTTAGTTATATTAGTAGTTAGTAGTTTTTCCTTCCCCGGGACCCAAGAAAAGCGTTTCTTGTCCCGGGGTTCTTTTTTAAAAAGCAACAGAGATGAATAGACTCATGATTTCCCTCCTGCTTGGTGCCCTCACGACAGTGAGCGCCCAGGCCCAGCAGCACAAGCTGTGGTACAGTCAGCCCGCCAGTCACTGGCTGGAGGCCCTGCCCGTGGGCAACTCCCATCTTGGCGCGATGGTCTACGGCAAGACAGACACCGAAGAGATCCAACTGAATGAGGAGACCTTCTGGAGCGGGTCGCCCCACGACAACAACAGTCCGGAGGCCAAAGCCCACCTACAGGCTGTGCGCGACTCGATCTTTGCCGGCAAGGAAGAGGCCGCCCACAGACTCATCGACCAGTATTTCATCAAGGGTCCCCACGGACAGAAGTTCATGCCCCTGGGCAGTGTGATGCTGAAGATGGGACATACTGGCGTGAGCGAGTACCATCGTGAGCTGACGCTTGGCAATGCCCTCAACACGACGTCCTATATATATAAAGGTGTAAGATTCGAGCGCACCGTCTTTGCCTCACAGGCCGACAATGCCGTCATCGTGCATCTCAAGGCCGGCAAGAAGGGTGCCCTGTCGTTCAGTATAGGTTTCGCGACGCCGCTGGAGAACAAGGTGATCCCCCTGTCCGTCTCAGGCAAGAAGTCCGGTCTGCACCAGATTTCAGCCACGGTGAAGAATGTGGACCATGAGGGCATCAAGGGGAATCTGACTGCCGAGTGCCGTGTGGAGGTGAAAGCCGACGGCAAGGTGACGCCCGACAATCAGGAACTCAAGGTCGCCAATGCCTCTGAGGTCACCCTCTATATCGTGGCAGCCACCAACTTCGTGAACTACCACGACGTGAGCGGCGATCCTAAGAAGAGGAACGATCAGGTGCTGAACAGCCTGCGCGGCCAATCATACAAACGCCTGCTGAAGAATCATATCAAGAACTATCAGGAACAGTACAACCGCGTATCGCTGATCCTCCCGAAGTCGGAGAACTCCGCCCTCGAGACGGACAAGCGCCTCCAGGCTTTCGCCCAAAGCTCAACCCTCAACCCTCAAAGCTCAAAGCTCAATGCTCAAAGCTCAAAGCTCAAATCTCAAAGTTCCCCCCTTCCCGATCTCGACATGGTCTCGCTGATGATGCAGTACGGCCGCTATCTGCTGATCTCCTCCTCACAGCCTGGCGGCCAGCCCGCGAACCTCCAGGGCGTGTGGAACGATAAGATCAACGCCCCGTGGGACTCGAAATACACCATCAACATCAACGCCGAGATGAACTACTGGCCTGCCCTCGTGGGCAACCTCGCCGAGACGCAGCAGCCGCTCTTCTCGATGATCCACGACCTGAGTGAGACGGGTGTGAAGACAGCCCAGGAGATGTACGGCTGTCGCGGATGGGTGGCCCACCACAATACCGACCTTTGGCGCATCGCAGGCCCCGTCGACGGCACTACCTGGGGCATGTTCCCCACGGGCGGTGCCTGGCTCACCACCCACCTCTGGCAGCACTATCTCTATACGGGCGACAAACAGTTCCTCGCAGCATACTACCCCGTGATGAAGGGTGCCGCCGACTTCCTGACGGACTACCTGCAGCCCTACCCCGCCGACGGCTATATCAAGCAGGCCGCAGGATGGCTCGTCACCGCCCCCACGGTCTCGCCAGAGCATGGTCCTGTGGGCAAGAACACCACCGTCACGGCGGGCTCTACGATGGACAACCAGATCGTCTTCGACGTGCTCTCACAGACCCTCGCCGCCGCCAGGATCCTCGGTCAGGACCAAACTCAAATCGCAAGCCTCAGATCTCAGATCTCAAAACTCCCTCCGATGCAGATAGGCCGCTACGGACAGTTGCAGGAGTGGATGCAGGACGGTGACGACCCGAACGACGAGCACCGCCACATCTCCCACCTCTACGGACTCTACCCCTCCAACCAGATCTCGCCCTACACACATCCCGACCTCTTCACCGCCGCTGCCAACACCCTGAACCAGCGCGGCGACATGGCCACGGGCTGGAGCCTCGGCTGGAAGATCAACTTCTGGGCCCGTATGCTCGACGGCAACCACGCCTTCCAGATCATCAAGAACATGCTCCACCTGCTGCCCGACGACAGGTCGATGCGCCAATACCCCGACGGACGGACCTACCCGAACCTCTTCGATGCCCATCCCCCCTTCCAGATCGACGGCAACTTCGGCTGTGCGGCAGGCATCTGTGAGATGCTCCTGCAGAGCCACGACAACGCCGTCCACCTGCTGCCCGCCCTGCCCGACGCCTGGCGCGAGGGCTCGGTGAAGGGTCTGCAGGCCCGTGGCGCCTTCACCGTCGACATGGCATGGACAGACGGGCAGTTGCAGCAGGCCACCATCGTCTCGAAGATCGGCGGCACGCTCCGCCTGCGGTCGTATGTACCCCTGAAGGGCAACGGCCTGACACCTGCCTCCGGACCGTGCCCGAATCCGCTCTATGCATCCCCGGAGATCAAGGCACCCCTCCGTTCGCCAGAGCTGAAAGAGCTTCCGCTGGTGCCGCTGAAGGAGGTCTTCGAGTATGATGTCAGCACCGTGCCAGGACAGGTGATTACCGTCAGCCGGCGGTAACTGTCAGCGCCCGACAGTCCTAAAAAATGTCAATGATACTAATTGTAAAGTATTTGATACAAATGGAAAGGTAGATTGCGCAGATTCTTCGTAACTTTGCGGCGCAAAACTTCCGTTGTATGAATTATCGCTTATTATCTATTATTTCATTCTTCTGTGCCGGCCTTAGTTTGTCGGCACAGAATTTTCCTTATCAGAATCCTGAGCTCAGCGCCAAGGAGCGCGCTCAGGATCTTTGCAGTAGACTCACCCTCGAAGAGAAGGCCATGCTCATGCTCGACGAGAGTCCGGCTATCCCGCGGCTGGGCATCAAGAAGTTCTTCTGGTGGAGCGAGGCCCTCCACGGCGCTGCCAACATGGGCAACGTCACCGTCTTCCCCGAGCCTGTGGCGATGGCATCGTCGTTCAATCCCGACCTGCTCTACAAGTGCTTCGACGTGGCCTCCACGGAGTTCCGTGCGCAATATAACCATCGCATGTACGACCAGCAGGGCGAAGACCAGAAGTTTCACAGCCTCTCGGTGTGGACACCCAATGTGAACATCTTCCGCGACCCCCGCTGGGGTAGAGGACAGGAGACCTACGGCGAAGACCCGTACCTCACCTCCGTGATGGGCACGCAGGTGGTGCGCGGCCTGCAGGGCCCTGAAGACTCGAAGTATCGCAAGCTGTGGGCCTGTGCCAAGCACTATGCCGTGCACAGCGGCCCGGAGTACACCCGTCATACGGCCAATGTAAACAATGTGTCGCCGCGCGACTTCTGGGAGACCTACATGCCCGCCTTCAAGACGCTCGTGCAGGATGCGAAGGTGCGCGAGGTGATGTGCGCCTACCAGCGCCTCGACGACGACCCCTGCTGCGGCTCGAACCGTCTGCTGCAGACGATCCTGCGCGACGAGTGGGGATTCCAGTACCTCGTGGTCAGCGACTGCGGCGCCGTCAGCGACTTCTATACCTCCCACAAGAGCTCCTCCTCGCCCGTTACCGCCTCTGCCAAGGCCACCCTCGCCGGTACCGATGTGGAGTGCGGCTTTGGCTATGCCTATAAGAGCATCCCCGAGGCCGTGCGGCGCGGACTCATCACCGAAGCAGAGGTCGACAAGCACGTCGTCCGTCTGCTTGAAGGCCGTTTCGACCTCGGTGAGATGGATGACCCATCGCTCGTAGAGTGGTCGAAGATTCCCTATACCGCCATGTCTACCAAGGCCTCGGCACAACTGTCGCTCGACATGGCCCGGCAGTCGATGGTGCTCCTCCAGAACAAGGGCGGCATCCTGCCGCTGAAGCGCAATGCAGAGAAAATCGCCATCATCGGACCCAATGCCGACAACATGCCGATGATGTGGGGCAACTACAATGGCACGCCCAACAAGACCATCACCATCCTCGACGGCGTCAAGGCGAAGCAGAAGAAACTCTTCTATGCGGCCGGCTGCGACCTCACCTACGACAAGGTGATGGAGTGCCACATGGCCACCGAGTGTGTCGCCCCCGACGGCAAGAAAGGTCTTCGCGGCACTTTCTGGAACAACCGTAAGATGGAGGGCAAGCCCGTCACCACGCAGTACTACACCCAGCCGCTGGCCGTCACCACCTTCGGCATGCATAACTTCGCCCCAGGCGTACAGCTCGAAGACTTCTCGGCGAAGTACGAGACCGTCTTCACCCCGAAGGAGGCTGGCGAATATGTGGTGAACGTCGACGGCACAGGCCATTTCGAACTCTATATCGATGGCGAGCGGAAGTTCTCGCATACCATCTGGCGCACCACCCCGAACCGCGTGGCCATCCAGGCCGAGAAGGGCAAGAGCTATGCCATCGAGGTGCGCTTCGCCCACGTGCAGACCTACAATGCCGACCTGAAGATCAATATCGCCCGCGAACTCGCCATCGACTATCAGCAGACCATCGCCCAGCTGAAGGGCATCGACAAGGTGATCTTCGTGGGTGGCATCGCTCCGAGTCTGGAGGGTGAGGAGATGCCCGTCGACATCGACGGCTTCAAGGGTGGCGACCGTACTCACATCGAACTGCCGAAGGTGCAGCGCGAGTTCCTCCAGGCGCTGAAGGCCGCTGGCAAGCAGGTCATCTTCGTCTGCTGCTCTGGCTCTGCCATCGCCCTGCTGCCCGAGACGGAGAGCTGCGACGCCATCCTGCAGGCCTGGTATCCGGGTCAGGAGGGCGGCACGGCCGTGGCCGACGTGCTCTTCGGCGACGTGAACCCCTCGGGCAAACTGCCCGTCACCTTCTACAAGAGCTCGTCGCAGTTGCCCGACTACGAGGACTACTCGATGAAGGGCCGCACCTACCGCTACTTCAACGACGCCCTCTTCCCCTTCGGCTATGGCCTGAGCTATACGGAGTGGAAGGTGGAAGGTGGAAAGTGGAAAGCGGATGCCAATGGCGGCGGAACCGTCACCGTGGATGTCACCAACACGGGCAGCCGTCAGGGCGCCGAGACGGTGCAGCTCTATATCCGCAACCTGCAAGACCCTGAGGGGCCGCTGAAGTCGCTGCGTGCCTTCCAGCGTGTCACCCTCAGTCCGGGGCAGACGAAGACCGTCAGCCTCAGTCTCGACCGCAAGAGTTTCGAGTTCTGGGACGAGGAGACCAACACAATGCGCACGAAGGCCGGCCAGTATGAGTTACTCTATGGCACCAGCTCGGCCGACGATGACCTCCGCAAACTGACTGTAACTATACAATAACCCTATAATAATAATTAAACAATGAAGAAGAAAACTATTTCCGCACTGATGCTCGCCTGTCTGAGCATCTTGCCTGCAATGGCACAGTGGGGCCGTCCTGTAGACTACGCAGCAGGCCCTGGCCTGAAGGATGCCTACAAGGATTACTTCACGATTGGTGTTGCCGTCAACAAGACCAACATCTCTGATCCCGCTCAGACCGCCATCATCAAAAAGCAGTTCAACAGCGTGACAGCCGAGAACGCTTGGAAACCAGGCGAGATTCATCCGAAAGAGGGTGTCTGGAACTTCGGCTTAGCCGACAGCATCGCCAACTTCTGCCGCGAGAACGGCATCAAGATGCGTGGCCACTGCCTCTGCTGGCACTCTCAGTTTGCCGACTGGATGTTCACCGACAAGAAGGGCAAGCCTGTTAAGAAGGAAGTGTTCTACGAGCGTCTGCGCGAGCATATCCACACCGTGGTGAACCGTTATAAAGACGTGGTCTATGCCTGGGACGTGGTCAACGAGGCCATGGCCGACGACGGCCGTCCGTTCGAGTTCGTCGATGGCAAGATGGTTCCTGCCAGCCCCTATCGTCAGAGCCGTCATTTCAAGCTCTGCGGTGACGAGTTCATCGCCAAGGCCTTTGAGTTCGCCCGTGAGGCAGACCCCACAGGTGTGCTGATCTACAACGACTACAGCTGCGTGGACAACGGCAAGCGTGAACGTATCTACAACATGGTGAAGAAGATGAAGGACGCTGGTGTGCCCATCGACGGTATCGGCATGCAGGGCCACTACAATATCTACTTCCCCGACGAGGAGCAACTTGAGAAGGCCATCAACCGTTTCAAGGAGATTGTCAACATCATCCACATCACCGAACTCGACCTCCGTACCAACACCGAGAGCGGCGGCCAGTTGATGTTCGCCCGTGGCGAGGCCAAGCCTCAGGCTCCCTATATCGGCACCCTGCAGGAAGACCAGTACGCACGTCTGTTCAAGGTGTTCCGCAAGCATGCTGACGTCATCAAGAACGTGACCTTCTGGAACCTCAGCGACAAGGACTCGTGGCTAGGTGTGAACAACCATCCGCTTCCCTTCGATGAGAACTTCAAGGCCAAGCGCTCGCTGCAGATCATCCGCGACTTCGACGCTGCTGCAGACAACCGCGTGCCTAAGGACGACTGGGTGCCCAACCCCATGAACCAGCCCGGACAGGAATATCCGCAGGTGAACAGCGAGGGCTTCGCCCGCTTCCGCGTCGTTGCTCCTGATGCCAAGTCTGTCATTGTCAGCCTCGGCCTCGGCGGTCGTGGTGGCACCGTGCTCCGCAAGGATAAGGACGGCGTGTGGACAGGCACCACTGAGGGTCCGATGGATCCCGGCTTCCACTACTACCACCTGACCATCGACGGCGGCGTGTTCAACGATCCCGGCACACACAACTACTTCGGCTCCTGCCGTTGGGAGAGCGGTATCGAGATCCCTGCCCCCGACCAGGACTTCTACGCCTGGCGCAAGGACATCCCCCACGGCAACATCCAGCAGGTGAACTTCTGGTCGGAGAGCACCGGCAAGATGCAGACGGCCAACGTCTATCTGCCCAGCGGCTACGGCAAGCTCGTCAAGGGCAAGCAGGAGCGCTATCCCGTGCTCTATCTGCAGCACGGCTGGGGTGAGAACGAGACCAGCTGGCCCGTGCAGGGCAAGGCCGGCATCATCATGGACAACCTGATTGCCGACGGCAAGATCAAGCCCTTCATCGTCGTCATGGCCTACGGTCTGACCAACGACTTCAAGTTCGGCACCATCGGCAAGTTCACCGCCGAGGAGTTCGAGAAACTGCTCATCGACGAGCTGATGCCCGTCATCGACCAGCAGTTCCTCACCAAGCCCGGCAAGTGGAACCGTGCCCTGGCAGGTCTCTCGATGGGTGGCATGGAGACGAAGCTCATCACCCTGCGCCGTCCCGAGGTGTTCGGCTACTGGGGTCTGCTCAGCGGCGGCCAGTATGCCCCCGACGAGATCAAGGACCCGAAGGTCGTGAAGTACATCTTCGAGGGCTGCGGCTCTAAGGAGAACCCCGACGGCATCAACAAGAGCGTCGCCGACCTGAAGGCTGCCGGCTACAATGCCGAGGGTCTCATCTCCGAGGGTACCGCCCACGAGTTCCTCACCTGGCGCCGCTGCCTCTATCAGATGGCCCAGAGCCTGTTCAAGTAAAATTGTGCTATCCAACTTATAAAATGGAGGGCGACCGCAGATGCAGTCGCCCTCCATTTTATCACATACCCTTTACTTATACTTCTTGACGCGGGCATCGTCGATGACCCCGCTCCAGTTGAGGCCGAAGGCGAAGTCGTAGCTGTGGCCGTCGGCATCCTGGTAGCAGCGCATGTCGCGGGGCACGTCCTCGAGCTGCTGCTCGACGGTGGCCATGTCGGCGGGCATCTGCATGGGTAGCAGGGCAGAGGGCTCGGCCTTACCGCTGATGATGTCGAGCAAGGCCTGGTGCTGCACGCTGAACGACAGCAGGATGGCGTCGGCATGCGGCTCGATCTCGGCGAGGACGACGGGACGTCCCGTCTCAATGATGACGACGACAGGCTTCTGACCCATCGCCTGCTTCGTGGCGGCCACGAGCAGCATGTCGTCGCGGTTGTAGGCCTTGACGGTCTTGCCCCGGAAGCTGCGGTTCACGGTCTTCTCCATGGGATCGCCGCCGGCGACGCTCACGGCGCGGGCCTCACGGGCGGTATAGTCGTCGTACTGCAGGCTGAAGGGCAGATAGCCGTTGCCGCCGCGCTTCACGTCGTCGTAGCTGAAGCCAAAGCCCGTGCTGGGCTCCTCGATGAGACAGAGGGCGAAGTCGGCCTGCTCGGGACTGTCGACGACGTCGAAGTATTTCCTGACGAGGTCGAGACTGACGGGCTCGACGGTCTTCTCCTCAGAGATGCCGCCCCAGGCACCCGGGATGGCGGGGAAGTGGCGCTTGGGCACGTAGACCCGCTTGCGGTCCTTCACGGGCAGCACGCTGTTGTCATGGTTCTTGAGCATGACGACCGACTTGAGCTGTGCCTCATAGCCCTCCTTCATATATTCGGCCTTGCCCACGATGCCGGCGGTCTCGGCTGGGTCGAGGTAAGGGTTCTCGAAGAGTCCCACACGGAACACGTTGAGCAGCAGGCGGCGCGCCGACTGTTCGAAGCGCTCGCGGGCACTCGCCTCGCCCTGATCCTTCGCCCACATCTGATAGGCCTCGACGACGGGGCCGATGGCGTTGTTGCCGCCAAACTGGTCGACGCCGGCCTGCAGGATCTTATAGTGGCGCTCGGCTTCGCTGAAGGCCTCCATGCCCCAGGGCTTGCCGCCGCGCGGAGAGTCGAGCACCTTCATGTCCTGGGTGATGCCCCAGTCGGTGCAGACGACACCCTCGAAGCGGGCCTCGTCGCGCAGCTGCTGCTGGATGAGCCAACGGCTGTAGCTGCCGCCCACGTTCTCACCCGAGGG
>OCTX012113688.1_pt1 | contig 11550 bp, 7 predicted proteins | sample 1539691 | NCBI WGS metagenome assembly OCTX01 (sample SAMN02144231, study PRJEB22623) | gut metagenome | biome: sheep rumen | host: Ovis aries | place: New Zealand | reverse complement strand
GACTCCGGAACATACCTCCGGAAGCCAGCTGATCTTCCGGGACAATACCGCTCCGATGATTGTGGGCAAGCATGTGCTGGTGCTGGCAGCTTCCCTGACCACCGGCTTTACCGCCCGCTCCGCCATCGAGGCTATCCGGTATTACAACGGTGTGCCCGCAGGTGTATCAGCCATCTTCTCCGCGATTGATGAATGTGAAGGCTTCCCGGTCAAGAGTGTTTTCACCGTAAAGGAGAACCTCCCCGATTATGTCAGCTGCTCCTCCCACAACTGCCCGATGTGCAAGGCAGGGGAAAAGCTGACAGGACTGGTCAACAGCCACGGCGTTTCCTCCTTCTGAGGGCGTACTTTTTGGAAAAACGGAAGCCGGGCATGATGCCCGGCTTCCGTTGTGATTCAATGCCATTTGTCTTACTGACCTGCCGTAAAGACGCTTGCCTGATCCCGGATCGCTTGTCAGGCACAGACAGTATCCGCAGTGCTTCCATCATGAACACCTTGCCTCCGCGTCATCCCGGGGAACCCACATGAGCATGCCATAGCAGCCATAGCCCTCGTAAACAAAGGCGACGTTGTACATGCTGATTTCGGGTGTTTCCTCCGCGACCCAGGCTTCAGTGTCGCCCAGGCTGTCCGGTTTGACTGCATAGGGTTACAGCAATCTGCCGCAAGATAAAAAACATCCCGGGGACCTTTGTAAATAAGGCCCCGGGGATTTTGATATTATTCGAACTCGATAATGGAAAAGTGTTTTCTACTACATGTAGCGGTATGAATTACTTTCGAAGTACTACATTTATACACATTCCATATATTCTACCTCGCTTTCCGACTTTTTGTGTCCGAAACTGGTCCGCTGACAATATGCGCGTGAGCTTTCTGCTAAAAGACAATGCTTTTGATGAATGCAAGATCTTTTTCCAGGGCTTCATCGTCAGAGACATCAAGCCAGTTCTTATCAGATTTGTGTAATTCCTGCAGATAGTCGGGATTTGTGAACATCCGCTCCACTCTCGCAACGACCGTTTTCATGTCAGACACATTCTGCAGCGTTGTATCGTTGAAAATGTATTTTGAATACAGTCCTTCAACTGATTCATGTTCACCCGTTCGCTCAGGTAGAAGATGTCGAATACATCCTTGTATCTGGTATTCCGGACCCCGAATCTTACCATGGATTTGAGCTTTTCGGTAATCATCTGTGCCGGGGAGTTTATGAGAAGACTTACGGCATTTTCCTGAAAGCCTACGTCAAAAGCATATTCATCCTGCTCTATGGAAAGATCGTTATGTACGCCGATGTCCATTTTCAGAGAAATAGTAGTTGCTTCTGTGTCCGTGACAGAAATGAAAATGCGCTTCCCTTTGTAATCCTGATGATTGAGCTCTGTGATCTTTCCGTAGAGTTTTATGGTCAGTCCGTCGATACAATTAAGCTTTTTCACAAATGTGCGAATGGAGTCATCGGAGATGGAATACCTGATGAAATCCAGATCGAGATCCTGAGTGGCGCGGCGGGCATTGCCGGAAATACTTCTCATGACAACCCCGCCTTTTATTGTGGCGTTTTGCGCCATGCCACTGTCCGCTATGGCCTTCAGGACAATATCCTGCCCAAGCTTTGACTGAGCGTTCTGTTCACTGTAGCCGGCTGCTTTGAGCTTTTCAATCTCATCATACAGATTCATCAGAGCACCTCCATCTGTATCATATTCATAAGCTTTGCACTGCTTTTAAACATGGCGGCATATTCCTCGACCAAACCGAAATCCAGATTGAAGGATAGTTTACGGTAGTTGTTGATGATTTCTTTGTAATAATCCATTGGTGTTTTAGACTTAAAACGCATAAGCTCGATCAGCATACGCTCTTTATCATATATGCGGATGCTGGAATTGTTATATTGTATTTTCGTAATACCGGCATCAAATATATCGTCTTTCAGGAAGGACTGACTGATGCGAGGATCCTTTATTCTGGTATCCGTCCGTCGGGTTGCAAGGTAGTAATGATCCGGTATCACATCTGTCAGCGAATGATAATAAAAGGCACTCTTTCCGGTACAAACTGTTTTCGGATATTTCAGCATGATTACATCTATTTCAGAAGCATTGCGAAGGGTGGAGTATATTCCTTTTTCTTTCATGAAGAGATTTCCGTTTCCGATCTCTTTTTTTAATTGATAATCGCTTCCATATTTGTCCATGCATTCCTGATAGGTCAGAAGCATAGGATCACCCCGTGTTAGAGTAAATATTCACACGAATAGCAAATCGTGTGTACAACCGCTTTAATTATAACATTATTTATTGAAAAAGCAAGAAGAAAAAAAGCAAACATACACACAGAAACCACATTGTGTGTATGTTTGCTTTACTGAGATTCCCGTTGTGATTCAGAAACTCCTGTCTGGCTGCCCTCTTTCTCCTGTGCGGTCGCTGTCGTGGACGACCAACCCCAGGGCTTTAGCGTTCATCGCCAGATCTAGCCGGCTTTCAAAGCCGGTTTTTTCCATGATGTTCTGGATATGCCGTTTCACTGTGTTGACGGAAATGTTCAGCTGTTCGGCGATCTCTTCGTTGGTCAGGCTGCCGGTCAGCTCCCGCAGCACGTCCAGCTCCCGGTCCGTCAGGTCCGCGCGGGTCACGGCGCCGAAGGGAACCCTCGGCGCGTCTCCCGGATAGACCGATTCGCCGTTCATGGTCCGGTCCATGATTTCAATCAGGCTGTGGCTGTCATATTCCTTGTACCAGAAGCTTTCAATGCCGATAGCCCGGGCTTTTTCCTCCCAGCTTGTCTCCGAAGCGGAGGTCGTCAGAATGATCCGGATTTCCGGATGCTTCTGCTTGATCGCTTCAGCGGCGGTCAGGCCGTCCACACCGTCCTGCATCATCACATCCAGGATCAGCAGGTCGGTTTCGTGCGCGTCCACATAGGTAGCGGCATCCTCGGCTGTCCGGAGCCCGGCCAGCAGCTCATACCGGATGGCCGCACGGACATACATTTCAAAGAAGCCCCTGGAAATATTCTGGTCGTCTGCCACAACCACCCTGATACGATCGCTCATATTGGACTCCTTTCTGAATCAGGATCAGCAGGAAGCTGGAGTACCAGGGCAAAAGCCGGCGAGCTTTCCACCGTCATGGCGCCGCCAGCGGCTTCCGTATGCCTCCGAAGGGACAGCAGTCCGCCGCTTTCCGTAACCGGTTCTTTCGGCGGCCGGCCGTTATTGGTAATCCGGACGATCCATTCCTTTTCGTTTTCCTCCGGCCGAAGCACCAGCCGGTCGCCTTCGGCGTGCTTGACCGCGTTCGCGGCACATTCCTGGACCGCCTGGGCCAGCAGCGCCCGGTATGCGGGGTTTTCAGGCAGGGAGCCGAGGATTTCCGTCTGCACGCCGATGCTCTTCGCCAGCGCCAGCGACTGCTGGAACCGGTCCGTCTGGCTCTCGGAAGGCGCTTCCGCTTCCCGAAGCAGGAACCGGTTCATTTCAAGGGTCGCCATCCGGACCAGTTCCGCGTCCGTGCTGTCCGGATGCTCCAGGGTATGGCGCCCCATCAGGAGAACCTGTCCCAGCTGGTTATGCAGGGCGGTCCGGGCCGCGGCTTCCTCCTGCGCGATGAACATATCTCCCGAAAGATCGCTGACTTCCTTCATGCGGCGCTGCAGTTCCTGCAGGTGTTCATTCCTGTCCCGGAGTTCCTCCATGATCCGGTACGGCGCCGTCACGTCGGACGCAGTCAGCTGCTCGTATTCCGTGCTGTTCCCCGATATGTGCTTCCCGGCGAAACGCCATACCGTACCTTCTTCCGTATGCGCCAGGATCTCATTGCCCTGTTTTTCGCCGTTTTCTTCCAGGTATTCCCGGAAACAGGCCGCATCGGAAAGCGTTCCGCCGGTCAGGCTCCTGCAGAGTCCGTCCATCTGCAGGTTCGAAAGCAGCACGGTTCCGTCCGGGGCGCTGATGCAGATGCCTTCCGGCAACAGGTTCACCGTTTCCCGGATCGCGTCCGGCGTCAGGTGGTTCAGGCGGTATCGGCGGTCGTCCCGCAGAAGGAGGAGAAGAATCGCCGCGGAAAGGATTTCCGGGATGGCGTACAGTCCCCAGGGCAGTCCGAAGAGCGCGGTCTGGAACGCATGGTAGCGGGGATCCGGTTCCGTCAGGTAAGCGAACCGCGCGCAGTCCATGAGCACCAGGAACAGGAGGAACCCGGCCAGCAGGTTCAGGCCCGCGGCCAGGAGAATCCGCCGGCTGCGGCGCGCCAGGATACTGCGGATCAGCGCAATCAGGCTGCCGATCACAAGGGCCAGGGAGCCCAGGGTGACCGCATACCAGATCAATGAGCTTTTTGTCAGCCATATCGCTTTCATTCTGCAGCGCCCTCCTTCCTTCTGTGAACAGTCAGAAAGACGGTGCCTTCGCTGCTGCGTGCTTCCACCGGGAGGACTGTTTCCGGAAGGACCATCTCCCGGTCCGTTTCCATGGCCATCCGGATGCCGGTGCCGGTCAGGGAGACGGTCAGCCTCCGCAGGGCGTGCAGCCAGGATTCGATTACGGTTTCAAAGGTGTCGTACAGTTCATGGATATCGGATAGCGGAAAGTCCGTCGTTTCCTCCCCGACGGCCGCGGCTTCCACTCCGCAGCATTTCAGGAAGCGGGCGGATTCCTGCAGGGCCAGGAACAGTTCCCGGTTTTTCGCCGGCAGGGAGGTTTCGTCCAGCAAGAGCAGGTTGCTCTTCCGTTTGCACCAGGCGTTCAGCACGCAGCATTCGCCGAGCGCGCCGCCGAAATCTTCGGTTCCGGGTTCCGCCTCCTCCAGCAGTTTTTCAATCCGCTTCTGGCGGGGATAAAGGATTTCTGCGATCCGGTCATATATCTGGTTCTGGGCGTCCAGCCGCGCCTTTTTTTCTTTCAATTCGTTTTCCCTGCGGATCAGGTTGTTTTCTTCCCGGAGGATCTCATTCGCGGATTCCAGCCGGCGGTTTTCCCGGCGGAGTTCGCTTTCGTCTTCCGCCCAGAAAGCGTATCCGGCCCGGATCCCCATGCCGGACAGGCGAAGTTCCTCCCGCGGATACACAGGGTGCTCCAGGGAGGTCCGCAGTTCCTCCTGCGAAGCGGGAACCGGCCGGTCGGTCCTGTACACCGGCGCCAGCTCCCGGTCTGTGATCATCACGGGCAGTCCGAGCTGTTCAAAGAAACCGATATGGTTTTCGTTGCTCGGGATCAGCCGGTTCCGGATACAGACTTCAAAGACCCCCAGCATGCCGAAAATGTTGATCTCCTGGGTGCTGTACGGCTGGTGCACACGCAGCCAGTCCCATACCAGCATATTCATCACCAGCATGAAGAGCCAGGCCAGGGTTGCCCCTGTGAGGAGGACAATTCCCTTCGCGGGACGGCGGCCCGTTTCCCGGAACAGAAGGATCAGCCCGACGACAAAGGTCAGGATCATCCACGCGTACAGCAGATAGAAACCGATCCCCTGGGAGTATCTTCCGGTCACGATGGTCAGCTCCGGATAATCCGCCCGGGGACGGTAAACCAGATGATGCAGATCATTCGTCAGCACCATCACAGCCAGAAGCGACGCCGGAACCAGGATGATGCGTTCGTCCCATCTTTTTCCATCCTGCCGCCCATGGCAGATCCGGACGCAGGCCATCAGGAAAAGGGCCGGGCTCATGGTCTGCGGGATCCAGTAGATATATTTGGTGAAGCGATTCACTTTCAAATCGCCGGGAGCATCCCCGACAATCCGGTTGCTGAATACCTGCACCGCCAGCAGGCAGAGCATCATGATCCCCGCGGTGACCATATAAGTCCTCACCCGCGTCGGCAGCAGCCGGGAACGCACGGACCGGATCCAGAACAGGATCAGGCCGGCAAAGACAGTAAACCTTCCGGTGAACAGGAAAGAGTTCAGGAACAGGTTCTCCGTCGGATCAAAATAATGAAAAACGCCGCCCAGCAAAAGGAAACCGATAAACAGCGCAGTGCTCCGCCGGGCCGCCCGGTGTTCCATTTCCGCTCCCTCCTTCCGGATTTATTATAAAGCGGCAGGCCCCCGGTGTATATCACCTGTTTGTACCATCTTTTTTGGAACGCTTTCGGGCAGGCGATCACCCAAAAACATGAAAAAATGAATCTTTTTACTCCAAAATGGTACGAATAGGTGATATACACCCGGAAACCGGCTCCCTATAATTGGAATTGGATACAAAGTTTGAAAAACATACGGGGACCCGGGAAAAGGAGGAAGAGGAGAATGAGGAGGATGCTGAAATACCTGCTGGCGGCGCTGTGGATTGCTGCAGTGGTGGCGCTGCTGACAACCGCTTCAGCGGAACCGGACAAGGCTGATTGTCCGATCAGCAGCGAACACGATTGGAAGCTGGTGCATGAGGATTCACCCACCTGTGACAGTGGAGGAGCCAGATACTGGGAGTGCGATAATTGTGGAACCCAAATAACAGAAACCATCCCGGAACTGGGGCATGACTATCAATACGAAACCCAGGCCGCTACCTGTACGGAAACGGGGTACACCCGTAACAGATGTACGCGCTGCGGGAATATTTTTGATCAGATTGATGTCCCGGCTTTGGGACATGACTGGGACGGCGGCGTGGTGACAACAGCCGCGACCTGCACGACTGACGGTGTGCGGACCTATACCTGTACCCGCTGCAAGGATACCCGGACGGAGAGCATTCCTGCGACCGGGCATGACGCTGTTGGCCTCCTGCCGATCTCCCCTACCTGCACAACCGCCGGAAAGACCTCGGGAACGATTTGTTCCGTATGCGGGGAGATCCTGAAGGCACAGGAGGATGATCCGCCTCTGGGCCATAACTGGGACGGCGGTAATTATACCGCGCCGACTTGTACGACTGACGGCAGCAGCATCTTTACTTGTACCCGGTGCGGTGAGACGCGGACGGAAATTTTTCCTGCGACCGGCCATGTCTGGAGCAGCGGAATGGTGATTACACCGTGCACATGCACAACAGACGGCGAGCAGGTCTTCACCTGTAACAACAACTGCGGCGAGACGCGGACAGAAAGCCTTCCCGCGACCGGGCACAATCTTATACCGATCCCCGCGAGTGCCGCTACCTGCACAAAAGCCGGAAAGACGGAGGGCAAACTGTGTACCCTGTGCGGAACGGAAGTGGAAAAACAACAGGATATCCCCGCACTGGGCCACAGCTGGGACGGCGGCACGGTGACGACAGCCGCGACCTGTACGACTGCCGGCGTGAAAACCTATACCTGCAGCCGCTGCGGTGATGACAGAACCGAAGCAATTCCGGCTACCGGGCATACCGCGGTAACGCTTCCCGCGGTCGCCGCGACCTGCACCACGGGCGGGAAGACAGAAGGCAGCCAGTGTTCAGCATGCGGAGCTGTTTTGACGATCCCGCAGGATACGGCAGCCCTGGGCCACAACTGGGATGAAGGCAAGGTGACCAAAGAAGCCGGATACCTGGAGGCAGGCGAGATTACCTACACCTGCAAACGGGACGCCTCCCACACGAAAACGGAAGCCACGCCTCTGAAGGAAGTGCCGGGAGAGTATTCCGATGTCATGAGCATGCTGCGGAAAGATCCGACAGACGGGGAAGGCGAAACGCTTACCATCGTCGTACAGCCTGCCGGCGGCGTGCTGAAGGACGGCTTTACGCTGTCAGTTGAAGCGGCTGGTGGAACAGAACCATACACCTATGTATGGTATCGGCTGAACGGCCACGAAAGCATAACCGGCGCTGCGGCAGCAAAGGAATTCGACTGGCTGGGATCCCGGGCAGAGGCCCGGTACGGAAAAGTGCTTGCCGCAGCGGGGCGCCTTGCGAAACTCAATACCGGCAACCGGGAAATTCTGGAAGGCGCTGTTCCGGAAACAACCGTTTCGGTCAAAGCCTTTTCCGATCGTGTGGGGGACAATTCCCCGGATTATACCCCCGATCAGCCGGGAACCTATTACTGCGTGGTAACGGACGACGCAGAGAACGCCGTAACATCCATCCGGGTCAGTGTCAGCGTTCCCCTCTATATCTCGGAACATCCGAAAAACGCGAACAAGCACGGAAATGACGCCGTGTACCTTCGCTGCGTAGCGGCGGGCGGAGAACCTGCGGAGGACGGCACCTATACGTACTCCTGGTATCAGAATGGCGACGTACCGGTCTTCCTTGCGAAGAACGCCACCGGCCGGGTACAGGTGTTTGAAACCGGGGATTACTTCTGCGTGGTGAGAGACAACGCCGGAGGCAGCCAGACTTCCTTACTGGCGCAGGTATATGACACAAAGCTGCTGACAGCGAGGGTTGTGAATGATTTTATGCCCTTCATACCGGATGTGCCGTCCGGACCCTTCATGCTGACGGTTTCCGGCGGCGTTCCTCCGTACGAATGCGCATGCACGTATGACGGCGTAACGGAAACAAAGGCAATGGACGGAACAAATGCCTGCGAATGGGACAGCTCGCGGCCCGGAACGTATACCTTCACCGTTACGGACAGCATGGGAGAAACCGTGACCGCGGCGGCAAAAGCCGATTACATGCCGCTGCAATTCGAACAGCAGCCGGAGGGTGGAAAACTGCCGGCGGACGGCAACGGGATCGACCTGCAGGTGACGATATCGGAATTTGAAGAGTATCCTCCGGTGGCGCCTTTCACCTGGACGCTGTACAGGGACGGGGTGGCTTATATGGACGGCATCTCGGAAACCCGGAAGATCACAGCCAAACCGGGCGAACCGGGAGCGTATATGTTCCATGTGGAAGACAGCGGCGGCCGGAAAGGCGATACAGTGATCGCGACGGTTGAGGACAGCGAGATTCAGATCGTCCGGATCGACGTGGACGGTGTCTGGAAGCGTGAAGGCGATACGGTACAGCTGATGGTCATTACGGAAGGAAACATCGCGCTGGCTTACCGGTGGTACTGGCTCGGCACCGAAAAGGCCATTGACGCGCCGGTGGTCGGCGAGGAAGTGATCTGCGATGCGGAACGTCCCGGGAAATACATGGTCCGGGTGGAAGATGTCAACCATAAATTTGCCTGGGGGTACTGCACGGTGGAATATACCGGTGCGGAACCGCTGAATCCTTTCATTATCGAACAGCCGAAGGACTGGGTGTGGATGGAGGAAGACACCAGCAGGGAAGTACGCAAAGTAACCCTGCACTGCAAGGCAACCGGCGAGCATCTGCTGTACAACTGGATGAAGGAGGGCGGCGACTGGCTACCGATCGGAGGAGGCGAGACGCTGGAGATGACCGGTACTCAGCAGGAACTGAAGGGGCGGTATTACTGCATCGTGTACGACTTTGATACAGGGAAGGAAACCCGGAGCGATACGGTGTACGTCCAGGTGAAGCTTTCCTGTGAAATCAACGGCCTGGACGGGGATTACCTGATCTGGTCCGTCCACGGCGGATTCGGCCACTGGAAGGTGAAAATTTACGATGGCACGTACCTCGAGGATTGGGACACATGCTATGACGGGGCTACGACAAACCGCAGAACAAAAGTGAAGCCATACGAAAAAATCCCGTACTATGACAAAGAAATCGGGCGCTGGGTTTTAACAAAAGTGGAAAAACACTTCCATCTTGTGGTGACAGACAGGTACGGCCAGACCTGCGAAAGCGGCGTCTACTGATACGGGAAGCGGATATGGCTGCGCATGAACAGAAGGGGGAAAACGACATGAAAAAGTGTACCTCAATCATCCTGATCCTGGTCCTGCTGCTTTGCTGCGTTCCCGCGGTAGCTGAGGAGACCGCCGCGGACATTACGGGCGACTGGTTCGGGAACCTGAACGGTATTCCGGTGAAGATAACGCTTGGGGCGGACGGGATTTATGCCGTGAGCATTCCGGGAGATGAGCCGGAAACCGGTACCTGGGAAGAACAGGACGGATATATATACCTGAACGGATCCGAAACGCCGGAATACTGCGTGATCGGAGACAAGCTGTTTCTGAATGAACTTCTCACGTTCTTCAGCCGGGAACAGCAGGACATTTACACGCCTGCAGCGCCGACCGCGGAGATCCCGACGGAAGCATGGCGCGGATACTGGATCTGCGCCTATGTGGACGTGGACGCAACAGCGTATCCGGCTTCCCTGCTGAACGATAAGACGGACCTGTATCTGGAAGGCACCAGTGCGATTCTGGGCGGGCCGGTACTTTGCGACATTCAGGTGGAGATGGAAAGCGCGGACGGCGCCCTGGTCTGCACCGCGGAAGGGATCACCGTAACCCTCCGGATGCAGCAGGACAATTTCCTGCGGATGACAATGGATACCGGAGAGGAGACCATGACCTGGTACCTGAGAGCAGCCGGGACCGCTGAAAAAGATTAACCCCTTTCTGATCCGGCCGACCGTACAACCGGAGAGCAAGAGTGGATCATGAGAATATTGACCCGGAAAAATGGGTCAAAAACAGGTTGCGAGGCAAAAAGAATCCCCGGGCACCTTTGAAAAATAAGGCGGCCCGGGGATTGTGTTCTTATTCGCTTCGATCGTTGCAACCGATCATCGTGCACCTTCGGTTCCGATTCTCGGGCTTCTGTAGCATCGGTGGCGTTACCTGCCCGGACTTTGTCTGTGGCTCGTCAATCGCAGACGCTCACTCAAACTCGATGGTGGCGACAGGTTTTTCACTGATGTCCCACAGGACGCGGTTGACGCCGGGGACGGTCTGGATGATCCGGTCGCGCATGGTGCAAAGAACGGGGAAGGGAATCTCCGGAACGGAAGCGGTGACAGCGTCCACAGTGTTGACGGCACGGATGATCACAGCCCAGCCCATATAACGTTCGCCCTTGCCGTCCACATAGCGGATACCGGTAGACTGGAAGTCGGGGACAACACAGAAGTACTGCCACGGGACTTCCGGCAGCTTGCCGATCTCCTCCCGGACGATGGCGTCCGCTTCGCGGAGGGCTTCCAGGCGGTCACGGGTGATGGCGCCGACGCAGCGGACGCCGAGGCCCGGGCCGGGGAAGGGCTGACGGTATACCATGCCGTCCGGCAGACCCAGAGTTTTGCCGACCACGCGGACTTCATCCTTATACAGGAGCTTCACAGGTTCCACCAGCTCGAACTGCAGATCGTCCGGCAGGCCGCCGACGTTGTGATGAGCCTTGACGCCGACGCTCTCGGTGATATCGGGATAGATGGTTCCCTGAGCCAGGAAGGCAATACCATCCTGCTTGCGGGCTTCTTCCTCGAAAACGCGAATGAACTCGGCACCGATGATCTTGCGCTTCTGTTCCGGATCGCTGACGCCGGCCAGCTTATCCAGGAAGCGGTCCACCGCGTCCACATAAATCAGGTTGGCATTCATCTGGTTACGGAAAACTTCGATGACCTGCTCCGGTTCGCCCTTGCGCAGGAGGCCGTGGTTGACGTGAACGCAGACCAGATTCCGGCCGATGGCTTTGATCAGCAGAGCTGCGACAACAGAGCTGTCCACGCCGCCGGACAGGGCCAGCAGAACCTTTTTATCCCCGACCTGTTCCCGGACTGCC
>OCTX011858003.1_pt1 | contig 11551 bp, 9 predicted proteins | sample 1539691 | NCBI WGS metagenome assembly OCTX01 (sample SAMN02144231, study PRJEB22623) | gut metagenome | biome: sheep rumen | host: Ovis aries | place: New Zealand | reverse complement strand
GAAATTTTTGCTAAAAAAGTTGGAAAACCTACACCTTTTGACTTTACTCACTGATAGTCAGCGGTTTAGAGGGTGTATGTTGGTCGAAAAAACGAGGGCAAACATACACCTTTCCAATCTTTTTGTACATGTTTGACAAAATCTAGGAGTCATTCTGATTTTGTTTCACTACCGTTTCTAAAATTGAAACAAACAGTTTCCATAGTAGAAACAAACAGTTTCCACAGTAGAAACAAATAGTTTCTATTTGAAGTGTCATTGTGAAACTGCCTCATAATCAGATAGATAAGTGCTTTAAGTGTATAAAAATCTTGTAAAGAACACCCAAAAGGTGTATGTTTTCCCTCCGAAAAACACCAAACATACACCCTCTAAATGCCTTATACACAGAGCGTTAGCGCAAAAGGTGTAGGTTTTTGCCAAAATTCGCACAAAAATAAAATCGTGTAACATTGTGTCCGACATCCTTGTACAAAAAATGGAGGAAATTAGATATACTGTGAAAAATTTCCTTCAGAGTTTATGGCGGTGTCGGAAATTGTTGCTACCTTTGCAACTAACTATGAAGTATCTCGTCGGCATCACCATCCTCGTCGTGTCGCTTCTCCTGTCGTGTACCGACGGCCAGCGGATGCGCCGTCAGTTGGCCGGCCTGCAGGCCCGCAACCAGGCCGACTCCCTGCTGACCAACGATTCCCTCGCCCTTGCCCTGTGCGACTACTTCGACAGCCACGGTACCGCCAACGAGCAGATGCTCGCCCACTATCTGCTTGGCCGCACTTATGCTGACATGGGTGAGGCACCGGCTGCACTCGATGCCTATCTCGATGCAGCCAATTGTGCTGACACGAATGCCCACGACTGCAACTACAGCATCCTTGCAAGAATTCATGGGCAGACAGCCAACCTCTTTTATTCTCAGGCACTGTATAGAAGTCAATTGGCAGAACTGGATGTTACAGAAAAATATGCCTGGAAAGCCCATGATACTGTGGTTGCCATCAATTCATTGAGCGAAAAGGCCTTTGCATACCACCAAATGAACATTTGTGACTCTGCCTACATAAACAGATTGGCTGCTGTCAAGCAATTCTATGATTGTGGTTATTACCAGTATGCGGCTATCACAGAGGGTGCATTAATTCCCATTCTTTTGGATATGGGATTGTACCAAGAGATTCCTAAGAGTATAAGTGCCTATGAATCGCTCTCTGGTTATTTCGACGATAATAGAAATATACAGTCAGGAAGAGAAATCTACTACTATTATAAAGGATTATACTACCTTCATTCTGGGAGAACCGATTCTGCAGAGATTCTCTTCAGGAAGGAACTTCGTGATGCTACGGACATAAACAACCAACTTGCTGGTAGCAGAGGTCTTATGCTGGTTTACAAGCAACTCTGCAAATATGACTCATTAGCCAAATATGCAGAGGCTTGTTATGTGTTAAATGATTCTTCAACAAATCTTCTTGAGAGTGAGCAAGTCTTAAAAATTTCTACACTTTACAATTACGATAGAAACAGGCATATCGCCAATCAGAAGACCATTGAAGCAGATAATGCCAGACATCTGTCTACATTGTTGATAGTTGTTATTCTTGGGTTAATAATCACCGCATATTTAATTTATGTGCGGATAAAGCAAAAGCAGAATTTCTTGTTTCAGAATTATTTACAGGAGAAAAGACAATTAGCACATCTTCAGACTTTACTGAGAGAACTGCAAAAAGAAAAGTCAGAACAACTTACATCCATCTCAAAACTTGAAAACGAAGTAGAACAACTAAAAAACAGTGTAGAAGCATACAAAGCACAACATCTTCAGAGAATCCAATCACATACGGAAGACAATTTAAACAGGGCTGCTATCACGCAGAAATTTTTGGCAATGCAATGCCCTCCATTTCCACATCCTACAGAAAGTGACTGGCAGGAACTTCAGAGTCTCGTTTTGCAGGAAATACCTGAATTCTATGCCTCATTACAGAGTAGGGGTTACTGTTTGACCGCTATGGAATACCGGATATGTATTTTGATACGCCTTCATTTCAAGCCTTCTGCGATTGCGCTGATCCTAGACAAAGACCTGACAAATGTTTCAAAAATTAGGCAGCGGCTCCTTCAGAAAGTATTTCATGTAGAAGGCTCTTCCAAAGATTTCGACCAAAGAATCCTATCCATATACTAAACGTAAATAGTTGAAAATTAACAAGATTGACAAACCTGTCAAGTTTTGTCAAGTTTATGACTATGCCAAAATTTGGGCAGAAACAAGTAAATTCCTATTTTTGCACCATGTTTAACATAATTATCACAACTATGAAAAGAAGTGTTATTTTATTTACTATTTGCAGTTTTTGCGCTATTAGTCAACTTTGGGCTGATCCAATTGAACTTTCTGCAGAGAGAATTGACAGCAAACCCTTAAGCGGCATCCCCACAAAATCACCGATTCTAGTACCTGGTTTGGATTTGACAAATGGTATTTTGACCTTTACAGATGGGAATTATTCCAACTGTACCCTCACCTTATTAGATGAAGATGGCGAAGTTGTCTGGCAGACGGTCGTATATGCTGGTATCAATACGGTTGTCCTTCCCTCTTCGCTCTCTGGCGAATACGAGATTCGTCTCATTCCTGACGGCAGTAACTATTATTTCTATGGATTAATAACCCTTTAATGACTATATCTTATGAAAAGATCTCTGTTACTAGGATTAGCCTTATTGGGCATCTCGCTTGGAATTTTTGCGCAGTTCAAGGTACATTCCAACGGAAAAATTTCGTTTAACATAACTCAGACGCCTTTGTCTGATATCGCATTGAATAATGAAGGTTCTTCTGGCACCTATATTTATTATCGTGGCGATAAAAATGCCCTTAACTGTAATACCCTTAATGGCTCCAGGGCAGGAACATTTACTCTAAAACCCTCTGGAAGTGCATTGAGTTACACTTGCCTGAGTTCTATCGTTAATACTCCAGTCTCAGGAGCAAATATGGATGACACATATTCTTTCGGAGTGTTTGGCTATGGTGGCTATGGAGCAAAGAATTATGGAGTATTAGGAGGCCTTCTTAGTGGAAACCACGGCGCTGGAATTGTAGGGTGTACTTCATTTTTGTATCCAGATTCTTTTGATAAGAATTACGCAGGCTATTTTCAGGGTGATGTAAAAGTTACATCAAATCTTAGTGTTAATGGCTCAATTTCCGGCGTTTTACTTGGTGCTGCTATAACATCCAATACAATGTCACAAATAGAGAGTAGTGATAAAATCGAAGATATTTCTTCTGCACTATCTTTGTTAGATGTGTCATCATATCAGCAAAAACCAGAAATTGGCAAACAAGAATCAAAAAGAGACTTGTCAATGTTTTTGAATGATTCTATTATTGATGAATCTACATTATTAAAAGAGATTCAGGTTTCAGAAGACCTCTGCAATATGCAAAAACAGAGTTGTGAGAAAAAACATTTTGCCCTTAATGCAGAACAGCTGGAAAAGATATTTCCAGACCTTGTTTATGAAATGGAAGACGGAAGCAAGACAATCAACTATGTCGAGATAATTCCATTGCTTGTCCAATCTGTCAACGAGTTGAATGCACGGATTGCAGAGTTAGAAGGTAAAAAAATGTCCCGTGCTAATGAAACATTAGTCAATTATCCGTCATCAGTTGTTAATTTGCTCTATCAGAATAAACCGAACCCATTCAAAGAGCAGACTACAATACGTTTTTCTTTGGTAGATAATGTTCAGAGCGCATCCATCTGTATTTTTGACATGACTGGTAAGATGCTGATGAGCCTTCCTGTTTCTTCAGGAGACACTTACGCTAAAATCAATGGTTGGGAACTCGGTGAAGGTATGTTTCTTTACACGCTTATCGTCAATGGCAAGGAAATTGATACTAAAAGAATGATAGTTACCAAATAGTAATTACGTATATTTCAAATATGGCTATGAATAAATATCTTCTCTTCCTTATTGTCATAATCAATCAGCAATATAGTGTTTTTGCTCAAAATTTAACAGAATCTAAACAATTCCAAATGCCTATCCAGAATGGAGATAACATAGCAAATATCACATGGAATGATAAAGGTTGTAAAACATTATACTTAGATGTAACCAGGTCAGTAGAGGGACTATCATTAACAGGGAATGTCTTTTTACCAATGCAGGATAGTTTTGTTAGGGTTTTACTTCAAGATAAGGATGGTAAAGAATACCTTATTCTCGAAACAAGCAGACTATACAATGATACAGATACGGTGTGTCTAAATAATTATTGCGAAGAGACAAAATATTTAAACGATGTGTATCCACGTCAAATAAATATATATAGTAATAAGGCCACAATTGATGTGTCTTACGTATCATTAAAGTTTTCCAATGAAAAAAATTCCAACAGAAAAACTTCTATTTATGAAAAATTATCAAAGGAAAACAAATACAAACAAGTAGCACAGGTTGCAAGTGTTATTAACGAAAGCAATAAAAGGCATAATAGGTTGTGGCGTGCGGAAGCAACAGATATAGCATTATTGCCATGGGAACAAAAAAAAAGAGTTATGAGCATGGATGGCTCATGTTGGCCAATGGGATTTGAATACTATTCTACGGGTATTTTTGAAGTGGGAGAATTTGTAACGCAGAATGCCAAATCAACAATAACAGTTTCACCATATGTTGAGACTTTTGACTGGAGAGATAGACATGGCATAAATTGGATGACTCCAGTCAAACATCAAAGCACAGGAAGTGGTTGTTGGGCTTTTGCTGCTGTCGGTGTAACTGAAGCTCTTGTAAATTTGTATTTTAACAAAAAAATTGATTATGACTTGTCGGAACAGGAAGTAATTTCATGTTCGGGATGCGGAACAAATTTGCATGGAGGACACGGGTATACAGCTCTTGATTGGATATCCTCGCATGGTATATCGGAAGAGGTGTCATTTCCGTTTTCTAATTCAGACGAGCCATGTGAAAACAAAGGTAGTTTCAATGAATTGATAACAATGAATGGAACATCTAATGTGCAAAACCATAGAATAAATAATAATGACTCCGTAAAAAAGGCTCTAATCAAATATGGTCCATTAGCATCTGGCTATAGGTATAATAATGGTACTCGTCATGCACATGCAATGACTTTGCTGGGATAATCAACACTTTGTGAAGGTGACACTATACGATATTTCAATGCATACGCACAAACTCCCACCACTTTTTCTGTAATTCAGAGTGGTGATAATAGGATTGGCAAAACGTATTGGATATTCAAAAACAGTTATGGTGTTAATCAATATTTTGACCATGAAGGTTATGCATATATTTTGTTTAATGATCAAAATTGCTTTGATGAGCCATACTATGCAAAAATGCCAATAAGTTCACAAATATACTCGGAATGTGACATAGATATTACAGACAACGATGGGGATGGCTATTTCTTTTGGGGCTTAGGACAAAGACCTGAGGATTGTCCAGATTGGATTCCGGAACAACCCGATGGTGATGATCACGATTACACAGTTGGTCCAATGAATGAGTTCGGCTATTTGTATGATTTCGTATCTCATGTAAATGATACGGTAAACATAAATATCGACACCAATTGGTCAACTAAGAAATACATCTATAATAATATAGTTATTCCGACAGGTGTAACTCTAACCGTAAGTAGCGATCTTTTGTTTTATAATGGAGCGAAAATATCTATGAAAGGAGGAATTTTGCATATAAATGGTGGGCATCTTTATAATGCTACCATTGATGTTGACCATTTCTCAAATTCGAGTATTAAAATAAGTAATGGTGGACTGATAAAAACTGCAGAGAGCACAATGATTGATATACCATTAGGTTCTACTTTGACAATCTCAAGTGGTACAATAGAATAAGAAGAATAATAATAACAAAGAAATAAATATAAGGGATTTTTCTATAATTTTTTTGCTATCTTAGGTTTTATTTATATTTTTGCACAAAAAAGAAGCATTATGTATAAATCTGTCATCCTCCTGCTCTTTATGTTTGGAGCAACAAATGTGATTGCACAAAAAGAAATCAACACTTCATTCGTAGAAGAAGGGAAGGCCTGGTTTATGGAGTATCACAATGAGGAATTTTCGCAGTACTCCGATTACGAGTACCAATATTTCATCAAAGGCGATACACTGATTGCAGGCATGCCATGCAAAAAACTCTATATTTATAATGAGCAGAATACAAGAGAGACAGAATACTTGATGGCTCTTTATGAAATAGGAAAGAAAGTGTATTTCATTCCTAGAAACACTGAGAGCGCCAGTCTTTTATACGATTTTGGAATAGAAGATACTGTAGTCGTTTCTGATGCCATTCATCCAGAGTGGAATATAAATATTGTAAAGTTAGAAGATGGGAATATTGTGATTAGTGGCGTCAACAGGTGTTGTGTACGTGTAAGAAGAACAACGGATACTGGTGTGGAGTATCCGTCAGGTTGGTGGATTGAAGGTGTTGGAAGTGTCTTGGGGCCTCTGAATACTTGGCTATTTGATGCATCAGGATCAACGCGCCACTTTTTGAGGTGCGAAAAGAATGGGCAGGAAATATTCAATGTAGCCGATTTTGATATAAGAATACAAGAACCAGGCCGTCAGATGTTGTCTGAAGGAAAGTCGTGGCTATACGACTACGTGCATTACGAGTCCGACGATGAGACTGGCTCTGGTGGAGGATATACACGAACGGTCTACCCCGTCAGTTTTACAATCCAGGGGGATACCGTTATCGCCAGCCGGCACTACTTCAAATTCTGTCGCCAAATAAAGAATGGTGCGTTCACCTATGACTCTGCTGTAAGAGAGGAGGGGCAAAATGTGTATAGTGTACCCAAAGGACAGACGGCAGAGGAGTTGTTGCTGACTTTCGACCCAAACCTTATCAATGTCAACATGACGGAACATGACAAGATAACCATGGTCAAGACCGACAGCATCAATGTTGGTGGACGCAAGTTCCGTCGCCACAGATACGGAACGGAAGAATGGGTGAATACAAGTGAGATTATCGGCGTTGAGGGCATCGGTTTCTATCGGAACGGCCTGGCGTTGGGTATTAATTTTGACCGTCCCACCTGCATTTGTGATGAAATGGAGTTCAATGCCTGCTATGAAAATGGCGAGTGCATCTTCACGGCTGATGACTTCAACGTGGCTCCTGTCATAGACGGCATTACCACCGTTCAGACCAGCCCTCGCACAGTCAGTCCCCTGTACGACTTGCAGGGCCGTCGTCAGGATACCGCTCCCCGCAAGGGCGTCTACATCCGAGGCGGCAAGAAGCGGGTGGCGAGGTGATCTATAGCACCATCGTTCCTGCCGGCACCAGCACCGTGACGCTTCCCGCCACCATCACCGGCGACTACGAACTGCGTCTATATCCCGATGGAACCGCGTATTATTTCTATGGAAGGATTGAACTGTAAATGAAATAATATCTAATAAAAACAATGATTTATAAAAACAACAGATTTTATTACCCAATGAATAAGGCATTTTTCATACTCATTCTGATGGTGGTTCTCATTTCGTGTTCTGACAATGTTAAGGATGACCTAAATGATTTCGTGCCCGAAATGAAGTCTACAACAAACAACAATGAACAATTTGTTAGTTACGACGACATTGTGGCACTAAATAGCCATCGAAATTCAACAAGAGCAGCATCAATAGATTCTTCACTGGATATTGAGTGCTTAACTAATGATGCTAATGACACCCTTTTATATATATATAACAAACAAGATGGTGGCTGGGTCATTTATTCTTCTGACAAGCGTGTTCCCCCCATTGTTGCACAATGCGAGAAAGGCTCATTCGAGGATCTCATGCAGATTGAGGGTGCTAAACTATGGGTTCTGTCTATTGCAGATGATCTTGAAACCATCAGACGGATTGATGACACCAAACTGAACTTCTCGCAAGAAGAAATAGAAGGCAACAAGGCATTTTGGAAATCTGTGTCTTCTCCTGACGAATTCGTAAAAGGTTTACTTCAAGAAAACACAACAAGAAACTTCGATGATCCTAATAATCCAATAATTCCTATTGGTCATTACGAATACAGTTATAGTAACACTTACAGCGAAGTCTATGATTCCATCAATAGATTGATAACGACTAATTGGCATCAGCGGATGCCCTATAATTCATTTTGCCCATATAAATCCGATTCCGATTCCAGTTCCCGAGCTCCTGCTGGCTGTGTCGCAATAGCAGGAGCGCAGATGCTGTATTTCTTGCATGACCTTTTCGGAGTACCTGAGACAGCACCCTCTGTAGCATATTGTAATGGTAATGTCGATGCGCCAAACCACGACTATGATTGGGCGCAGACCGATTATAATTCTGCAGTATGGAATTACATGAATAGCTATGGATTATATGCTGCTCCATTAATTGCCAATGTTGGGCTGCGCACAGGCACGGTTTACGGTAATGAGGCTTCTTCTGCTTCCTTCTCCAATTTACCATACAACTTATTTGCTCCATTAGGCATTACTTGTACCTATTCTTCATATAATGTCGAGAATCTCCGGACAAGTTTGTCAAACGGTCTCCCTGTACTACTGTCTGCATCTTCTTTCGAACCATCGGGCGATGACACTGTTGGACATGCCTTTATTGCGGATAGATACAAACGTGGGCGTTTGGTTAGGGAAGACCATTATGAATGGGTATACGATTCCATTCCTGAAGGAAATGATCATTCTCAAATTTTACTTCCAAACGTACCTGAACAAATCGTATACACTTATTTCTCTCCTTGTATCACGATGATAGGTATGAACTGGGGATGGGGAGCGTATTACAACGACCCAACTCAGTGGTTTGCATTGACAGGCGATTGGATTATTAATAATACAAGTTATAACTGGAATATTGGAAGGAGCATGATATATAATTTCCATGTGACTGAAAATAACTAAGGAATCGTGGTGATAACTCATGCAACCACTTTTTCTTGCAGAAATTTGGTTTGTTGAATGGATATTATTATCTTTGCAACATTAAATACGTATCGCACGAACAAGTTAAATTATTCACAAACATTCTTTATGACTATGAGACAATACAAAAATTTGTTGTTGCTTGCTCTGATATTTTCAGGTCTTGTGTCATGCCAGAGCGATGAGGATGGAACCGAAAAAGGACTTGGCTTTAATCTTGATGATACAGGATTGCTTCTAGACGGTGGAAATATTTCGAGCGTCGGCTTTTATTGCCTGGAACTAAACAAAATACATGGTGGCGAGCACTGGCAAGACTATTATGCAAAGACGAAAACTGTCAAGGATTATAATGAGATACAGTTTGATATTGAAATATATAGTGGTTCAAGGTACTACCCAGCCGATACAGCGGTAAGGAACGCTATCGCCCGATTGGAGGAAAAGTATTACAGGGAGAAGTCGTCATTTATTGTTGATGAGATGGAAAAATATGCAAGATCAAGCATACCCGGGAAGGGGGCAGGATGGACGGAATTCATGACGGCTTATATCAATGGCGAAGTTATGATAACCTGCGACAAGGTTCTTTTTGGCGAGGAGCCAGGCACCAACCTTTGCGGACATTTCAGAGTCCTTTCAGACGCTCAGTGCTTACCTGTAGGTATTAATAGCCCTGTCCTTCTCTACAACTATGGTGAGGAGATGCCAACTGTCATGAGCGAATATCTCCCAACTGGCGCATGGATCCAGTATAGGTATGGGTTACAATTCGACAGTCAGCCTTCTGAGAGATACGACAGCATTACGCTGCATCTGACTCTTCCGCTGCTCATGGAACATGCACGTGACTATGCTGTAGAACTATACAGGGGGAACAATCCCGGTAAGATATTTACCGAGGATGTGTTCAATGCTGATTGTACGATTTGTTTCAATTGGGAATAAGCATCTTGAAGGTCACGGGGTCGGTTCTATCACCCAGTCGTCGATGGTGCGGGTGTCTGCGTTGAAGCGGATGCCCGCCATCACCGGCGGCTACGAACTGCGGCTTTATCCCGATGGAACCGCCTATTTCTTTTATGGATTTGTAACTCTTTAATCAATATAGTCATTATGAAAAGGATGTATTTTATTTTAGCCACGAGTCTCTTGGCAGTATCCGGTTTTGCCCAATTCACTCTACATTGGCCATTAACGGGACGCTTTTTTTAACTAAGAATGCGAAAATAAAGGTCTGTGAGGGTTGTTCGTTGATTGTTGATGGAGGAACAATTCAAAAAGCTAATATAGAGATGCTTCCTGGGAGTCTCTTGTTGATACGAAATAATGGAACTATAAATATGGCAGACGGCATTGATTTTAATATTTCTGCAGGGAGTTCTTTGATTATTGAAAATGGAGAGATTCGGCATGGTACATAAACCCCAAATTAAAAATATCCCATGAACTTTTTGGCGGGTGTGAAATTTTTTTCTATTTTTGCAATGTCAATGATATTAAATTACTAAAAATAACAGGAAATGAAGAGGATAATATTGTTAGCATTATTGGCGTTACCCTTGGCAGCCTATGCTGAGGGCTCAGAAGGTCTGTTGTCGGCAGAGGACCGTATTTGGACAATGCGCTATCAGACTATTGTCAACCCCGAGGAATATGGCGAAGTGTTTACCTATACAGAGACACGGCTCTCCGTGGACACCATCATCGGCGGTATCACGTTCAAGAAAGAATACACGAGAACCAAGATGCCTGGTGAGGAGCAGATCGGTGAGTGGGAGGCAACAGCCCGGTATTTGGGCCAAGAAGGCGGTAAGATCTATGAATACAACGTTGCAGTGAACCAGACGCGGTTGTTGATGGATTTCGGTTTGCATATGGGTGACATAGTAAGGCTGACCGACTATGCCTATCAGCAGGAAGCGATGACGGCAGACTTCAGAGTCATAGCCGTTTCCGACACCATTCTGCCAGGCCAGACCGCCAAGGAACGGCGCAGGTGTCTCTATATACAAGACACAGCGAACCCCTTGAATGTTGATGTATGGGTGGAAGGCATTGGTTCGCTGACCTATGGCATTATCGGCAATATGTTCAAAGACAGCGAAGGTGTGACGGCTCTGTTGCTGCAATGCCGTGACAGACAGGGTGTCCTGTATGATATTGACGGGCAGACAAACAGCATCTACGATATCGACGACAAGCCATCGTTGTCCAGGGCGAAGTCTTTTTTCGACTTGCAGGGCCGTCGTCAGGATACCGCTCCCCGCAAGGGCGTCTACATCCGAGGCGGCAAAAAGCGGGTGGCGAGGTAACATAATATAAAGGGCAAATTTATGATGTCCGGTAGAGACAGAAAGTTTGAATAGACATGGTTAAAGAAGTTTAAAATAAAATGATTAATTCACTCGAACTATCTTTATCAGACCGTAATTGCTTATTTTTGCAAATATAATAATGTAAACCGATAATTATGAAGAAGTATTTGTTTTTTGCTGCATGCCTGATGGTGATTAGCATCACATCGTGCGACAATGA
>OCTX014577050.1_pt1 | contig 11555 bp, 10 predicted proteins | sample 1539691 | NCBI WGS metagenome assembly OCTX01 (sample SAMN02144231, study PRJEB22623) | gut metagenome | biome: sheep rumen | host: Ovis aries | place: New Zealand | reverse complement strand
AAACATATTAAAACTGCGTGTAAAGGTACGAAAAAAATGAGAATATTTCGTAACTTTGTGCCAAATTATTACGATACTTTAATGATTTGAGTGTAGCTTCAGTCATGAATATCAAGAGACCTCGTGAGATTATTGAAAAGATAATTGATGTCGTTGCCCATTGGAAAGATTATGCAATTCCACTGGAGATACCAAATGAAACGATAGAAATAATAAACTCTACGTTAATCACACGATTATAGTTGATTCTAGAACAACAATAATGCAGGCACAGACAGGCCGTTCCGTGATTTCAAGTGAAAAAACCTCAGCTGAACACATGAAGGGCGTAATGAATACGAAGTGGAATCCACGTACTCGTGAACTGACAGTCATCTACGATGCAAAAGTAACCAGTAGAGGTTGTTGAAGTACCTGTAGAACGACCATAAGAATCTGTGTATGTCGAATTGGTATTACCGAAATAGTCGGTTGAGGAAGTTGATTTACCTGTAGTCTGCCCATACTGATTGCGATGAGTAGTAGTCTGATTTCCGAAATAGTCAGTTGTCGTTGACGAAGTGCCGACATTGTACTGAGCGTTTGCAGTGATGGCAAATACGGCAGTCATCAGTGTCATAATTAGCTTTTTCATAATCTTGATATTTAAATTGTTACTTATAGTGCTGCAAAATTACGATTTATGCTTTACCAATCCAAGCAAAAACGGATAACAAGGCTTGCGAAAGAAGGTTTTTCTTTATTGGGAGCATTTCTTTCGGAAAAAGTAGGGCATGATTTCTAAAAAAACATAAAAACGATACATTTTGTCACATATTCTAACTAATGATTATTATAAATTGAAACAAATTCACTATATTTGTAGCATTAAAACCTAGAATATGGAAGATATTAACCGCATCAAATTGGTGCTCGTGGAAAAGAAACGGACTAGCAAGTGGCTTTCTGAGCAACTTGGGGTTACACCATCTACCGTTTCGAAATGGTGTACGAACTCCTCCCAACCTGATATTAGTAAGCTGCTGAAAATGGCCGAACTATTGGAAGTAGATATTAAAGAACTCTTGGTTAGTGAGTATAAGAAACATTATCTTCTTCCTCATGAGGAGAAAAACGAGTTTTCACAAGCCTTGTGAAAGCTAATGAATAGAGAAAATGGAATATTAATCGTAAATTTGCACCATATATGGCAGCATGGGAGAAATACAATAGACCAACAGAAGATGGAACCGTTGTAGAAATGCAGGCTCCACTTATTGTTTCTGCAAGCAGAAGCACAGATATTCCTGCCTTTTATGCAGATTGGTTCTTTGACCGTTTGCAAAAGGGATATTCAGCATGGACAAACCCTTTTAACGGGAAAAAGTATTATATATCTTATGAGAATACACGGTTCATCGTGTTTTGGTCTAAAAACCCTCGACCATTGTTGAAGTATCTGCCAATATTAAAAGAACATAATATCAAATGTTACGTACAATATACTTTGAATGATTACGAAAAAGAGAAGTTAGAAAAGGTTCCACCTTTGGCAGACAGAATAAAAACATTTAAGCTTTTATACGAAGAGCTGGGATTGGGAGGTGTTATCTGGAGATTTGACCCGTTAATCCTAACTGATGACATATCAATTGATAATCTGCTTAGTAAGATTCAGAATATTGGCGACCAACTTCAGGGCTATACAGAAAAGCTAGTTTTTAGCTTTGCTGACATTGAAGGTTATAAAAAAGTGAAAAACAATCTGATCAATAATGGAATTCCGTATCATGAATGGGAGTATGAGGAGATGAGTGACTTTGCTGAAAGACTTGTTGTAATGAACAAAGAGCGGGGTTGGGATTATCAGTTGGCTACTTGTGGGGAGAATTTTGAAACACTTGGCATTTCCCACAATCGTTGTATTGATGGCGATTTAATTGTCCGTCGGGCATGGGATGACAAGAAACTAATGGAGTTTATGAAGGTGAAGATTGAAGATGTTCCTGCACCATCATTGTTTGGCCAACAAGAACTCCCCGAGGGCGCAATTTTTCTCCCCAATAACCACTATTTTATAAGTAAACATAGGAAAGATATGGGTCAGAGGCCATTTTGTGAGTGCATGGCCTCAAAGGATATTGGTGAATACAACACCTGTCCTCACTTATGCGAGTATTGCTATGCAAATACAACTAAAGGATTGGCATTAGCTAACTGGAAGATGCATCAAGAAAATAAATTTGCAGAGACCATAACAGGCAAGTGATATGTCAGAATTTATAAAAAGATTTAAGTCAAGAGGTAATATTACCTTTCTGGGGATGCGAGATACTGCGATAAGTATGTTGCCTTCTGACAGGATGGTGCTTGATAAATTGTACAATGACCTAAAACGTGGTACAGGTATTTTGGATGATGAAGTTCATCTGAATATGTATTTGAGGTGCTTTGGCAAGATGCACAAGGCCAAACTTGATTCTGCATTTGCATGCATACCTGCTGCTACAGACTTGTTTTCTAACGAAATTGAAATCTACGATTGGGGATGTGGTCAAGGTATAGCGACAATCTGCCTGCTCGATTATTTAAAAGCGAATCACATCAACTATGATATTAAATACATTCATCTTATAGAACCATCGGCAGCTGCAGTCAAACGTGCTTGCGATGTAATAGAATGTATGGATGCTGATATTTCGGTTGCTACAACAACCAAGGTCTTTGATAAACTACAGCAAGCAGACTTTATTCCATCTGAAGCAATAAAGTTGCATTTGTTCAGTAACATATTGGATGTCGACAGTTTTGATCTGGCACGTTTTATCCACCTGTTCCAACAATGTTTCAGTGGCACAAACTACTTTGTATGCGTTGGTCCATATTATAGCAACAATAGACGAGTAGATGAATTTGTCGCAGCAACAGCACCCGATGCAGTGTTTGCTGTCATGAACAGAGAGAAAGGTGCATGGCTGAAAGAATGGACTATTTCGATGCGCGTTTTCCTTAAAGAGTTTGTACATGTTGAGCCAATCAAAGATATTAGGAAGCGTATCGAAGAATCACATAAGCAAGACCAATTCTTTGCTGGCTATATTCTTGATGCAATCTCTGAAGAACTTACAAACTCTGACAAGGTTCAAGAAGCAGAGGCTTTGTATAATTCTCTCTGCGCATTTGATGTTAAATCAAATGTCTCGTTGGATGGTCGGTATATCAACGATAACTCAGAACTAGCAGTTCTTTCTAACATAATATCTAGGGGACTCCCAACAAAAGCACCAATTGATATTGAGAATTTCTTTTCAGACATTTTTCATATCTCTAATAAGCCTCCAAAGGATAGTGTCCTTGACTATCATTCAACACACTCTATAACAGCGGAAGCCATCTTTGAAGCATTACACGTTATTGATCCACGGTTTGATGTGGAATATTATAATGGAGATATGCTTGAAAGCTCTTTTGAAAGGCTGTTTGTCAGCAATTATCTTAAAGGAAGTCATGGTGAGTATTTATGCCAAGTCTTGGAGCCACAGCGTTCTTTGTCTTCCATAGTTACTATTCCAGATAGAACTTTTAGTAGAGACCAAAGAGTTGATTTCGCTTTAGAGATACCTTATGACGAAGGAAGGACAGGCTTTATCGTAGAATTAGACGGTCATCCTTATCATTCAAACATATTCCAGCGACTAAGAGATGAGCAAAGAGACAAATCTTCATTGATGAGTGGGTGGGACACGTATCGCATAGAGCATCTAACTGACAATTCATTCATAAATGGATGGGAAAAGGAAACTATAGTCAACCAGTTCCTATCAACTCTAAAGAACAACTATACAAAGACTATATCAGGTGAATGGAGTAAAACGTTAGAAGTTGTCCTCTCTCCGTTGGCGATAGCCCGTGTTGAATTATTATTGTTGGAGGCAATGATGTCTGGGCACCTTAAAATGGATGCAGAATCATGGAACATACTTGTTGTGGAAAGGGATGTTCCATGCGCCGCCATTGCTGTAGATGATTTGAAAACAAAACTTCAGAAGATATATGATCTGTCTGGGAAGCAAGTTCATCTTCCCACGACAAGTTTAAAGATTGTTTCTACTAAAGAATTCAAGGACTCAGACTTACATTTGAGCCTTAAGCCATCAATAGAAGTCCCCAAGGATAGGTTTGACTTATGTATAGACATCGCGATTTTGCTAAAGGACGGTATTGACGCCTTACCCTTGCCTATAGATGCAGATGTTGTATATATTACTCGTACCTCTCACTACAAGAAAAAAGACCGTTCCGTATGTACTGCTGAAAATATACAATACCCTGCACTTGTCAAAAAAGACACTTCTGGACTATTTGTTAGTATAACGGATAGAGAAGAAACGTTGACTTATTTTTTGCAAGAAATATTCCGCAAGCCCAATTTTAGGCCAGGCCAATTGCCAATTCTTAGCCATGCATTAGCCGATAAGACAACTATCGGACTATTACCAACAGGCGGGGGTAAGTCTTTGACATATCAACTATCGTGTATGCTACAGCCAGGAGTATCAATTATTGTTGATCCATTGGTTTCTTTGATGGTTGATCAAGTTCGAGGAATGCGGGATGTAAGGATTGATGCTTGTGATTGCGTCAATAGCACTATGTCTGGTGCTGCAAAAACTCATAAACTTAATCTCCTCCAAAAAGGGGCTGTTCAGTTTATGCTTCTCTCCCCTGAACGCTTTATGATGGAGAATTTCCGCGAAAGCCTCATTACAATGACAGAAAAGAATCATGTCCATTTCGCCTATGGCGTAATTGACGAGGTTCATTGCGTTTCAGAATGGGGACATGATTTCCGCACATCATATTTGCACCTTGGCCGCAATATGATAAACTTTATGCGCACAAAGTCAGAACGGCCACTTGCTATAATGGGGCTTACAGCAACAGCTTCTTTTGATGTTTTGGCTGATGTGGAACGTGAACTTACACTTGGAGGAAACTTAGCTATTGACAGCGATGCCATTGTTCGACCAGAGAATGACGAAAGAAAGGAATTAACATATCGCATTATTGAAGTTCACTCTGACTTCGATGAACTGCGAGACCCCAATGATCAGTATGTACTAAAGGCCAACCTCGATAGAGAGCTTCAGAACATAGTTGCAGAAACAAAAAAGAAGAAACTGGTAGAATTGATAGGGAATGTACCGCAAGATATAGAAGCGATAAATGAAGCAACTATAGATTCGCCATGCAGAATTGCGGATTATTCTGCTGAGATTTTCTTTTCACCATCATCTATAGAGAGATATGACAACGCTGGAATCGTATTTTGCCCGCATGCTCATGGTTCACTTGGGGTTGTTAGTAGTCGAAATGGAAATCATCCAGGCATATCTTCCTATTTGCTTTCTGAAGCTTCTTTCCTAAAAATAGGAACATTCATTGGTGGGGATAGACCATCTGGTGACATGAGACTATTCAACGATAACGAACAGAATCTCATGGTTGCTACCAAAGCATTTGGGATGGGCATAGACAAGCCCAACATCCGCTTTACCGTTAATTTCAACCATCCGTCATCAATTGAAAGTTTTGTTCAAGAAGCTGGTCGTGGAGGGCGTGATCGGAAAAATGCTATAGCATATATATTGTTTGATCCTACAGAATATGTACACCTAACAGCAGACAAGATAAATGATATTCGCTATGTCATGGGGAAAGAAAAAGATCCTACTTGGCTAGAACATTATCTTAATAAATTCATACTATTTGACGATTTCTTGAATGTTTGCATTCAGAATAATTGTTCGGAAGAAGACAGTCGCTCTATTATCAACATCTTACGTGATAGAGATTTCATAGAGAATATCGACAAGAATATCGACATGTGGTTCCACAACAATTCTTTCAGAGGTTTGTACAAGGAAAAGGTTATCCTCTGGGAGATGACCGACAGACTTATGAATGTCAAGCCTAATCACCTCAGAGCCATTCAAGCACGATTAAGAGACGAATTAGGTAATGAGGATCTTTTGTTGAGAGTTAATGTGGCAACGAACTCTATTACAATAGTATCTGAGGAAGAAAACGAAAAGCAATACGGTTACATCTATCTCAGTGACCTTCAGGCTAATTATCGATATACAAATTTCACGTATAATGTATGTAAGGTCATTTCTGAGGCACTAATCAGTATATTATCAGAATATGAAGATCACTCAGCAAGAGCTCTTCTTCGTCCTATAGATGGTGAAGATGACATAATGGAGGGCATATATGCTGCGATGTCGAAAGCTGATAAAGATGGCTACGTGTTTGTAACTGTTTCTTGGGAGAACAACTTCCAGCAAGATGCCGATGGATTCGAGCGTTCGATAAAAGCTGAGATAGAGAGAATCGCAGTTCAGAAGCAATGGAAGAATATAGATGAGGATCATTATGGAAAATTAAAACTGAACAAGGTGGGTGATTTTGATTCGTTAATTGCCCAGATTGCTAAATGCTCAAATGATTCAAGTTGGCTTAGGTGTCATGGAGACGAGGCTACATACAAATCACTTAAGAGGATATTCTGTCAAAAGAGAGACAAAGCAGACACAGACAAAGCGATATACAGACTGTGCTGTATTGGTTTGGTTGAGGATGTAACGATAGATTATCTTTCGGAAACATACGAGTTGAAGATTCATAAGCAGACTGATGATGAGTTCAAGGCTCACATGTTTGATTTCTTTAGGAAATACTATTCTTCTGAACAGGCACAAAAGAGGGTTGATGAGATAAATTCTCAGGACGGTCGTAACTACTTGGACAAATGTTTAGGTTATCTAACAAAATTCGTCTATCAGAATCTGGAAAAGAAGCGTTATCGTGCCATAGAGGATATGCGAATAGCATGCAAAGATAGTGTTTTAAAACGAGCAGAGTCAGGGAATGACAATTGGCTTAAAGAGTTTATCCACCTATATTTCAACTCAAAATACGCCAGAGAAGGATACACGGTGGAAGACAAGCCTTATTCTCTTACCTATGACACAGATGATCAGGGAAGAGATGACTTTGATATAGTGAAGAAGTATATCGACATCATGAATAAGGACTCATCAGGCAGTGAGGTTGACAATGTAAAGCACTTATACGGTGCAACACTCCTGTCTTTACGTGCACACCCTGACAATGCAGCACTTCAATTACTTTTCACTTATTGCGTGACCTTCTTAGGAGTCGGAACTAACGACACATTAAGGACAGATGCCATTAAAAACTTTCATGAAGGTTTTATGTCACTTTCAAAGAAGGATGGAATAGATGTGTGGGATTGTATTGACGAGTATACAGCCATGATAAAGCCTAAAGTACATGATCAACAATTGGAGGAGAGCATTGTAAATCAAGGTAAGGACAGTATACTTCTATTCATTCATGAGGAGAAATTAAATGAGATAGCAAATAAATATTTAAATTAAAGGATATGCCATACGATATTAATTCAGCATTAGAGAGACTGGAGCAGAACCTAAAGGATCTTGACTCAGCGAAGAAACAGGTAGAGGCTACCGTGAATGCCAGCGACAAGCTACAACAGGTCGTTTCTGGCTATGTTAACACTCTCGTTTCCGTTCAAGAGGGACTGAAACAATGGGAGAAGGAACTTCAAGGTATTCAAGTTGGTAACGATACAGCATTCAAAAATGCCATTGAGCAAATGAGGGCAACATGCTCAGAGGTGGTTGATTTATTTAAATCCAAACTTGACGAAACCAAGGATGGATTTGAAGCCGATACGAATAGTTTCTTAGTTAAGTTAGAAAGAGAGAACGGAAAGTTGTCTGAACAGGTTAATGCATTGAAGATCCTTGGTTCTTCTTTTGATAATGCCATCAAAGATGTAAACAACGTTAAGGCTTTATTGGAAACCCTATCAAATGACTTAAAAGAATCACAGAGGTCACAGGATGAAGTTCTTGACGTGATAAAGGAGGATGTTGGTAGAATCTCGAATACAACATCAAACACAATAAAGGGCTATGTTGATGAGCAGACACGCAAAATAGAAACTCTTCATTCAGGGAAAGATACAAAACTCCAGGAACTTGCAAATGCCATATCCTCAGTAAAACAGGTTTGCGATGATATAAAGGAGAAATCAAATTCTATTGAAAACTGCTGTCAAGATATTAGATCTAACTCTGACAGCCTTCTTAGGGAAGCCTTAGCCACTAAAGAATTGAATCATACCATTATTCAAAAAATAGAAAATAGCATAAGCTCAAATGCTACGAAGGCAGAAGAATTACAGCAAGCCATAAAGGCATCTGTCGATGACATTGTTCACCAATCAAACATTAACAGATGGATAATCATAGCAGGCATTATAATACTGGCGGCATTGCAATTCATTGCAAAATAAACTCAAAATGAGTTTTCACAAGCCTTGTGAGATGCATACCTATTACAAAATAGACGATTTTTGATTATCTTTGCAACATATAAATGTCAGATGCGTATGAAGAATTATTTGATAAGCGAGGCAATAGGTGATATAGCGGGGAGTGCTTATGAAGGCAAGTCTCGCCGTATAAAAGACTATGAAAAGGTGAAAATGTTCAGTTCCAGAGCCCACTTCACAGATGACACAGTACTTACGTTTGCATGTGCAGAAGCATTAATTACAAACTTGATATGACAATGAATCTATGGAAATGCGCAAACGAACATCGCCACGCAGGTTTTGGCAGCAAGTTCAAGTTGTGGATGACCAGTCATAATCCTAAACCGTACCGAAGTCTTGGTAATGGTTCTGCCATGCGTTGCTCATCGGCAGGATGGTTGGCACAAACTGAAGAAGAGTGCATTCGTATGGCACATGAAACGGCAGCTCCTACGCATAATCATCCAGAAGGCTTCAAAGGTGCAGAAGCAACTGCCCTCGCTATCTTTCATCTGAAGAATGGCAAAGAGACAATACATGAGATAAAACCATGCTATTGGCTTGATCTGAATAAGTAAAATATTAAAGATTTAAAATATGAAGACTGTCGTTGTTGTTTATGTAATTTCATGGTTGATTTTGTTTGTCGTGTATTTGGTCAGTTTGTTTGAGGACAGAAAGTCCAAGAAAGCGGATAAAGCATTAAAGGATTTTCTTAACAAAAATAAAAGCAGAAGAGACAAAATATTAGACAAATTGCTCTATGTCATTTTAGTCGTATTTGCACCTCTGGTTGTTTTTGTAGTCCCATATGTCGTTGTTAAACACGTAAAATCAAAGAAAGAAGCGAGGATTCGGGAGGAAGAAAAAAGAAAATCGGAGCAAGAATACGAAAGACATAAAACGGAATGTTCTGAGAACTACTCAAAATGGGCTAATAGTAAGAACAATAGTTGCGGCAAAGATTATATACGTCTTGCCCAGTCGTTAATGGATCTTGTAAGACAACAGAAGTATAATGAGTTCCTTAATCTTCTTGATAAGGCATCTTTACCTTTTACAATGACGCTTGGTGTGAAAGAATGTATCCGTCAGGGAGCAGGTGATAGAAGTCGGTTATGTGTAAAAAGGTCAGACGATGCTTTTACCCTCAATATTTATGGATATCTTGAATTTGAGAACACGGCAATGGGAGCTTGGCAGGCATTCCTGATTGATCGATTATGGCACTCACTTCCATTATGGTGGCATGATAACTATAACAAACGTGACTATATCTACTCGAAGGAAGACATATATAAGATAACTCATTTCGTAGATAGGCATTTTGATGCTTTAGTCTTGGAGAAATATGATTTAACACCAGAGATATATGGTGAAAACGGAAGGTACTATATCTCCTGTTGTTATTGGACGGATTTCGGAGGTTTGAAGCGGGAATATGTTGAGATAAAATTGCTTGATGGCAAGCTGGATAAGTCTTTCCTCTTTGATCAGAAGGTCATTCATCGTTATGATTGTGGTATAATGTTTTAAATATGGCCCATTTGAATCTCATATCATATTTGGTTGTTTTTGAACTCTATTGATTTAAAAATATTAAGAAATGACGTAATTGCTACTTATTTAAGATTATTTTTGTATCTTTTGCTATCCGGCTCAGGATGTACTCCAGCTGAACGATTTCTGGAACGAAGTTCATGTCCGCTATCAGCATTTTGCCACTCAGAATCCAAACTATAAATATCCTAGGATTTAATCAAACAAATATGTTGATACAGGAAATCATTCTCGGCGTAGAGCTAGAGTCCATCATGTACGACAACTTCGGCGGCTAACTTACTGCCCCAGCAAACTCACACTCATGGCCAAACAACGAATTATGCAAGAAAATTTGGAACTTCCGAAAAAAAAACTTATCTTTGCAGCGTGGTATAAAATCTGTGCATTATGACTGCTATCCAATTAAGAGCGGAACTATTCCGTGAAATGAACCCTATGCTTGAGAACGAGGCGATGCTTTCTAAGATGCTAGCCTTCGTCAAGAAGTTGTTTGCTGAACAACAAGCAGAGAAGGAGGTGACAGACAAGAAATCTTATCAAGTGATTGAGGTGGATCCCGAAATAAAGAAATGGAGTGGATGCATATCGTTTTCTGCTGATGAGATTGAAAGTGATCCGCGTCTTAAAGCCATCTTGAGCCGATGAAGAACGTTTTTCTCGATACTAACATTTTGATTGACTATGTCCTGAATCGTCCTGGCGGAAATGATGCAGAACAGTTGCTTATGCATGGGCGCAAAGGTGATGTCAGCCTTTCGGCATCGCTGCTTACCATTGCCAACATGGCTTATATTCTGAAAGGTAAGATCGACATTTATGGTTTCTTTACTATGCTGACGGGATTTGTCAATGTTCTGCCTATGGATAGCAGCCAACTGCAAGCAGCACTTGGCAAGCAAGTCCGTGATTTTGAAGACATGTTGCAGTTTCAATGTGCTAAGGCGGGAGGCTGTGATATTATCATTACGAATAACAAACGTGATTTTGCTGAGTTCTCAGATTTGCCACTTATGACCGCGGATGAATTCCTCAGCGGATTGTAGTCAGTCGTGTCGAACAGATCACTCTGTGTCAGATCATGGGGATCTTTGATCTGTCACCACAACGGCGGGCTGAGGTTTTCCTATTTCTTATAGCGGCGGAGTAGGGTAATCTGCTAATCTGTCGTCGCGGGGTTTTCGGAAGAGTTTCATCATAGGGTTATTAGTTTGGCATGTCATTGTACTCGAAATAGTCGCGGTACTCCATACAACTGAACGAGGGGCAGGCTTTGTGGACGCCTTCTAGTTCGCAGTGGCCCATGATCTCGGCATCGGGGTAGTCGATCTTCAGGGAGCGGAGCAGGGCGATGAGGGCAGCGCGCTGGGCTGGTGTGCGGGTGTCGGCGGGGCGGCCTTTCTCGTCCAGGCCTCCTTCGTAACAGATGCCGATGCTGTGGGCATTGTAGTGGCGGGCGTGCATGCCGATCTCGTTTTCGTCGCGGGTCTGGAATACCTGACCGTCTTTTTCGATGAAGTAGTGGTAGCCGATGCCTTTGCCGTTGAAGCGGGCGTTGTGGCAGGCTTTGAGCATTTCAACGGTG
>OCTX012026075.1_pt1 | contig 11557 bp, 11 predicted proteins | sample 1539691 | NCBI WGS metagenome assembly OCTX01 (sample SAMN02144231, study PRJEB22623) | gut metagenome | biome: sheep rumen | host: Ovis aries | place: New Zealand | reverse complement strand
CTCAGTTACTTTGCATACACCTTCCGGCACATGCATTACAGCATCATTAATCTCTATATTTTTCATCTTTTTTACCTGGCACTCCGGATAATTGTGCCTTCTTCGGATCATACGGTTAATTCTTTCATATAAAATTTTACCACAACTTTACTTTTCTGGTAAGTTGGCGTTTTTTACGTAATTTTCCGCAAATAAATCCGCTTTCTGGGTAAAAAAACGAATGCAGCACAGCACGGAAAGACCGCCGCATCGATCTGATACGGCGGTCTGCTGATTGGGAATGAAATATGTATGCTGATCATGGAGCACAAAAAACAATCACACCATCTGCTCAGGATGGAATACCTTATCAAACTCCTCCTCTGTAAGGTATCCGAGAGAAGAACATGCCTCCCTCAGAGAAGTGTTCTCATCATAGGCCTTGTGGGCTACCCTGGCTGCATTCTCGTAACCTATATAAGGATTCAGCGCTGTGACCAGCATAAGGGAGTTGTGAAGATTATTCCTCATCTTCTCCTCGTTGACTTTAATGCCGACAGCACAGTTATTGTTGAATGCCATGATTGATTCAGAGAGCAGTCTCGCCGACTGCAGGAAATTATAAATGAGGACTGGCATGAATACGTTCAGCTCAAAATTACCCTGAGAAGCCGCTATGCCGACTGCCACATCATTGCCCATGATCTGGACGGCGACCATTGTGACCTGTTCACACTGAGTCGGGTTGACTTTGCCGGGCATGATTGACGAGCCGGGTTCATTTGCGGGAATCGTGATCTCGCCGAGACCCAGGCGGGGGCCGGAGGCAAGCCAGCGGACGTCATTTGCAATTTTCATCATATCACAGGCAGTCGCTTTAATTGCCCCGTGGGCAAATACGAGCTCATCCTTTGAGGTCAGAGCGTGGAACTTGTTCTGTGCTGTCACAAACTCCCTGCCGGTGATTTCTGCCACTTCCAAGGCCACCTGACGGTCGAAGCCGTCCGGTGTGTTGAGCCCCGTGCCGACAGCAGTGCCCCCTAAGGCCAGTTCACGAAGGGGGCCGGATGCAAGGCGGATGAGATCAGCATCTTTTTCGAGAGAACTTCTCCACCCGGAGACCTCCTGACAAAACCTGATCGGTGTCGCGTCCTGCAGATGTGTTCTCCCCGATTTAACAATCTCCGGATTCTCTGCCTCTATCCGCCTGAAAGTCTCTATCAGAGTCTCAACAGCCGGCAGTAATTTATCCTCAAGTGCGCACACAGCCGCTATGTGCATGGCTGTCGGGAAAGTGTCATTAGACGACTGGCTCATGTTAATATCGTCGTTTGGATGGCAAAGCTTCTTTCCCGCTATCTGGTTGGCCCTGTTGGCAATCACTTCATTGGCATTCATATTGGACTGAGTACCGGATCCCGTCTGCCATACGACAAGCGGAAACTCTTCAAGCAGAGTCCCGTCAATAACTTCATCACACGCGGAAGATATAGCCATAAGCTTCTCATCCGTCATCCGGCTGCCCGCAAGTGCATTATTGGCTCTCGCCGCAGCCTTCTTCAGTATGCCAAACGCGCGCACGATTTCCCCGGGCATAGTCTCTATTCCGACGCCGATCGGAAAGTTCTCGCTGCTGCGCTGTGTCTGCGCACCCCAGAGACGGTCCGCCGGGACCCTGACTTCTCCCATCGAGTCATGTTCGATCCGATAATCCATACATTCTCCTCCACATCGCATGGCTTCTAATACGTTTCTTTTCCCGCTGCTGCCTGACGCTTTCGGCGGCGTCTTCTATCCTGGGACGGAAGCGGTCTGAACATACCGATTATGACGAGCGCGATAGCCGGCATAGCTCCCGTGAAGATTACAATCATATTGTCAGTAATTCCGAGCGCAAGAGCTGCCGCACCTAAAATCACGCAGGTCATAGACAGCGCAAGTATCACATGGATCAGCCGGTCCAGAGCCCTGCCGGCCGCGATTCTTCTCCTTCGTGTTGCTTTTCTCTTCCTCTGATTGTATTCCGATGCCACATAATACGCCGGGCCGAGAGCCCTTATAACAGCACGGGCGTCCCGCCCGACCGGTCTCTCTCCCTCCATATAATCCTCAAGCATCTCATAAATTACTTCTTTCAGGTCTCTTTCCGCCTTCAATCTCTCGAGCGGCGGTATATATCTCATAACATCCGCCACATACCTGTCAATAATTCTCTCAACCACCCTTAGCCTCCATCTGTCAGACGTCCTTCATGATGTCCTCCATCGCTTCGGACATATGTTTCCACTGTTTTGCCAGGACATCCCTCACTCTTTTTCCCTCATCTGTAATACAGTAATACTTGCGCGGCTTGGAGCTGCTCGTATCCCATCGGTCTTCGAGGAGTCCCTGGGAAGAGAGTCTCCTGAGGAGAGGATACAGAGTATTGGCCTCAACCGGTATTCCCTTCTCTGCCAGCTGTTCCACCAGTCCGTATCCGTGTACAGGTTCATCAAGGCAGCACAGGCAGACGAGGACAATCGTCCCTCGCCGCATTTCCATTGTGAGTGCTGCCTCGATATTCTCCCTTCCCATAATTCCCCTCTTGCGTTTCGGATATACTCCGAATCGGGAAACGACTGTCTCCCTGCTCTATATAAGTACACTCCCCAGTATACAAATATGACTCAGCCTCCAACGTACTTCGGTCCTGTGCCGCGTTTTCCGGCACGTGCGCAGGAACTTTGCCGCACTGTTTTCATGGCTTCACCTCAAAAACATTATACTGTGCATTACATATTATATTTGATTTTCGTTATTATTGTAGTTTCATTATAATTAATACCCTATTAATTCCTAATCAATTATAATGTGTATTACACATTAAGTCAAGAAAACAGGCAATAAAAAAACTGCCATACCAAACGGTACGGCAGTTCTGCACATCTGTTCATTTCTGACTGAAAAAGACTGTTTTGAAGATCCGGATCACTTTTTATTCTTCATCGTAATCTTCATTATACGTCTCTTCCTCTGTAATTTCCTCATCCTCTGTGTAATTCTCTTCCTGGGTATACTCTTCCTGTGTATCCTCCTCACCGGTCTCACTCACAGTCACGGTCGACTCCGCCTGAGGCTCCTCCTGATTTCCTTCCTGAGTTTCTTCAACACTCTCAGCAGAAGCATCTCCCTGGATCTTCGCGTTATCCAGAATAATATCGCATGCCAGATAATATCTGACAGTCATATCGATGTTTTCACTTGATATTCCGTTAGCTACAGCGGCATCTTCGGAAGCATAGCCCGATGAAGAAAGAAGCTCATTCTTCTTCGTACGATAAATCTGGTCGTCTTCGTCAATGCCCTCATTTTCCATGATCGCTGTCGCTACCAGATAAGATTTTACATATCTTTTGGCATTCTCACTGATAGCAGCCTCTGTGACTCCGTATTCGGCCAGGAAATCCTCATACTCCATACCCAGCTTTTCGGCATATCTTGCGTAAGAATCCTGACTGTACTTTGTCCAGGTCTCAATCATATCTTCCGGATATGCGCGGACTTCTGACTGATCGAATACTGCGAACCATGCATCTGTGCGGAGCTTAGTGTCAGCCCCCGCAGCAAGCTCGGCAGTGACCTCCTCCAGTTTGGCAGCTTTATACTCATCAACACTCTGGCCGAAATACATCCTTGTCCAGTCCGGCGTCGGCTCACCGAGCGCTACCGAAACGCGGGTGATGGTGATGTCATAGGTCGCAGTCTTACCCGCGATATCGCGATTGTCATAGTCTTCAGGGAATTCAACGTCGATCGTAAGATTGTCACCCTGCTTGTGGCCGATGAGCTGACTTTCAAATGACTCCGGAAACGTCCCCTGACCGATCTTCAAATCATAATTAGTTGCAGAAGAACCCGCAAAGCTCTCACCATCAATCAATCCTTCATAGTCCATCGTCACCCAGAAGTAATCCGCGATTTCCATATCCGGGACGTCGATTCTGTACTGATTGAGATCTACATCATAGGCTTCCTTCAGATCAGCATCTGTCACAGTTACAGCCTCTTTTGCAAGCTCAATGCCCTTGTACTCCGGTATACTCACAAACCTGTCGATACCGGAGTCTTCGAGAGTCTCCTCAACAAAAGGGACCGTGCTCTCATCAGCAGGCAGCGCAGCGTCGCCGGCTCCGCTGCCCGCGGCGCAGCCGCAAAGGCAGAGGATTGCAGCACATGCAGTCGCAAGAATTCTTTTCTTCATTTTTCTCACCTCACCAAATCATAGAATACTTCTGGTTTCTTCGTCGCCGGTTCCCTTATGATACAGAACGACAGCCTCATAAGGTTTCAAGTCCAGAGTCATGATGCCGCCTGTAACAAGATATTTTTTCGGACTTGTCGAATATCCGTCTCTGTCTGTGGAAAGAAGCTTCACCATCTTTGTGTTGGCCGTCTGAGTAATCCCGATCTCCCATACCGGTATCTCTGCCGGGAGCGGATCCTCGCCCGCATTAACGGCGATCACGAACTGCTCATCATCATCAAAACGACCGTATGAAATAAAGTTATATCCCGAACCGAGTTCCTTGATGGATCCGGTCCTCAGAGGTTCATATTTCTTATGAATCCCGATTGCCATCTTATAAAAATCGATGAGCGAACGGTCCTCGTGGCCCCACGGATATGTCCGCCTGTTGTCCGGATCCGTAAATCCGACAACACCGGCCTCATCACCGTAATACAGGGTCGGCGCTCCGATGAAGGTCATTTGTATCAGAATTGCTTCCCTCATGACCGGCACAACAACGCCCTTGCCTGCCGCCTCGGAGCCGAGCTGAGAGACACGACCGACAATGTGATTCGTCCTGGTGAGAAATCTCGAATGGTCGTGGTTGTCCAGCTCATTCATTGCGCTGAGCAGTGACGGCCCCATGAAGCTTGCCATATGATATTGCATGGCGCTGGTGAACACTTCACCGTTGCCGAGCAGATCCTCCCGGAATTCGTCACTGTGTTTCTCCATACCGGTCAGGAACCAGGATACCGGTTCCATGAACGCGTCATAGTTCATAACGGTGTCCCACTGGTCCCCGCCCAGCCATTTACTTGCATCGCCATAATGTTCGGCAAGAATGAGGGCATCAGGATTGACGGATTTGACAGCTTTCCTGAATTCCCTCCAGAAGTAGTGATTGTAATCCCTCGTGTGCCCCAGATCAGCCGCTACGTCAAGGCGCCACCCATCAATATTGTAGGGTGGAGAAGCCCATTTCTTTCCTATGTGCAGGATATAATCGAACAGCTCACCGCTCTCCTCATAATTCAGCTTCGGCAGAGTATTATGCCCCCACCATCCGTCGTAGAACTCATTGTACGGCCAGGCATGTTCATTGTTGAACTTAAAGAATGAGTGATACGGGCTGTCCTTGTCGACAAATGCGCCTTTCTCATAGCCGGGCTGATTTTCATAGATCCGTTCGCGGTCCAGCCATTTATTGTAAGAACCGCAGTGGTTGAACACGCCGTCAAGAATAAGTTTCATCCCCCTGCGATGAATTTCAGCGGATAACTCGGCAAGAACAGCATCTGATGCCGCCAGATTCACCGGATCTGTAGATCTTGTGATATATCTCGTCGCATTCTGGTTATTCCTGTCATCCCATCCCAGCAGCTCACCCTCATCCTTTACGATTTTCCCGAAATGCGGATCAACATGATCATAATCCTGAATATCATACTTATGATTCGACGGTGATACGAATATCGGATTAAGGTATATGACTTCAACACCAAGATCCTGCAGATAGTCAAGTTTTTTCATAATACCTGCCAGATCACCGCCATAGAAATTGCGCACATCCATGTTCTCCGGAGGCTGGTTCCAGTCCGTCACTTTCCGGGAAAACTCGTTCAGATAAGTGTATTCCCGGGACAACACATCGTTAGTCGGATCTCCGTTGCAGAAGCGGTCTGTGTATATCTGATACATAACTGCTCCGTGGGACCATTCCGGTGTTGAAAATCCGGGGACAATACGAAAACTGTTGCGTTCGCTCAGGTCTCTCGTTATGCCCATCTTATTGTAATAGCACGTGGCCGACTCGACCTGCAGCTCAAAGTAATACAGGACCTTTTCCGTCCCCAGATGGATCGTCGTCTCATAAAAATCGAATCCGCCCTTCACCTCCGCGAGGTCCATTTTCTGCCTCACGGATCCACTGATCAGATAGACCGCGTCCACATTGTTCTTCATAGTGCGCAGGCGAATGGTCACATCATCGTATTCCTTCGGCTGTGCCGGTCTCCGGTAGTGACCGGTCTCATCGCTGAAGACCGCCCTCTTCCGAAAAACGGGACGCATCAGCGAAACATATCTCATCCGACGATACTCTTTCGTGCCGTCTCGTTCCATGTTTTCAACTCCTCTTTTTATCGATTCACGCAGCGCGCTCCCGCGCACCCGTGAATCAGGTATACTCCCCTTACTCTCCGATGAACCCTAAGGCTTCATCAGATTCTACTGCCCGATTCTCGAACAGTGCTTCGAATTCCTCTCTGCCGATTTTTTCCTTATCCAGCAGCAGCTCGGCACACGCATTCAGCACATCCCTGTACTCCAGAATAATGCTCCGGGCATTCCTATAGCACTGGTCGATAATGGATTTGACTTCCTCATCGATCTCATCCGCAGTGCGCTCACTGTAGCTCCTGGTCTTCTCAAAGTCCCTGCCGATGAACACTTCACCCGAGTCATCATCATAAGATATTAGTCCCATCTTCGATGACATTCCGTACTTCATGACCATCGCTTTGGCCAGCGCCGTAGCCTGCTTGATATCCTGGGATGCGCCTGTCGTAATATCGCCGAACTGAATCTCCTCGGCTACTCTCCCTCCGAGATCCACTGTGATCTCTTCAAGCATGCGGCTTCTGGTGTTAAAGATCTCATCTCTCTCCGGCAGCGGCATTGTGTAGCCTGCCGCCCCCTGTCCTGTCGGAATAATAGAGACAGAGTAGACCGGCCCCACCTGCGGGAGCACATGGAACAAAATGGCATGCCCGGATTCGTGATATGCTGTAATTTCCTTATCTTTTCGGGACAGGACCTTGCTGCGCTTTTCAGCTCCGATACCGACCTTGATGAAAGCCTGACGGATATCATTCTGAATAATATACGGTCTCCCGCTGCCGGCGGCGTAAATAGCCGCCTCATTGAGCAGATTTTCAAGATCCGCACCGGAAAATCCTGCCGTCGTCTGAGCAATCTGGTTCAGATTGACGTCATCGCCGAGAGGCTTATTCTTGGCGTGTACCGCCAGAATTTCTCTGCGGCCTTTGACGTCCGGCATTCCTACTGCCACCTTCCGGTCGAAGCGTCCAGGCCTCAGGATGGCCGGATCCAGAATATCCACGCGGTTAGTTGCCGCGAGAACAATAATCCCCTCATTCACTCCAAAACCATCCATCTCGACCAGAAGCTGATTCAGAGTCTGCTCACGCTCGTCATGACCTCCGCCGAGACCTGCACCTCGGCGTCTGGCGACAGCGTCGATCTCATCGATAAAAACGATGCAGGGATGATTATTCTTAGCGTCCGTGAACAGATCACGGACACGGGAAGCGCCGACACCGACGAACATTTCCACGAAGTCGGAACCCGAGATAGAGAAGAAAGGAACACCTGCCTCGCCGGCAACTGCCTTGGCTATGAGCGTTTTACCTGTTCCGGGAGGTCCGACTAACAGTACGCCCTTGGGTATTCTTGCCCCGAGAGCCGTATATTTGGCGGGATCTCTCAGGAAATCCACAAGCTCCTCAAGATCCTGCTTTTCCTCCTCAAGACCCGCGACGTCGTCAAAAGTGACCGACTGCTCATCGGCCGTCGTCATTCTTGCCCGGCTTTTTCCGAAATTCATCATCTGTGCGTTTGTTCCACCGCCCTGACGGTTCATCAGAACAAAAAAGAGCATGAAAATTCCGGCAGCCGCGATGATCATGAACACAGAGTTCATCATCGAGTTGTCAGCAGGTATGTCATCGACCGCAATTTCAACGTCATCGTACTTCGCGGCTTCTTTCTCCACTTCCCGGACATCCGTCACATACATCCGATGGATCTCATTTTCCTTCATGCGGATTATGATCTGACCTGTCGTTCCCTGTGCGTTCGGCCGGATCGTTACAGATTCGACATCCCCCTTCTCGAGAGATTCTGTAAACTCTTTATATGTATATAAATCTTTTGTATCAAACCTGCCCGCAAAATAATAGTATGTCATCACGAGGACAAATATCGCAAGCAGATAAGTCAATATTCTTTTAGAAGGTCTTTCCGTCAATTTTCCTCACCCGTTAACACTATTTCTCCGATATAGGGAAGATTCCTGTACTTCTGCTGATAATCCATTCCGCAGCCCACCACGAAACGGTCTTCGATCTCAAACCCGAGATAGTCGACCTTTACATCGCGCACACGTCTGTCCGGCTTATCGAGAAGCGTGCAGAGCTTGATAGAATTCGGCTTCCTCTCTCTCATAAGGCCCATAAGATAGTACAGGGTCCTGCCGGAATCAATAATGTCCTCTACAATAAGAACGTCCTTGCCGATCAGCGGTTCATCAAGATCCTTGATGATCTTAACGATACCTGATGACTTTGTGTCATCGCCATAGCTGGATACTGACATAAAGTCGAGGGATACGGGAACATCTTCAGAAATTCTCTTGGAGAGTGCTGTCATAAAATATACGCCGCCCTTGAGGACGCAGACCATATGCACCTGCTTTCCGGCGTAATCACGGCTGATCTGCTCTCCGAGTTCCTGCGTTCTCTTCTCTATTTCCTCTTCGGTTATCATGATCTTAATGGTGTCTTTCATCTTTTCCCTCCATATCGGTACTGTGAAATGTCATGACCAGTACTCTCGTCGTTTTCTCGTCTGTTCTGCAGGATTCACCGCTCCTCATACCGATAGCCCACAGAATCTCACTCCCGCATGTGACAAGCGGGATTCGATCCCTCAGCTCCTTATCGACTTTCATATCCGTGAAATAATTAGAGAGGCTTTTCCGCCGCCCATCGGGGTTTATCACTATAAAGTCGCCGGGCAGACGAGTCCTCAGTTTAAGAGTATCCTCTATTTTATCATAATCGAACGTTTTCGTATACATATTTCGTGGAATGGCACCGCCGTCATAATCAAGAATTTCTACGACCAGAGCCCCGTTCTCTAAGGCAAATGTACCCGGTGTGAGAACAATCTCACCCCGCGGTTCCTCTTTGACCTGCTTTTTTCTTCTGCAGATGCTGACTCCCCCTGACTTTCTTACAGCAAAGAGCCGGTATGGGAGATCGATCCTGCGCCCGGATTCATTTGCAAAAAGTTTCAGAATATCCTCGACATGCCCTCTTGTTATATCTTTTTCTGTTCCCGCAAGTTCGGCAAGAGCACTCTTTATGACCAGGGACTGCATGAGATGCGGCTCGGCAAGGCAGGTCTCCGCGATAATTATCGCATCCTCCTCACTTCTCACATACTTTCTCCGCCTCGCCTCACACTCCGACTCAAGGAAGTCCGAGATCTCACCGGCTTCCCGGGAGAGCAGGGCAAGATGGAGCCTCACCTTTTTATTGACCATCTCCTCCGTTTTCGGGAGCAGGATCTGCCGAACGGCATTCCGCGTAATTTCCGTGTCAAAGTTAGTCGAATCCGTACAGTAAGAAATATCTGCCCGGTTAAGGCAGTCTTCGATCTCCGCCCGGTCCGCACACAGAAGCGGTCTTATGTAAGATCCGCGTACCGGCCGCAGCGAGGCAAGCCCTTTTATGCCCGTACCGCGGGCTGCGTTCATGAAAACGGTCTCCGCGAGATCATCCATATGGTGTGCAAGCGCAATCTTCTGTGCACCGGTCTCAGCCAGAAGCTGCGAAAAAACCTGTCTGCGGGCATAGCGGCCGGCTTCCTCGATCGTCATATTCATCCGGGCGGCAAGACAGGGCACATCGCGCCTTTCGATCCTTATGGGCACTCCGAACCGTGCACATATCTCCGCCGCATGCGCGGCATCTCGCTCCGCCTCCTCACCGCGTATACCATGTATCACGTGGCAGGCTGTGAGTTCTATGCCCAATTTTCTTTGAAGAGACCATAGGATATAGAGAAGACAGACAGAATCCGCGCCTCCGGAGACACCGACAATCAGAGTTTCTCCCGGCTCGGTCATCTTGTTCTCCTGCATGAACCTCTCTACTTTTTTGATCATAAAGCCTCCGATCAAACGCGTTGATGCCCCCATTTCATGCTCTAAAGGGCCGGCTTCACGCCGCGAGCAATCAGGCACTTTGCTTTAACACCCTCGTAAAAAGCTGCCCCACACGTCGAAACACGACTGCACATGGCAATGTGCCATATACAGTCGTGCTCCGGCATAAACAAGACAGTTTTACATCATTTTTTTCCGTCATCTTTTCGGAAGATGATATCCCCCTCATCCACTAAGCCGAGCTTTTCCCGAGCCACCTCACGAATATATTCGTCCGTCTTCATATATTCCTCGAGCTCCTCAATTTCTTCTCTCCTGATCTCCTCGTCTTTGATCTGATCCTCCAGCTCTGCCTTATTCGCGAGTGCGATGTCGATTTTTTTGTTGAGACGGTATCCTCCGATAAAGAGCGCTGCGAAAAGAATGCAGACGACAAGCAGGATCATCAGCATCGTATTTTTCATTATTCTTCGCTCACGCGACAGCCTTGTCCTTCTTCTCCCCATAAAGATCAACCCCTTAAATGCCTTTATTAGAATTTTACACCAGCAGCGGGACAAAGTAAACCGCGCCGTCAAATGTACCGGTACATTTCAGCGGCGTTCTCTTTCTTCGTAGAATCGACAATACGGGTCACCTCGGCACGCACGGTCCGCTCGCCGAACCCGATCTCAATGACATCGCCGATCTTTACATCATATGATGCCTTGGCCGTTTTGCCGTTTACCGTAACACGACCGGCGTCGCAGGCTTCGTTGGCGATCGTCCTTCGTTTGATCAGCCGCGATACTTTCAGATACTTATCAAGTCTCATATTATTTTCTCCCCCTTCTCTCACACCCGTCAGAGCACGCTCGGGGCGCTCAAACTTAAAGAGCGGGAGGATCAAACCTCCCGCCATAACACTTGTCTTTTTTGTCTGCCTTAAGCATTGTCATTATTTCTTACCGTTGACAAGATCCTTTAATGCCTTTCCTGCCTTGAACTTCGGAGTTCTGGAAGCCTGAATTTCCATCGCATCGCCGGTCTGCGGATTTCTTCCTTCACGTGCAGCACGCTGAGAAATTTCGAATGTGCCAAAGCCCACAAGCTGCACCTTGCTGCCCTTCTTGAGCTCTTCAGATACAACATCGATGAAAGCCTTAACAGCTGCTTCAGAATCCTTCTTTGTCAGACCTGTTTCATTTGCGATTGCCGCAACCAGTTCTGTTTTGTTCATGGTGTTTCCTCCTTAATTTCCAATACAGATATAATAGTCAACCCCTCAGCAAGAGTTTACTTATTTATATCGCTTTTAATACGTAATGTCAAGGATAATGGGCGTATCTAATCACAAA
>OCTX012182251.1_pt1 | contig 11558 bp, 12 predicted proteins | sample 1539691 | NCBI WGS metagenome assembly OCTX01 (sample SAMN02144231, study PRJEB22623) | gut metagenome | biome: sheep rumen | host: Ovis aries | place: New Zealand | reverse complement strand
TCGCGGCGATGATCTTGTCCGCGGCCTCGGTCCAGCCCATGTACCTGAGCATCATCTCGCCGGAGAGGATGAGCGAACCGGGATTGACCTTGTCGAGACCTGCGTACTTCGGCGCAGTGCCGTGGGTCGCCTCGAACACCGCGACGCCGGTCTGGTAGTTGATGTTCGCGCCGGGCGCAATGCCGATGCCGCCAACCGTCGCTGCAAGAGCGTCGGAAACGTAGTCGCCGTTCAAGTTCAAGGTCGCAATCACGTCGTACTCGGCGGGGCGCGTCAGGATCTGCTGCAGAAACGCGTCGCAGATGCAGTCCTTCACCGTAATCATGCGGCCGGTCTTCGGATTCTTGAACTCGCACCACGGCCCCTTGTCGATCAACGTCGCGCCGTACTCGCGCTGAGCGAGCTTGTAGCCCCAGTCGCGGAACGCGCCCTCGGTAAATTTCTGGATGTTGCCCTTGTGGACGAGCGTAACCGACTTGCGGTCGTTGTCGATCGCGTAGTCAAGCGCCGCCTTTACGAGGCGCTCGGTGCCCTCGAGCGAGACCGGCTTGATGCCGATCGACGCCGTCTTCGGGAAGCGGATCTTCTTTACGCCCATCTCGCCAAGGAGAAACGCCTTGACCTTCTCGACCTCTGGCGTGCCGTTCATCCACTCGATGCCGGCGTAGATGTCCTCGGTGTTCTCGCGGAAGATCACCATGTCGGTGAGCTCGGGGCGCTTCACGGGAGATGGAACTCCCTTGAACCAGCGGACGGGCCTAAGGCACACGTAGAGATCGAGCTCCTGGCGCATAGCGACGTTGATCGACCTGATTCCGCCACCGACCGGAGTCGTGAGCGGACCCTTGATCGAGACTAGGTTCTCGCGGCACGCATCGAGTGTCGCCTGCGGAAGCCATTCGCCAGTCTGCTTAAACGCCTTCTCGCCGGCAAGGACTTCCTTCCACTCGATCTTGCGCTTGCCGCCGTACGCCTTCTCGACTGCGGCGTTCCACACCGTCATCGCGGCGCGCGTAATGTCAGGTCCTGTGCCGTCGCCCTCGATGTAGGGAATAACTGGATTCTCGGGAACGCAAAGCTTCCCGTCCTTCATTGTGATTTTTTCGCTCATGATAGTCAGATGGTTGATTTATTAGATGTTCAAGTTGATTTTTTACGCAGAGCCGCAGAGACGCAGAGAACGTGGAGTCGCTACTTGCCGAGGGCCTTTTTGAGGGAAGCGGCGCCGCCCGATGGCGCTGCACCCGTGAGATCCGCCTCGTCTACCTCTACCTGTTCGGATTCGATCCAGAAGCGGATGCGCTTGCCGCGCACGATCTGCGGCTGCGCTTTCGACTCGTCACGCACCTCGGCCGTGATGCCGTCGCCCGAATAGAGGATGACAAGGCCGTTCTTCTTTGAATAAGTCGCCTTCGCGCCATAAGCGCGGTGTGCTTCGTTCGTCATCGCGACATGACCGATCGCCACAACTCTGCGGACATCGCCCGCAGCGCGGCTAACGTCGTTAGTACCCTTTGCAGTACGATGGACGTCGTTAGTGCCTTTTGCGTGGCGCACGCCATTCGTCGCGTCAGCATCGACGTCGAAGAAGAGAAACACGCGGTCGGCGTGCATCTGATACTGCTCGTCGTCGACGTGAACATGGCCCTCGAAGCTCGCGATACCCTCCTTGCGGTTGTAGACAGTGGTGTCAGAGGTGATCTTCGCAGGGCGGCCAGTCAGTTTCTTTTCCTTTGGTTTTTTTGGAAGAGGTTTTTCCACTTGCGACTCAGCATTGGTGGCTGGGGAATCTGTCGGCACTACCGCCGGCAAGATGCCGGCGGCAGTCTCGGCAGCTTGCGGCTCGGGTGTTGCAGCTTGCGACGGCTCAGCTTGCGGCGCAACGGGTTCGGCTTGCGGCTGCTCGGCGGGCTTACCCGGCGAAAGTTCGCCGAGCAGCGATACAACCTCGTCGTCCGCCTGCTTGGCAGGCGGCTTGTAGCCCTTTTCCAGCACGCACGGCTCGGCCAGGGCGGCAAGGCCGGCAACAACGGCAAACATCGAAAAAAGGAACTTGTTCATGTTGTCACCTTTCGCTGCGAAGCGCCGGGTCGAGGCGGTCGCGCAGGCAGTCCGCAAGATGGTTGAAGACGAGGACGAGAACGAAGATCGCAAGCGTCGTGAAAGTCATCTCCCACCAAACGCCCTGCCAAAGCCGCGCGCGCGCGTTGTTGATCATGACGCCCCACGACGGCTCGCCCTGCACGCCGATGCCGAGGAACGAGATGAACACCTCGGTCGCCACGGCCGACGGGAAGCGTATCGAGAACTGGATGAGGACGATGTGCGCGACATTCGGCAGGATATGCCGGAACATTATCCTGAGATGCGAGTAGCCGAGCACCTTCGCCGCCTGGACGTATGCGCGGTCGCGATGCTTCATCACCTCGGCGCGGATCGTTCGGCATACGCCGACCCACGTCGTGAAGCCGATGCCGAGGTATAGGCCTAGTAGCCCCTGCCCTACGACGAGTGAAATCGCAAGAATGAAGAGAAGGCCCGGCATCGACGCGACAGTCGCACATAGCCAGACGACTACCGAGTCGACCTTTCCGCCGAAGTAGCCGCCGAGAAGCCCGAGGAACACGCCGAGCGGAATCGCGATAAGCGATGTCATGATGCCGACGTGGAACGCGATGCGCGTGCCCTGCACAAGCCGAAGCCCCACGTCTCGCCCCAGGTTGTCGGTACCAAGCCAGTGTTCAGCCGACGGCGGCTGGTAGCGTTCCTTGGTGTTCACGACATTGTAGGCCGGCGTCACGTCGCGTGCAAGGGCGACGCGATACTGCACCTCGCCGTAGACGGCGGCTGCGAAATACGCGGCAAGGACGATAAGGCATATCTTAATCGAAAGTCTCATGGATCTTCTCCAGAACGATGTCGACCACCTGCTCGAGCGTCAGGTCGGAAGAGTCGATTTCAATTGCACCGTCCGCCTTCCTGAGCGGAGCGTACTTTCTCGTGGAGTCTATCGCATCGCGCGCGAGGAGCGACGCCTTGACAGTCTCCGCAGACTGGTTTGCAATACCCTTCTCAACCTCCTCCTTCTGGCGGCGCATCGCGCGCGCCTCGGCAGACGCCGTGAGGTAGAAGCGAGCAGGAGAATCGGGAAACACGGCGGTCGTGATGTCGCGACCTTCGACTACGAGGTCGCCAAAGCGCGTCATATCGCGAAGGAGCGCGGTAATCTTGTCGCGAACGGCCTTCACGGTCGCAACCTGCGAGGCATGGGCGTTGATCTCGGGAGTGCGAATGCGCTCGCCCGGCGGCTCGCCGCCGACATAGTAGGCGATCGCGCCATTCTCGGGACGGCACTCGATTTCGACGGTCGGCGCAAATGCCGCGACCGCTTCGGGGTTGTCGGTATCGACCTTCCTCACGAGCGCCTGCCACGTCATAATACGGTAGAGTGCACCCGAGTCGACATGGAGGAAGCCAAGCTTCTTGCCGACAATGCGAGACACGGAGCTCTTTCCTGCACCGCTCGGTCCGTCTATTGCGATAACTCTTGCCATGTTGTATCCTGTCGTTAAATCGTTTTTCTACAGCCTGCCCGTCTCCTGGAGGAACATCACTACGGAGTATCCGACAAAGACGAGAAGCCAGACCGCTGCCTCGCGGCGGCGAATCCTCCCGGGCTCCCTCGGGTTCCGGCAGTTGAGACCGAAGACGAGGATGGAGAGCGAAAGCAGCGCGTTTAGCGGAAGGTCGCGCCTGAGAACATAGGGAGAGAATTCGTCAACCGGCGAGATTACGCAGGCGAGCCCCACGACCGCGAGCATGTTGAACAGGTTTGAGCCGATTATGTTGCCAAGCACGAACTCGTGCTCGCCGCGACGCGCCGAGGCAATGGCACTCGCAAGCTCCGGGAGCGAAGTGCCCGCGGCGACAATGGTGAGCCCGATCATCAGGTCGGAAACACCAAGCGTCTTGGCGAGATCGACAGAACCCCACACTAGGATATGCGATGAGCCGACGAGAACGGCAAGCCCGACAAGCACCTTTACGACGGCGAGCGGAAGACCCTTCTTGCCCGCTTCTGGCGATGAAGCGACATCACTATCCGCCGACGCACCCTTTGTACGCTGGTCGTACCAGCAGTAAAGGGGCAAAAGGACGGCAAAGGCGACGAGGAGGATCCCCGCGTCGAGCCGAGTGCAACGGCCATCGCGGAGAACGAACATCGAAAAGAGCGATATGGCGACAAGCCCAGGGCCTGCGACAAGTGTCGTTGACGGCCGCGCGACGAGCGGGCAGATGAACGCCGAGACGCCGAGAATAACCGCAACATTGAAGATACAGCTGCCATAGGCGTTGCCGAGCGAGAGGTTGGCGTGCCCAGAAAGTCCCGACAAGGCACTTACGCAAAGTTCTGGCGCGCTCGTGCCGAAACCGATGATGACCATGCCTACTACGAACGGAGAAATGCCGAGCGCCTTGGCCACTTGAGCCGCGCCGTCGACAAACACGCCGCTCGACCACGCGAGGGCAACAAGCCCCCCGATGATCATCACAATCGAGAGCCAAAGCGGTATGTCAGAATACATTGCGCTTATTATACCAAAAAACGCAGGCCCTATGCGTCAAGCGTGGTCTTTGCCGATGAATTCGCAGGGGGCCTTCTTGGCAAGGAGCCCGCCAAGGAATCGTATGCCGTAGGTCACATGCGTGGCAAGAACGCCGCAGAGAGTCACAATCCAAACCGCAGGATTGAAAGAGAAGGAAGTCAGCAAGACAAGAAGAATGTACGTGAGCATCGGCATCGAGATAAGCCCCTGCCAAATGCAGAAGAGCTCGACCGACATAATGTCCGGCTGGGGAATCGCGACGAGAATCGCCCAGATGAAGAGATACGCGACGAAAAGCGTCGGAATGAAATACGAAAGCCGAAGCGAGTTGGACGGATAGCGCTTGCAGAAATAGCCGCGGTGAAACGCGTAGCGGCCAAGCTGCCGCAAATGCGCCCCGAAAAGAGGACGGCGGTGGTGGCACACTACGACCCAAGGGTCGTAGACTATGCGCTTTCCGGCGTCGACGATGTCCTTGCAGAGAAGCGTGTCCTCGCCAGGCCAGAAGTCGGTGCGGTAGCCGCCAAAGGAATCGAGAAGCGACTTCCTTACAAAGAGGTTGCAGCTCGGGTAGTCGTCGACGTCGCGCCTGACGCCACCCGCCTTGTAGCGGTAGCGGTAATTGCCCGAGACGAGCAGATTGTCGTAGACGCGTCCGCCCATGCGCGCGAGGAACGAGTCGCCCGGCGGCGTCACGCCAGGCCCTCCGACGGCGCCAATCGTCTCGTCTCCAAAATAGCGAACTGCGTATTCAAGCCAGTGCGCGTCAGGATAGGCGTCGTCGTCGATGAACGCGATGATCTCGCCCTTAGCCGCCTTGATGCCGAGATTCCTTTTCTCGGCCGGCCTCACCTTGCCGGTAGGGACAACGGAGAGCTTAACATCCTTGGGCATGGGTGCGGGAGCGCCCGAGCTCCCGTCCATTCCATCCGGCAACACTATCACCTCGAAATTGCGGTACGACTGGTTCCCGAGCGCTGCAAGACACTCGTCAAGCATCCAGCTGCGGCGCGGGCAGGCGATCACCACCGAGACGAGCGGATCGTGGTCAAGTTTCGGCGGCACCTCGGCCTTCGCGTAGTAGCGAAGGACGCGCAAGCGATAGAAGACTGCGAGCGAGTCGAGCGCCATTGTCTTTACCGTGTTTGCCTTGAGCGCGCCGAACTTGTTGCCGAAGCGAATCACGACAGGCGCCTCGGCAATCTTCGCGCCACGCTGGTGGGCGATTGCGAGAAGCTCCAAGTCGAACGCATAAGTCTTGACGAGCATGCGACCGAGCGACTCGCCAAGCACTTCGCGGCGAAAGAGCTTCATGCCAGTCTGCGTATCGGTTATCGGAAGCCCGACGAAGATCCTGACGAGCGTGAAGTAGACCCAGCTCACGAAGCGGCGGTGCCACGGATACTGCACGACGCTTCTCTTGTGGCGCTTCGAGCCGATCACGATGTCAGCGCCCTTCTCGACCATCGCCTCGAAGAACCACGGCGTCTGCTTCGGATTGATGTCGAGATCGCCGTCAAGCAGCATAACATACTCGCCAGTCGACGCGTCGAACCCAGCCCTTAGCGCAGCGCCCTTGCCGCCGTTCTTCTGACATATGACGGGCTTTACGACGACATGCTCGTACTTTGGCTCTGCCGCGCGGGCAAGCGCCGCAGCGGTGCCGTCCGCCGAGCCGTCGTCAACGGGAACGAGCTCGGCCCTGATTCCGTGGGAATCGAAAAGCTTCGCCGTTTCCGCGACATTTGCCTCTATGGTGTCCGCAAGGTTGTAGACCGGCATGATGACGGAGAGCCGGCCGCCGCCTATCGCGTCGCGCGCGATGGCCCACTTGGCCTCAAGCTTCGTCCTGGCGCCTTCGGACATGCCGTCGCCTCAAATCATTTTCCGTGGCGGCGCATCTGCCGCGTGACGGGCGGGTCGATCACCTCGCCCATGAGCACTTCGCTTTTTGCGGCCACGGTTTTGGCCGCCGTCTGGCGACGAATGATCCACATCTGCACGATCGAGAAGAGGTTCGAGAGGAACCAGTAGAGCGAAAGCGCCGACGGGAACGAGTAGAACATGAAAAGCATCATCGCCGGCATGAAGATCATCATCATCTTCTGCTGGCTCTTGTCGCCGGTCGACGGCGTGAACGCGCTCTGGAGACCCGTCGAGACAGCCATCAAAATCGGAAGGATGTTGAGACCGCCGAACGGGAACCAGCTCGAGAAGAGCGCTTCCGGCTCGGAGAGGTCGCCAATCCAGAGGAACGGCGCGTAGCGAAGCTCGACGGCGGAGCGAAGCACGTTGAAGAGCGCGATGAAGACGGGAATCTGGATAAGCATCGGCAGGCACGAGCTCATCGGGTTGACCTTGTACTCCTTGTAGAGTGCCCATGTCTCCTGCTGCATGCGCTGCGGATTGTCCTTGAACTTCGCCTGGATCTCCTTCATCTTCGGCTGGAGCTCCTGCATCTTCTTCATGCCCACCGTCGACTTGTGCGTAAGCGGCCAGAAGAGAAGGCGGACGAGGATCGTGAGGAGGATGATCGCAACGCCGTAGTTCGGGATCATGTTGTTGAAGAAATTGAGCACCCAGACAAGTGGATAGCAGAGCCACCGCCACATGCCGAACTCCATCACGTCCTTCATGCCGAGATCCCAGAGAAGCGACTGCTTCTTGGGGCCGACGTAGAAGACGCTCGTGCGCTTTGCCGCATCGTCCGCGAGCCTAACCTTGGCAAAGACAGACGCGGGACGGTAGTTGGAAGCGGCCAAATCGCGCGCGACAGTCGCTTCGAAGCCGGCGTTTGCCGCGGTCGACGAGCAGAACGCCGTCACGAAGAAGCGGTTCTTGACCGCGACCCACTTCTGCGCACCCGGATACTTTATCGCGGCCTCTTCTGGCATGCCCGCCGCGCTCTTCGAGCCGCTGCAACCGCCCGAAAGCCCGCCGACAAGATAGCCCTTGAGGGGAGAATCGCCCTCGCAGTGGTGGATCACGCCCTCCTTGCCCTTGCCGGCATCCATCGCCCAGCTGTCGACGGAAAGAAGGTCGTTCTTCGAGTCTCCCATGCGCATCTGACCAAGGGAAATGGCTCCGCCTATCCCCTCGTCCTCCAGAGTGATGCGGTAGTCCGCGCCGAGGCGGATGGTGCGGCTTTTGTCACCGTTAACGAATCGGACGGAATCAGGATTCTCCTCAGCCACCTCGAACGGCTCCACGGCCTCGCCCGCGCCGAGCGGCGAATCCGAGAAGTCAAAGGCGACAGGCGGGTTCTCGTCGGAGATTTCGCCGCGGTCCTTTGCGTATTTCTTCAAAGTCGCCTTCTTGACGACGGCGCCCCACGACGAAAGCTCAAGCTTCAGCTCGTCGTTTTCGAGAACGACAATCTTCTCGGGCGTCGAGGGAAGCACGGGAGCCGGCTTTACCGTCTCCGGCGTCGTGACAGTCCCGTCCGTCACGTCCGTCCCGTTGGTCGCGTTAGCCGTGCCCACATCGGCAACGGCCTCGGCCGTCACGTTCGTCGCGGCAATCGCCGCCTGCTCGGCTGCATACTTGGCGCGTTCCTTTGCGCGCCCCATCTCGGCCCAGATGTACCAGGCGAGAACGGCGCCCAAAAGGAGGCAAATGATCTTCTCTGTCTTGTTCATATCTCTCTCATTCTCCAATAAAATCGTTTTTCCATCTTCCCCGCGGCGGCACCGGATCGTAGCCGTGCGCACCAAACGGATGGCATCGCAATATTCTCCACAGTCCCAGCAGCGTTCCCTTCACCGCGCCATGCGTCTTCAATGCCTCAATCATGTAGTTTGAGCAACTCGGCTCGAATCGGCAAGCCCCGCCCATCACCGGCGACAGCACGACCTGGTACGCGCGGACGAGCAGAATCAGCGGCGCCGTCACGATGCGCGAGAGGCGAGACGCACCATTTCCTCCATCACATCCTGGCATTTCCTGTCCTTAAGGGCGGAGCGCCCGATGAAAACCCACTCGGTCCGCTCGGGCATTGCGCCGCTCTTCACGAGCAGGCGGTAGGCCTCGCGCATCAGGCGCTTCGCGCGGTTGCGGTCAACCGCATCGTGAAAGCTCTTCTTTGAAACGACGACGCCGGCCTGCTGGTCGGCGTCGGGTGACGAAAGATGCCACGCGACGAGGAGACGCCCCTTTATGGAACGCCCCCGGTCGAAGACACGCTTGTACTTCGCGCCGGGGAGCCGCGTGGACATTTCGCCAAGCCTTTAGACCTGCGTCAGGCGCTTGCGGCCTTTCGCACGACGGGACGCGAGAACCTTGCGTCCGCCCTTTGTCGCCTTGCGGGCGCGATAGCCGATTTTCCTTTTCCTCTTAAGCTTCGAGGGCTGCCATGTCATCTTCATGATTGATTCTTCCTTTCAACTGAAATGAGTGAATATTTTACCATATTTACTCTTCGGCTTTCAAGTGGCGCAGTAATTCCTCAAAACGGTTGATCTTGACCGTGAAGCGCGAGTCGTTCAGCCGCCCGAAGCCAAAAGTGCAAAAAGCCCCCTTCACGCCTGCGTTTGCCGCCGCCTGCATGTCCGTCCAGCTGTCGCCCACCATCCAGTCGTGCGACGAGAGGCGATGCCCGCCGAGACGCGACGCGCACTCCCGCAGAGACTGGGGATCCGGCTTCAGCGGCACTCCGTCGCCACCAGCGACAATCGCAGGGCCAAAGTACCGCGTCATTCCGAACTTCTCGAGGATGAGCTTCACCGCAAAGTTGGGCTTGTTCGTGTTGACGCCGAGAAGCCACCCACGCTCCTTAAGCTCGTCGAGTGTCCTTCTCACGTTCGGATAGGGCACAACCGTCTCGCAGCAATGCTCAGCGTAGTGGCTGCGGAAAATCTCCCACAGCTCCTCGTACGGAATCTTCGCCTCGGGAATCGAATGTTCAAGGAGATAGCGTGCGCCTTGCCCAACGTGCGTGATGACCGTCTCAACTGGAAGCTCTGCGAGCGAGAGGTCGCGCCGCGTGTGGTTCACCGTCGCCGCGAGATCGGCGCGCGTGTCGAAGAGAGTTCCGTCGATATCGAAGAATACAGCTGGCATGGTAGGAGTTGGAGTTCAGAGTTGGAGTTGGAGTGGAGGCAGGGGTCAGGGGTCAGGAGTTGGAGTTCAGAGTTGGAGTTAGGGGTCAGGGGTCAGGGGTCAGGGGTCAGTGAGGCCTTTGGGGGGTGGGGCGGTGAACTCCAGCCATTCGCCGGTGCGCGGATGGCGGAAGCGAAGCGACAGCGCATGAAGGTAGAGCCGCGACGCACGCTCGCCGCCATACTTCTCGTCGCCTATCACTGGATGGCCTGCCTCGGAAAAGTGGACGCGAATCTGGTTCTTGCGGCCGGTCTTGAGCTTCACCTCGACGAGCGTAGTGCCGTCGGTCGTGGAAATCCGCCGCCACTCAGTCCGCGCAAGCTTTGGAGTCCTTGCGCTGCGCGAAGTGCGACGCGCATCAGGCGCCGCAACGGAGCGCACCCTATAGCCGTCAGCGTCTTCAAGAAGATAGGACTTGAAGGTTCCGCTCTCCTCTTCGAGCAATCCTTCTACACGGGCGCGATACGTCTTTTCTGTGAGACTCGCCCAGTCGGCGCGGAACTTCTCCGCGACCTCCTCGGTCTTCGCGAACATCATGACACCGCTCGTCTCGCGGTCAAGGCGGTGGACGAGCCATACGCGCTTCTTCGACTTCGCCTGCCCCTTGCGGACGTAGTCGTTCAGGAGATTCTCTGCCGTAAGCTGGCTTTCGCGTGCGAGACGGCCGACGAGCTTTGTGTGCGTCGCGAGAAGCCCGGCGGGCTTTTCGATCACGATCACGTCGTCGTCCTCAAAGAGGATCGGAAACGGCAGACGGTGCTTCTTGTTCATTTCGCGTCCACCGGCTGGAGTATCCAGCGCTTGTTGTACCAGTACCAGTGCTCGGGATGGTCCTTGATGCGCTCGTCTAGCATCTTCATCGCCTCGCGCGTGAGACGCGCGGCCTCGACCTTCTTGTCTGCCGCCGCAGGGTCGGGACGGAGAGTTCCCACATGGTCGAAGACGTGCTTTCCGTTCTCGCGGCGCATGACCGCAACGACAATCGGCGAACCGCATCTAACGGCGAACATCGCACCCGCGTGGCTCACGTTCGCCTTGCTGCCGAGGAAATCGACTTCGACGTCTGGCTGGGGAACACGCAAATCTGGGAGGATCGCAAACGCGCGACCAGACGCAAGTTTCGCCTTTATCTCGACAAGCGTCTTCGCGCTGCCGCGCTCGAGGACCTCAATCGCGCCGTACTGGCGCTTCATCCACGCGTCGATCTTCGGGTTGCGCTGCTTCGCCGCAATTGCAAAAAGCGGAAGCCCGTAGGCGGCCATCGCCCACGCAGCCATATACCAGTTGCCGGAGTGCGGCACCATTATCACGACACCCTTCCCCTCGTCAACATACGCCTGAAGACGGTCCTTGTACATCTGTCCGTCGACGACATGGCGGTCCATCCACTTGCGGGTGAGGCGCGGCGCGCGTATCATCTCGACTGCGGTCTGCAGCACGTTAGCGAGCGATCGGACGGCGATTCGAAGCCGTTCGGCCTTGCTCTTCTCAGGAAACACCGACGCTATTCGCTCCATCGTGCGCGCGCGCTTGAAGCGAAGGACTCGGACAGCAAAGGCGGCGACAAACGACGCAAGCCACATCGCCACCGGATACGGGATGGCGTTGACTATCCCGCACGCGAGCCGCAGCGCCCCGTATTCGACATTGACCGCAAATCCGCTTTTCTTCGCCACTTAGGAATCCCCTTGGTTGTCCCTGTGGTTAGTATTATAGCAAAAAGGCAAGCTGTCCAAGAGCGCCTGACAGCCGAGAAGCACGTCATCGTACGTCTCGTCGAAGTTGCCCGTGTACCACGGGTCTGCGACATCGCGATTCGACCCGGCGAACGAAAGGAGCTTTTTCAGCTTGCCG
>OCTX011915118.1_pt1 | contig 11559 bp, 9 predicted proteins | sample 1539691 | NCBI WGS metagenome assembly OCTX01 (sample SAMN02144231, study PRJEB22623) | gut metagenome | biome: sheep rumen | host: Ovis aries | place: New Zealand | reverse complement strand
GTTGAACGTTATGATGCATCTAGACAAGTTGGTTATGATCAAGTTATTCAAAAGGGTGAAAATGGTCTAGAACGTATTAGTCAAGAAGTAGAAGTTACTAATGGAACAATTACATATGTAAAACCACTTGGTAAGAAAGAATTAAGACCATCGACTGATAGAATTATTGTTTATGGTCAAAAACAAGTATCTGGTGTAGGTTCTACTAAATCATGGGGATGGCCTACAAACAGTGGTTATACGATTTCTTCTGATTATGGATATCGTATTGATCCATATACAAGAAGACGTAATCTTCACTTTGGTATTGATATTTCAGGTACAGGATATGGTTCACCTATATATGCGGTTAACAATGGTACGGTTGCTTCATTCAATTGTCATTGGAGTTATGGTATATGTTTATTAATTAATCATAATAATGGGTATTATACTTTATATGCGCATATGAGTAAAAAAACTGTAAGTCCAGGTATGAATGTATCTCGTGGTCAAGTAATAGGTAGAGTTGGTCAAACTGGAGCTGCTACTGGTCCACACTTACACTTTGAAGTATATAAAGGTGGTATGCCATATAGAGGTGGAACTAGATTAAGCCCTTGGGTATTATATAGATAAAAAAGAAGAAGTTTAAATTAAAACTTCTTCTTTTTCTATTATATTTAAATTGTTTTCTATTTTTTGATATTCTTGATCACTTATTAAAAAAGTATATATTATTTTATCATCAAATGATTTATTTATTATATTAACATCTTTAAGAATATTATCTATTTTTTTTACTTCATCATATGAAAATTGAATGGTTACTTTATAACCTTTTACCAAATCTATTATATCTGTTTTTTCTAATGCTTCAGTAACAGATTTAGTATATGCTCTAACTAATCCACCAGCTCCTAATTTAATACCACCAAAGTATCTTATAACTACACATAATATATGGTTTAATTCATTGTTTTCTAAAACATTTAAAATAGGCATTCCGGCAGTTCCACCAGGTTCGTTGTCATCGTTAAAACGTTTTGTATTATCTAATATATATGCATAACAATGATGTGTCGCATCTTTGTATTCAATCTTTAATTTTTCTAAATTTTCATTTATTTCATCTATAGAATTCACTTTTATTAAGTAACAAATAAATTTGGATTTATTAATAATATAAGTGTGAGAAATATTGTTTTTAATTTGTTTCATCAAATCACCAATTTAATTTTAACATATTTTTTAAATATTTGGTATAATATAAGTGGTGATGCGTATGGATTTTATCAAGAAGAAATTAGAAATACTTCCTAATAGACCAGGATGTTATTTAATGAAAAATAAAGATGGTGTGATTATATATGTTGGAAAAGCTAAAAATTTAAAAAGAAGAGTTTCCTCGTATTTTAATAGAATTCACACTGGTAAAACAGCTAAACTTGTTAGTGAAATAGTAGATTTTGAATATATAGTAGTAGAATCCGAAACAGAATCATTAATACTTGAAATTAATTTGATAAAGAAATATGATCCAAAATATAATATACTTCTTCGTGATGATAAATCATATCCATACATAGAATTAACAAATGAAAAAGCACCAAGACTTTTAGTTGTAAGACATTTAGGTAAAAAGAAAAATAAAGATAGATTATATGGACCTTATCCAAATGTAACAGCTGCTAGAAGTGTAGTCAATTTACTTAATAGAGTTTATCCTTTAAGAAAATGTCGCACATATCCTAAAAAACCATGTCTTTATTACCATATAGGACAATGTTTAGGATATTGTGTAAATGAAGTAGAACAAGATAAAATAAAACAAATGGAAAAAGATATAATAGAATTTTTAAAAGGAAATTTATCTGATGTTAGTAATAAACTTACTAAAGAAATGGAAATGTATTCAAATAATTTAGAATTTGAACGCGCTAAAGAAATAAAAGACTTACTTGATTATATAAATATAACATTAACTAAGCAAAAAGTAGAAGTAGATAATGTCGATAGAGATGTTATAGGATATTATGAATTTAAAGGATATCTAAGTGTTCAAATATTCTTTATTAGAAATGGTAGAATCCAAGGAAGGATTTCAAAAGTTTTAGAAATTGTTGATGATATTAATGAAGAACTTACTCGTTTTATCGCAACATTCTATAGTAAAGAAGTATTAGTTCCAAAAGAAATATTGGTACCAAATGTAGTAGATAGTAAAATATTAGAAGAATATTTAAATACTAAAGTTATAATTCCACAAAAAGGTATGAAAAAAAGAATAGTGGATATGGCAATAGAAAATGCTAAAATAAAAATAGAAAATGATTATGAATTAATCAATAAAGATAAAGATAGAACTTATCAAGCGAATGAACAATTAAAAGAAGTTCTTTCGCTAGATAAATTAGATAGAATAGAACTATTTGATAATGCACATTTATTTGGAACTTATAATGTTTCAGGAATGGTTGTATTTAAAAGTGGATTACCATCTAAAAATGATTATAGAAAATATAAAATATCAGTTGATGAAAACGATGACTATGCTACAATGAAAGAAGTAATTTATAGAAGATATTTTAGAGTACTTATGGATAATTTAGAAAAAGCTGATCTAATAATAGTAGATGGTGGTATTGGACAAATAAATGTAGCTAAAAAAGTATTAGATAGTTTAAATTTAAAAATACCTGTTGTAGGACTAAAAAAAGATAATAGACATACAACAGAAGCACTAATAACTTCTTCAAATGAAGAAATAAAAATAGATAAAAGAAGTAATTTGTTCTATTATCTAGAAAGAATGCAAGATGAAGTTCATAAATTTACTATCAATTATCATAAACAAATAAGAAGTAAAGGTGCTATATCTTCTGTTTTAGATAATATAGAAGGAATAGGTAAAACTAGAAAGAATGAACTTCTTAAAAAATATAAAACAATTAATAACATAAAGAATGCTGAAATAGAAGAATTAGAAACAATTATTCCTCATAATGTAGCTGTTAATTTAAAAAAAGAATTAGAAAACTTTACATAAAAAATGTAAAGTTTTTATTTATTTATTTATTTATTTATTTATTTATGTTATATTTATAGTGAAAGATAGGAGAGTAATTATGAATGAAGAAATGAATTATAACGGGGGAACAAATAAGAAGAAAGGAAATATAATTATAGTATGTTTAACTATGATTATATTAGCGCTTATAGCGTCAGCAACAGTAGTATTATTAAACAATAATAATAAAGATACTAAAAAAGAAGATCAAACAAAGAAAGAAACTAAACAAGAAGAAACTACTAAGAAAGAAGAGACTAAAGAAGATAAAGAAATAGAAGTATATAACCCAGAAAGTTATAGATATTTAATTGATAATTTAACTGGTAAAGTGTTATGCAGTAATTATTATTTTGAACAATATAAAACAAATAAATTAACGAATGAAGAAATATTGCGATTAGTTTTTTCTGAACTTCCTAGAGAAAATACTTATTTAGATAAAAAAGATGTTTATGATTTATCTTGGTATGATGGATTTGGGTCAGATGCAGATCCTGATACAGGATATGAAACGATATCAGCTTCTAAAGTAGAAAAAAAAGTAAAAGAAATTTTTGGAAAAAATATAAAATGGCAACATAAATCTGTAGAACCATTTGTATATAATAAAACTCAAAAACTATATGTCTTGGCTAAACCTACTGGTTGTAGTGTAGGATATCAATTACATATAATTATTGATAAAGTAACACAAACAAAAAATAATTTATATATCTATACTACTGTTTCATCTGGTATAGGAGCTGAAAGTAATTGGAGAGAAGATATTAATATTGCTAAAGGTTCTTATCGATTATATTTTGATTATGTAAATCTTAATTCTGATAAAAAGATAAATACTAAATATGTAGATGTTCCAAATGTTAAAAATGATGATGAAAAAATAGAAAAAGCAGCTAAAAAATATATAAATGAAAATAAAGATAAATTTGCTAAATATAAATATACTTTTGAAAAAGAAGATAATAATTATATAATTAAAAAATTAGAAAAAATAGATTAATTTCTATTTTTTTTAAATATGCATATATTTTTAATAAAAAAGCCAATAAATTATTTACAAAAAAGACTTTTTGTGTTATTATTAGTCATGGCTATATCTTTTTATAGCGATTAGTGGGAGCGCGGAAGTTAGAGTTTGGGCATTTGTACCACTCGCGAAAAAATAAATAGGAGGTGTTTTTCGTGGCAAAGGAAGTAACAAAAGTAATTAAAATTCAAATAGAAGCAGGTAAAGCTACACCAGCTCCACCAGTTGGAACTGTTTTAGGACCTGCTGGAGTTAACTTACAAGAATTCTGTACTAAATATAACGATGCAACAAGAGATAGAATGGGTGATGTATTACCTGTTGAAATTTCTGTTTATGAAGATAGAAGTTTTGATTTTGTAATTAAAACTCCACCAACACCATTTTTAATTAAGAAAACTATAGGAATTAAAAAAGGTGCTACTAAAGGTGCTAATGAAGAAGTAGGAAAATTAACAAAAGAACAATTAAAACAAATAGCAGAAATTAAATTACCAGATTTAAATGCATATACAGTAGAAGATGCTATGAAAATAGTTGCAGGAACTGCTAAAAATATGGGCGTTTCTGTTGAAGAAGATTAATTAATCATAGGTTATACCTATGTGGAAGGAATATCCGCTAGACCACATAAGGAGGTTAAATAATGAAAAAAGGAAAGAAATATTTAGAAGCTGCACAAAAAATTGAAAAGCAAAAATTATATACAAAAGAAGAAGCTATTAAATTAGTTAAAGAAACTTCAACAACAAAATTTGATGGTTCTGTTGAAATAGCAATGAGATTAAATCTTGATACTAAAAAAGCAGAACAACAATTAAGAGGAGCTATAGTATTACCAAATGGTACTGGTAAAACTAAAAAAGTTTTAGTTTTAGCAAAAGGTGATGCAGCAAAAGCTGCTACTGAAGCTGGAGCTGATTATGTAGGAGATATGAATTATATTGAAAAAATCGAAAAAGAAGGTTGGTTCGATTTTGATACAATGATCGCTACTCCAGATATGATGCCTGCTTTAGGTAAAATTGGTAAGTTATTAGGGCCAAAAGGATTAATGCCTAATCCAAAAACTGGAACTGTAACAATGGATACTAAAAAAGCTGTTGAAGATGTAAAACGTGGACGTGTTGAATATCGTACAGATAGTTTTGGTAACGTTCATGCTATTATTGGTAAAGTATCATTTGATGATGCTAAATTAGTAGAAAACTTAGATGCTTTTGTAGCAGTTATTAAAAAATCAAAACCTGCAGTAGTTAAAGGAAAATATATTTTAAATATATCAGTTGCATCTACTATGGGTCCTGGTATCAAAATAGATACAAATAGTTTTGACATTTAATTATGTTTATGATATAATCAATTTGTCGTTTGAAAATTTATATGTACCGTAGACAGTAGGGGAGAAATCTTAATATCCTACCGAGGAACTTTTTTAGATTCTTTGGCCTTACTGTATGTAAGGCTTTTATATGGTACTTTATATGGATGGAGGTGTAGTAGTGGCAAATCAAAAAGTGATTGAAGCTAAAGCTAATGTTGTTTCAGAAATCGAATCTAAAATCAAAGATTCATCATCAGTAGTTTTATTCGAATACAGAGGACTTACAGTTGGTGAAACAAATGAACTTAGAAGAAAATTAAAAGAAACAGACTCTGAATATAAGGTATATAAAAATACTTTAACAAAAAGAGCATTAGATAATTTAAAAATCGATTTAGGTGATAATTTAAATGGTCCAAAAGCAATTGCCTTTGGTACAGATGCAGTTGCACCTATTAAGGTTTTAAGTGACTTTGCTAAAGAACACAAAGCTTTAGAATTAAAAGTCGGATATGTTGATGGAGAAGTAGCTGATATTAATATGTTAAAAGAATTAGCATCTATTCCATCAAGAGAAGGTTTACTTACAATGTTTGCAAGTGGACTTATGGCAATACCAAGAGATTTTGCAATTTGCTTAGATTTACATAGTAAAAATTTAGAAGATTAATTAAATAGAAAGAAGGAGGAATAAACATGGCAAAATTAAGCGCAAAAGAAATTATTGATTCTTTAAAAGAAATGTCTTTATTAGAAATTAAAGAAGTTGTAGATTTAATGAAAGAGGAATTTGGTGTAGATCCAAGTGCTGTAGCTGTTGCTGCTGCACCAGCTGCTGGAGCTGCTGCTGAAGAAGGACCAAGTTCATCAAACGTAGTATTAACTAGTGCAGGAGCTAACAAAATAGCTGTTATCAAATTAGTTAGAGATATTACAGGATTAGGACTTAAAGAAGCTAAAGACATTGCTGACAACGGTGGAGTTGTTAAAGAAAACGCATCAGCTGACGAAGCTAACGAATTAAAAGCTAAATTCGAAGAAGCTGGAGCTACTGTAGAATTACAATAATAAATATTAGCCTATACTTAAGTATGGGCTTTTACCGTCTTTAAAAGGAGTAGTTATGGCACATTATTTTACAAATGAAAATATTGTTAGTAATGAAAAAAATACTAGTTGTATAATTAGAAATCACAAATTTGAGTTTATAACAGATAATGGTGTTTTTTCAAAAAAAGGATTGGATTTTGGAACACGTTCATTACTTGAAAATATAGACTTAGATAATATAAAAGGTGATGTTTTAGATTTTGGTTGTGGATATGGTGCTATTGGTATTTTTATAGCAAAAGTTAAAAATATAGTGCCTGACATGATTGATATTAACTTACGAGCTTTGGATTTGGTAACAAAAAATTCTAAACTCAACAAAGTAGAAGTAAATGCTTTTGAAAGTAATATATATAGTAATGTTAGTAAAAAGTATGATTTTATAATAACAAATCCACCAATTAGAGTTGGAAATGAAATACTTTATGAGATATTAATTGGTGCTAAAGAACATTTGAAAAAAGATGGAGAATTATGGTTTGTTATTAATAAAAATCAAGGAGCAAAAACTGTTATAAAGAGACTAAGCGACCATTATGTTTTAGAAACAGTGAAAAAAAACAAAGGGTTTTATATAATAAAGGCAAAACCCATTGACAAATCTTAATAATTTTGGTAAAATTTTAAATTGGTTACATGTGCTTATTTTTAGAGCACAATCTTTGTTAATTATAGTATATAGGGGTGATTAAGTGGCATATAAAGTTAAAAAATTTGGTGACCATCGTAAGAGAAGAAATTATGGAAAAACAAAGAATGCTATTGAACTTTCTAACTTATTAGAAATTCAAAAAAAATCATATGATTGGTTTATAACTGAAGGAATAAAAGAGGTATTTGATGAAATATTCCCTATAGAAGACTTCCAAGGAAAGTTATCCTTGGAATTTGGTGACTATTCATTTGAACAACCTAGATACTCAATAAAAGGTTGTAAAGAAAGATATTCAACTTATGCAGCGCCTTTAAAAGTTGAAGCAAGACTTTTTAATCATGAAACAGGAGAAGTAAAAGAACAAGAAATTTATCTTGGAGATATGCCTGTTATGACCGAAAGCGGAACTTTCGTTATTAATGGTGCAGAAAGAGTTATCGTATCTCAACTTGTTAGATCACCATCAATCTATTTTGGAAAAGAAGTAGACAAAAATGGAAGACTAGTAATAACTTCACAAATGATACCAAATAGAGGTACTTGGTTAGAATATGAAGTAGATGCTAGAAATGTAATTTATGTTAGAATTGATAGAACAAGAAAAGTTCCATTAACAACATTATTACGTGCTGTAGGTTTATCTAGTGATGAGGATATTTTAGATTTATTTGGTAAGAGTGATTACTTAGAAAATACAATTGCTAAAGATTCTAATAAAAATACAGATGAATCATTAATTGATATTCATGCTAAATTAAGACCAGGTGAACCATCTACATTAGATAGTGCTAAGAATCAATTGATTACTAGATTCTTTGATTCATTTAGATATGATCTAGCACGTGTAGGTCGTTATAAATTTAATAAAAAATTAAACTTAACAGACAGATTACTTGGATGTACTTTAGCTGAAACTATCAAAGATGGAAAAACTGTAATTGAAGCAGGAACAGTAATTGATAAAGAAACAATCGAAAAATTAAAACCAATTTTAGCTAATGGATATGGATTAAAAGAAGTTTTAATAAATAAAGATTTAGATACTTATGATAAAGTTCAAATGGTTAAAGTTTATTCAAAAGTAAATCCTGATAAAGTAGTTAATGTTATTGGTAATGATCAATCAATAGATGTTAAGAGACTTACTATACCAGATATTTATGGTGCAACATCATATTACTTAAATTTATTAGAAGGAATTGGAAAATTTGATGAAATAGATCACTTATCAAACAGACGTGTTAGACAAGTTGGTGAATTACTTCAAAATCAATTCAAAATAGGTATAAGTCGTATTGATAGAGTAATTAGAGATAGAATGAGTACTCAAGAAATAACAGAAGTTACTCCAAAATCTTTAATAAATATTAGACCACTTACTGCATCAATCAAAGAGTTCTTTGGTTCAAGTCAATTATCACAATTCATGGATCAAATCAACCCAGTTGCAGAACTTACAAACAAAAGAAGATTATCTTCATTAGGACCTGGAGGTCTTTCAAGAGATAGAGCTGGTATGGACGTTCGTGACGTTAATCCATCACATTATGGTAGATTATGTCCAGTTGAATCACCAGAAGGGCCTAACATTGGACTTATTACTTCTTTAGCATCATATGCTAGAGTAAATGATTATGGATTTATTATGACACCATATAGAAAAGTAAAAGATGGTGTGTTAACAGATGAAGTAGTATATATGACTGCAGATGAAGAATTAGATTACTATATTTCACAAGCTTCATTAAATGTAGATGAAAATGGTAAGATTTTGGATGAAAGAGTACCTGTTAGATATCGTTCTGACAATATTATGATTGATTCAGATAAGATAGATTATGCAGACGTTTCACCTCAACAAGTAGTATCAATAGCTACTCAAGGTATCCCATTCTTGGATCATGATGATGGTAAACGTGCACTTATGGGTGCCAACATGCAACGTCAAGCTATACCATTAATTAAAACAGAAGCACCAATAGTTGGTACTGGAATTGAAGCAATAGCTGCTAAAGATTCAGGAGCTGTTATTATCAGTAAAGCTGATGGTGTTGTTGATTATGTAGATGCTAACAAGATTATTGTTAAGACAGCAAAAGGAATGGATACATATTACTTAAATGGATTCGAAAGAAGTAATGCTGGTACTTGTTATCATCAAGTTCCTATTGTTAAATTAGGAGATAAAGTTAAAAAAGATGAAGTAATTGCTGATGGACCTTCTACTAATAAAGGAGAAATGGCTTTAGGTAGAAATGTTACAGTAGCATTTATGAACTTTAATGGATATAACTATGAAGACGCTATCGTTTTAAACGAAAGATTAGTTAAAGATGATACATTTACATCTATTCATATCGAAGATTATGAAATTGAATGTCGTGACACTAAATTAGGACCAGAAGAATTCACAAGAGATATTCCTAATGTTGGTGAAGAAGCACGTAAAAACTTAGATGAAAATGGTATTATCAGAATAGGTACAGAAGTTAAAGATGATGATATCTTAGTAGGTAAAGTTACTCCAAAAGGAATGGCTGAACTTACTTCAGAAGAAAAATTATTACATGCTATATTTGGAGAAAAAACTCGTGAAGTTAGAGATACATCACTTCGTGTTCCACACGGTGGTGGAGGTATTGTTCATGATGTAAAAATCTTTACAAAAGAGGATTCAGATGAACTACCAGCTGGTGTTTCTAAAATAATTAGAGTTTATATAGCACAAAAACGTAAAATAAGCGTTGGAGATAAAATGGCAGGACGTCATGGTAACAAAGGTGTTGTCTCACTTGTATTACCAGAAGAAGATATGCCATACTTAGAAGATGGTACACCAGTAGATATTTTACTTAACCCACTAGGAGTTCCATCACGTATGAACATTGGACAAATTCTAGAAATGCATTTAGGAATGGCAGCTCGTGAATTAGGTGTTTATGTAGCAACTCCAGTATTTGATGGAGCAACTCGTGACGAAGTAATTGAAGCTTTAAAAGAAGCTAAATTACCAGAAGATGGAAAATTCCAATTATATGATGGACGTACAGGTGAACCATTTGATAATAAAGTAAGTGTTGGTGTTATGTACTTTATAAAACTTAACCATATGGTTGATGATAAGTTACATGCAAGATCAACAGGACCTTACTCACTTGTTACACAACAACCACTTGGTGGTAAAGCTCAATTTGGTGGGCAAAGATTTGGAGAAATGGAAGTTTGGGCATTATATGCATATGGTGCTGCACATGTTCTTCAAGAAATGATGACAGTTAAGTCAGATGATGTAGTTGGTCGTGTTAAAGTGTATGAATCACTTGTTAAAGGAACACCACTTCCACCATCAGGAGTACCAGAAAGTTTCCGTGTATTAATAAAAGAATTCCAAGCTTTAGGACTTGATATTACAGTTCTAAATAAAGAAGGAAATTTTGTAGATTTAAAAGAACTTGAAGGGGAAGAAGAAAATGATTTCTTAGAATCAGTAGATTATCAAGTTCCTACTGAAGAAGAATCAGAACCACAAGAAGAACTAGAGGAAGAAGAACCTGAAGAAGTTGAAGAAAATCTAGATGATATGGAACCAACTTTAGAGGATCTTGAATCAGTTATGAAAGGGGTTGAAGATTAATGGATGCAAACAGTTTTGAAGGTTTAAGAATTGGAATAGCTTCACCAGAAAAAATAAGAGATTGGTCTTATGGAGAAGTTAAAAAAGCAGAAACAATTAATTATCGTACTTTAAAACCTGAAAGAGACGGTTTATATTGCGAAAAAATCTTTGGTCCTACAAAAGACTATGAATGTTCTTGTGGAAAATATAAAAGATTAAGATATAAAAATGTTGTATGTGATAGATGTGGAGTTGAAGTAACTCGTTCTAAAGTACGTCGTGAACGTATGGGACATATTGAATTAGCAACTCCTGTCTCACACATTTGGTTCTTTAAAGGTGTACCATCACGTATGGGATTAGTACTTGATATGTCACCAAGAGATCTAGAAGAAGTATTATATTTCGTATCATATGTTGTTTTAGATCCAGGACCTGCACCTTTAGAGAAAAAACAAACAATTTCAGATAAAGAATATCGTGCATATTATGAAAAATATGGTGATACTTTTAAAGTAGGAATGGGTGCTGAAGCTATCCAAACTTTACTTAAAGAAGTTAATATTAAAGACGAAGTAGAAAAACTACAAAAAGAAATTGATGAAATCAAAGATTCATCAAATCAAAAAAGAATACGTTTAATTAAAAGATTAGATGTATTAGATGCATTCTTAGAATCAGGAAATAAACCAGAATGGATGATTATGGATGTTCTTCCAGTAATTCCACCTGATTTAAGACCAATGATTCAATTAGATGGTGGTAGATTTGC
>OCTX011856227.1_pt1 | contig 11561 bp, 10 predicted proteins | sample 1539691 | NCBI WGS metagenome assembly OCTX01 (sample SAMN02144231, study PRJEB22623) | gut metagenome | biome: sheep rumen | host: Ovis aries | place: New Zealand | reverse complement strand
GCAGGATTATATGTCCGCAAATGATTGGAATGAATATTCCTGCCAATATTCCTACGATGATAAGATTCATCAATTTACGATGTATATGAATTTAGAATAAACTCTCTCAATCATGGGAGAGTTTTTATAATCCTTAAGAAATAACCTTGCAACATGATAGAATAAAAACAGATGATAATTCAATGGGGGTCTAATTTTTATGGCTTTGAAACAATGGTGGCGGGCAGTCATTGTAAGTGTAATCTCGATAAGTTTAATTGGCTGCGGCAGCGGTGGCAATACTCCGGAAACGGAATCGAATAAAAAATTGGAAGGTATACAAATTGAAGATGGCATGGCACAGCCTATGCTCAAGTATTCGGATATCAATACTCCCAATAAAGACAGTGAAATCCTGCGTTTCTGTGTATATGTAGAAACCGATCATGATACCGATGGAGATGGGAAAGCGGATTTAGTAAAGGCATTTGTGCAGCTTCCAAGAAGCGCAGCCGAAGGTGAGTATAAAGCTGCTGCAATCTATGATCCAATGCCATATTCAGCAGGAATGGTATCCAATATGGATTTATTATTGGAAAATGAATATGGAGCGGATTCCTTTGATACGCAAAAATTGTATGAACCCGGGAAAAAGCGTAAATCCAAAGAGAAAGTGGATACTCTTGAACATGCGCTTAACACAAAGGCATCCGAGTACAATTATAAAGTACCGGGATCACTTGCCCCAGGGTACAGCGCCTCTAGTTTATATGATTACTATTTGATTCGCGGTTTTGCGATTGTTGACAGCAGCGGTATCGGTACCTATGGTTCCGAAGGTTATGAGTTATGTTCAACGGATTTAGAAAGAGACAGCCATAAAGCTGTTGTAGAATGGCTTGCCGGTAATCGAAAGGCTTTTACAGATAAAGAGAACAATATCGAAATTGAAGCGGATTGGTGTAACCATAATGTTGCCATGATTGGTGGTTCCTATGGTGGCGCTATAACATATGAGGTTGCCACTACCGGTGTAGAGGGATTAAAGACAGTTATTTCCTTTGCGGGTATTGCCGATTGGTACAATTATTCCAATTCACAGGGTGCTGCCACCAATGCGCATCCGTATTATTCCGATTTATTGGCGGCAATGAATGCCGGAAATGCTTTCTTAGATGATGGCTGGTTTGTTCCGAATATGGACTATATTGCCTACTTGAAACAGATTCGAAAAGAACAGACGGAAGCCAATGGTAACTATGATGAAAACTGGGATGCCAGAAATTATGCGGATGACTATAAGAAGATTGACTGCAGTGCCATTATTGTTCAGGGCGTAAGTGATTTCAATGTTTTCTCTTATCAGGCTCAAGCTATGTATAACGCTTTTAAAAAGGCTGATCAAAATGTAAAACTCATTCTTCATCAAGACGGTCACAACAATTACTTTGGCAAGTACATCGATGACCAGTTATCCGATGAAATCTACAACAAGTGGTTATGCCATTATCTCTATGATGTAGATAATGAGATTGAATCTATGTCCGAAGTGAATGTTCAAAGTAATGTAGATGGTAACTTCTATACCTATGATTCCTGGGGAGATGTAGAGCTTTCTTCCTTCAAGGCAAAGGATGCCTCAGGAGAACATACCATTTCTTCGACCAATCTTACTCCACTTCTGGCAAATGGAGTGCAGGATGAAAACTATCTTTTAGATATGGATGATAACTTTAGAGCTGTATATGAATTTGAGATTCCGGAAGGTTCTGTGATTTCCGGCACTGCCCAGGTTCATTTGAGGCTGTCTACACAGAATGTAGATCAGGATAATTTAATGGTTTCCGCCGTCTTAATGGATGAAATGAAAGATGGAAGTGCTTTTGAAGCGTATCAAATAAATACGGATAATCGATATAGAATTCCAACCAAGACAATTGATACGTATAAATTTGGTGAAAACCATGATGATGGAAAGATTGTGGAATTCGTGAAATCCTATACTCATTGTCATGCGATATCGTATGGATTTATGGATCTATTGGACCCGGAAGCCGGAAAGGAACCATCCTTAGATACAAAGTATCACACGGCAAAAGCTGGTGAATACAGCGATTATACATTGGTATTTTCCCCAACAGAATACACGCTTCAAAAGGGTCATGTATTAAAGCTTTATGTCTATGCCAAAGACCCGGACAGAGGCAGAGCAGATATTTCAAAAAAGGACTACCTGGATATGGCAAAGGTGGATGAGGTATATTCCTTTGCCATCGACAATGCATCCATAGAAGTAGAATTACCGATACGAGATTAGAAGACATCAGAAGGTGTCTTCTTTTTTTCTGTCGTTAATAGGATTATAATGTAGTTAGTTACAACAAACTGAGGTAATTATGAAAACATTCAACGATATAGGAATTGATTCTAATTTAGATTGGGATCGTATAGAACATTTAATGAAGATTGGTATTTTTGCCGGACTTATTGCCCTGGCAGGGGATTTTGTTCTGGGGTATGGTACCTGTAACGAAACCTTAACCGGCTTTGATCAATACTTTTCCCGATATTTAACCGTATCGGATTTACGAGTCGCATTATCCGCTTTTCTGGGGTTGATTGGGATTCCCTTAGAAAGTTTGTGTTACTTTTCGATTTATCGCTTAATTGTTTCAAAATCAGAATCCTATGCGCATAAATATCGTTCAGGTTTATTTGGAATCTTAATATTTGGAGCGTTGGTGCATGTTGTATGCTGTATCACGGTGGCATACGGAAAGTTATGTTACGCATCGAATCCTGTCGATGCCCCACATCAGATTATTACCTTTGCTCTGTATTATTTGATGCCGGCATCCATTCTTTTCTTTATCTTTTTTATGTATGCATCCATCATTCAATGGAAAGCTTTTTCAAAAGGGTATACCCCTTATCCAAAAAAGTGCAGGGTATTCAATCTTTTGATGGGAATATTGATCATTGTGTTCATGCGACTCTTTGGAAATCAGGCATGGGCCTACGCCATGTCTACAGGATGGATATCCTTAGGCTCACTTTTTATGTTTGGCGGTTTATTGAACCACATGAAGGAGGCACGATATGGTGAATAATCATATTCCTTTAGAAAAATTATCGTATTGGAAAGAAATACAAAAGTGGGTGAAGGAACGCTATGAGAATTATGAGCCGATTTTTCAACAAATAGAAGAAAGTTATAATGCCTACTTAAAAGATTTACCGGATTACGGAGGAAAGGATAATAATCACTCTCATGCGATCTATGGGGCAGTGCTTGTCTTTAGCTTTGTGCAGGCTTTACCGGAAAGAGTACCCAATGAAAAACTACAGGGATTTATTGAAGAGTTATTTATGGGACAGTTGAAAACACTCGGTAAATTGATTAATATCAACCGTCCTTTGGATATGCGGTTAGCTGCATCGATTTTCATAAATTCGGCTAAAAAGGATCAAAAACAGGCACAACAATATCCGGATACTTTTATTACCGAATTTGAACCGTATGATGTGAAAAATCATGCCGTAAGATATTCTTTCACAAAGTGCCCCAATGCCCAATTTGCCAAAAAATATAATTTGTTACATATTTTACCTTTGTTGTGTAATTCCGATTTCTATGGCATATCACAGATTCACGGAAAGTTGATTCGTTTTTCTACCTGCGGCAACGGAAATATCTGTGATTATTTGATCGTAGGTAATCAAAATCCCATCGCCAAAGAGTATGAGACCGTTATGGATGAAGGTGGCTTTTTAGTCAGCAGGAGGGTAGGTAATGAGTGAGTTTTCCAAAGACAGTGTAGAAAGAACGCTTTGTATTCCTTTATGGTCAAGGGCCATAGCGGTTAAGAAATTACCATCCATATTACCGGATATAGACTCCGTAAGAATTTTAGATGAGATGGGAGAAAGAAGACCACCTTCTATTTTGTACAATTTGGAATGTGCTGCGCTAGCCGGAGCTATCCGTCAATATGATTTTGCTTGTGAAATTAAGGAATATTTAGAAAAGTATCCGGGTGCCGTTATTGTGGAACTTGGAGCAGGGCTTTCCTGTTTACGCAGGCAGATGAAAAATGAAACCAATACCTGGATCAATATTGATTTTCCAGAGGTGATTGCCTGTCGAGAGAAATATATTCCAACCGGAGAAAAAGAAATCAATATTGTATCGGATATTACCAACCATGCATGGTTTGAAAAGATTCCTTTTCAGAAAGAAGATGGAATTATCTTTTTAGCGGCCGGTGTCTTACATTATTTAACCTATAACGATGTTAAGGAATTAATTGATGATATGGCAAAGAGCTTTCCGGGAGGCGTATTTATCTTTGACTTTGTGAGCGAGAAGGGAAAATCAGCCGGCATCAAACAGATTGAAATGACCGATAATAACACAAAGATTTCCTTCAGCATGGAGAATGCTGAAAAGGAAATTGGTTTGATGAGTCCGAATGTTAAAAAAGTCATTCAAAAAAGTTATTTTGAAGGATATCCGGTAGAGAATGTTCATTATAACTGGATCACTCGATTATATATTCGTTCAAAAAGAGACAAATATTATGTCGTACATGTTGAATTCTAAGGAGGGATAGTATGTCCGTTACATATGAGATATTAAAGAAAGCTGCTAAGAAAATCGATATAAAGAAACAATGGTCCGGTATGACAACCGAAGAGCTGCTGGAAAACAGAAGGAAACAGAATGCCAAGAATAAGATTCCAAATTTAAAGGATGATAATTTTAATATTGAACAAATGGATGTAATGGGCTTTCCGGTATTAAAGATGATTCATAAAGAACCTGCCAGAAGAGCCAATTTATTTTTGATTGGAGGCGGTATGGTATCGGCTCCTAGACCCGCATCTATCAAAAAGGCATTAAAGTTTGCCAAAGAGACAGGAATGGATCTATTTGTGCCGTATTATCCTTTATGCACCGAGTATCCACTTACCAAAGCATATGAAATGATTCATGAAACCTATCGTGTCATGTTGGAAGACTATGAAGCTAAAAATATATCGGTTCTTGGAACTTCTTCAGGAGGCAATTTAGCTTTAGGAATGGTTCCTTATATCAACGATGGACATGATGATACCCCAATGCCGGGGTACATTATGGCAATCTCACCGGGAACCTGCGTAAGTACGGATGAAGAGTGGGAACGAATGTTGGAATTAGACAAACTGGATGTTGCCATTCCGGCTGAATATATGAAAACAGCGGTGGAGATTATGCGGCATGGGGATGATACAGTCCCGGAGTATATGATATGGCTTCAAAAAGGTGATTTTACCAATTGTCCAAAAGTTACTTTTATCTATGGAAGTCATGAAACTTTATATGCCTGTGCCCCTTCTTTTGAAGCAGCTATGAAAAAATACCATGTTACCTATCAGATGATTGTAGGAGAAGGTATGTTCCATTGTTATCCGGTATTTCCAATCTGTCCGGAGGCAAAAGAGGGCTGGAAGATGATGGTTCGTTTAATGAAAGGAGAATGGTAATGAAGTATATGGGAATGCCATGGGGCATGTGGTATTTATATAAACATTCTTTTCAAAAGCATTTGGTAGAAACCCTTCATTTTAGTACTGAAGAAGCCAAGCAGATTACTCAAAATGCCAAACCGAAATATAAGGAAATCATTCAACGGATTCCGGAGTTTGAAAAGGAAGACCGCTTTAAGATGAATATTGTCAACTGTGCTTTATTTTCTGCCTTTTTATTACAGATGAAAAGAAAACCGGGTGTGGATGAATTAACCGATTTTTATGCGAAGGCGATGATGAATCCGCCGACCAGATGGTTCTGTAGAATGAGCGGAAAGAAGAAGTTTACCGATAAAGATCTGGAAGGAATGAAAAAGGCAGCTGCATTGAAGGCAGCTGAGCGTAATCCGTATTCCTGGAATATGGAGTATTATCCATATCCTGATAACAGCGGATATGAAGCCCGCTTTACCAAATGCGGTATATGCACACTAATGAGAGAGCTTGGTTTATTTGAATATGTACCTGCGATGTGTCATCTGGACTATACGATGAGTGAGGCAGGAGGTGCATCTGATTTTGTCCGGGAATATACCTTAGCTTCCGGTGGACCGTATTGTGATTGCGGATATAAAAAGAAAAACGTCAATTGACGTTTTCAAATTTTTTCTTAAGTGCATGTTCTGTTATGAAAATGGATAAAAATAAGGGAATTAACTCTATCATATTGAGAATTCCGCCGATCATTCCTATGTTTGATTTACTTTCATTTCGACATGAAAATAGGATGATACATACAACAGGAAGCATAATTAAGCCTAGATTTATCCAAAGCTTTCCGCAGTATTGTTGGGCAAAATTCCAGGTATCCTGGTTTTTCGTGGACCGAAGTGTTCGATATCCAAAAAGGAAATTGATTTCCTTAGGAGGATGATTTTTAAGAAGCCACCCAAATCCAATTAAGATCATAGGAATTAATAAATCCACAAGAAACATAAATATCCAAAAGCTCATAGTTGTATCCTCTAAGATAAGTATAGGAAAGGATTTTTGAAGATACAAGACATTGAAATTGTTTTGGGGAAAATGAAAAGGAGTACCAAATGTATAAATTAGATAATTTATCCGATGAAAGAATAAATGAAATATCAAAATATATTGCCGATGCCTTTTTTGATTACAAATACAATCTCGAAGATAAGGGATTACGGAAATATATCTGGACAAGAGAAGATATGTATATGTACATCAACGCCATTGTAAAGGCTTCTTATAACAGCGGTTTATTGTATACAACCTCTGACAGGGAAGAAGGATATTTGATCCTTTCCGGTGAAGGTGTTGATAAGATCGGTGTAATCGATGGTTTGAAGATGATTGCAGCAGAAAGAAAGGCTTTAGGCGGTATCAAAAATATGATAGATTTTATATCGGCCTGCTTTTCGGATGGCAATACTATTGAAACAAGAATGATGAAGGCAAAAAGGAAGTTTATCCGTATTGAGGTATTGGTAGTAAAGCCGGAATACCAGCATCAGGGTTACATGAAAAAAATGTTGGATTATGTATTTGATATGGCTGATCAAAAAGGACTTCCTGTCATCTTAGATACCGATGATAAAGATAAATGCCAAAGATATATACATCTGGGTATGAAATTAGACCGCATCCGCAATTGCGGTGAATCATTCCATATGTATGATTTGATTCGAGAATCACAGTGATAAGAGAGGCAAACCCTCTCTTTTGTTTATAACATCAACCGGGAAATGAACAAATACAATAAACCGCCATAGCGCATATAATATATGTATTTCTGGCGGATTATTGTAATAAATTTATTAGATAAACCGCCACAGCGTATATAAAATGTGTGCCTTTGGCGGATTATTGTGATAAAATATAGATGTCAGAGATGCAATAATTTGTTTTAGGAGGTGAGTGTTCATGATTGGAAGAGAGAAAGAAGTTAATGAACTTGAAAGACTATATAAAAGCGATCGAAGTGAGTTTGTAGCAGTATATGGACGAAGAAGAGTTGGAAAAACATACTTGGTCGATGAAATATTTAAGGATCGTTTAACATTCCGACATACCGGATTATCTCCTGCAGATATGGAAGATAATGATACAACAAGACCGTTGACTTTGCAGTTACGCGCATTTTATTACTCACTTCTTCAACATGGTATGAAGCGGGCATCTATACCGAAAGACTGGCTCGAAGCTTTTTTCATGTTGGAATCATTCTTGAATGATTATGATACCGGAGAGAGACAGGTTGTTTTTTTGGATGAGCTGCCATGGATGGATACTCCAAAATCCGGCTTTATTACTGCGTTGGAATCATTTTGGAATGGCTGGGGATGCCATCGAAATAATCTGATGTTAATTGTATGTGGCAGTGCTAATTCTTGGATTCTTGATCATTTGATTAATAACCACGGAGGATTATATAACCGTCTTACTTACGAGATTAAACTTGAACCATTCACGTTAAGAGAATGCGAATTATTTCTTCTTGACAGGGACATTCATCTTTCACGATATGACATTGTGCAAAGTTATATGATTTTAGGCGGTATACCATATTATTTTAATTATTTTGAAAGAGGCAAAAGTCTTCCTCAGATTATAGATCATCTGTTTTTTTCGAAAAACGCAAAACTTAAATATGAATATAACCGTTTGTTTTCCTCCGTGTTTTCAAACCCGGAAAGAATGCAGATGATTGTTGAAATACTTGCTGAAAAGAACAGTGGATATAACCGACAAGAAATTATTCAAAAATGTAAATTGTCTTCGGGTGGATGGTTAACGAGTGCACTGGATGCATTAATAATCAGTGATTTTGTTGAAAAATATATTCCTTTCGGTGAAAAGAAAAATGAATTCGTATTCAAAGTCAAAGATCCTTTCTGTATTTTCTATTTACGATTTGTAAAAAACAAGGAAGAGTTGAATCATAGCTTTTGGAAAGTCTCAAGTTCACTGTCCTCCATTACTTCCTGGCGGGGATTTGCCTTTGAGAATGTATGTTTTAATCATATCGATCAAATTAAAAATGCCTTAGGTGTACGGATGGTCAGCTCAAAACAGTCTTCGTGGAATTATAGAGATGACAATAGTACCGGAACGCAAGTTGACTTGATTATTGAAAGAAATGATAATGTGGTCAATATGTGTGAAATTAAATTCAATGGAACAGAACATTCAGTTGATAAAGAGGAAGATTTAAAAATAAGGTACCGACAGTCTGTTTTAACAGAGAAAATTTCTAAAAAGAGTGTTGTTCACAATACTTTGATAACTACGTTTGGGCTTAAATACGGAACATATAGCTCGGTATATGATAACGTAGTAATAATGGATGACCTCTTTAATAGTGACCGATGATAAAGACAAATGCCAGAGATATGAACATCTGGGTATGACATTAGACCGTATCCGCAATTGCGGTGAATCCTTCCATATATATGATTTGATTCGAGAACCACAGTGATAAGAGAGGCAAAACCTCTCTTTTTCTGTGTGTGTATTTTGTTTATGAAATCCGACGGGAAATGAACAAATACAATAAACCGCCACAATGCATATAAAATACATGTGAATGGTAGAATAATGTGATGAATACATGAGATAAACCGCCACAGCGCATATAAAATGTGTGTCTCTGGCGGATTATTGCGTATTTAAGATAACTGATTAGAAAGGATTTCCTGTCATCTTAGACACCGATGATAAAGACAAGTGCCAAAGATATGAACATTTGGAAATGACAATTAATTCCTATGCATATATCCTATACCAATGCATAGATATCAAGTATTTGTATATCAAAGGAATATAAAATACAGTGAATTCAGAAATAAGAACAAGAGCTCTTAGGAGGAATTAAGTATGCCATTTGGATATATCACAAAGTTAAATGAGAATGTTACAAGAGAACATGTTCGTTACAATAACCGCTATGGAATTGCCATTGCAGCAGATATCTACAGTCCTAAAAATAAAGATGCACAGAAGAAGTATCCTGCATTGATTGTCGGTGCCCCCTACGGAGGTGTAAAAGAACAGGGACCTTCTGTATATGCCAATGAACTTGCCCAAAGAGGTTTTGTGGTTCTTACATTTGATCAGGTATTCATGGGTGAATCCGGTGGAGAGCCAAGAAACATTTCCTCACCGGAATTGTTTGCGGAAAGCTTTAGTGCAGCCGTTGATTATCTGGGAGTAAAAGTACCGTATGTAGACAGAGATAAGATCGGTGTGATCGGAATCTGCGGAAGCGGTGGATTTGCCCTGTCCGCTGCATCGGTGAATCCTAGAATTAAAGCCATTGCCACAGCAGTGATGTATGACATTACCGGTGGAAGAACGATGTTTGGCATGCCGGCAGAAGTGATTGAAAATCAGAAAAAAGAATTAGCTCAAAAGCGCTGGGATGATTTTGAAAGAGGAACACAGGAAATTCATCCAAACTATCCGGAAGTTCCGTATGAGAGTGCAGCAGATCTTCCTGAAACAGATCCACTAACCAACGAATGGAATCGTTTCTATGCCACTAAAAGAGGTCATCATGTCAACGCATGTTATGGCTTTACAGCTACATCTATGTTGTCGATGATGCAGTTTTCTGCTTTACAGTATATTCAAGAGATTTCACCTAGACCGATTCTGTTTATTACGGGAGATAGAGCACACTCTAAAGCTTTCTCTGAAAAGGCATATGATATGGCATTAGAGCCAAAGGAATTGTATGTGGTAGAGGATGCAGAACATATTGATCTGTATGACCGTGTAGATCGTATTCCGTTTGATAAATTGGAAAGCTTCTTTAAGGAGAATCTGAAATAGATGAAAAATAGTATCAAGGAAAATGTTTAATAATTATGCTTCATGGGTTTACCCCATGGAGCTTTTTTGATGTCCGGATTCATGCCATATATGAAGCCACATCAACAAAGTTCCTATGAAAAACGCAGTCCATACTACATTTTTCATAGGAAAAAGTGTGAAATGCGATTGATGAAGAAGGGGTTCAATCCGTATTTTTATCGTTCCGGACATACAGCAACAGTGGATTTCATTTTGGAAAGAGAGTGTCTTTTTTATTTTAAGGTCTTGCGTTATCACTTGTTTCACAATATTTGTTATGTTCAGTGATTCTTTGAAAAGATAATTAAAATTTTTTCCTTAAACATTATTTTTTCGTATTAGAAAGTGTAGATATCCCTACAGTTAATTCTACGCCATCAGAGGCATGATATAATGTAAAGGAGAGTGAGATAGATGGCTGATATCGTTTCTGCTTCTTATGATGTGGTTTTTAAGGCATTGTTTGCTCGTCATCAAGATTTATTGAGAGCTTTTCTAGAAAATATTCTTGATTTGACATTTAAGGAAGAAGATGAAATTATTGTTCTTAATCCGGAAATGGTTCCTAACACATCAGAAGGAAAGCTTGTCCGACTGGATATCCATGTACGCACGTCAGAGCGTAAGTTCAATATTGAAATGCAGGCCCATAAAAATGGATTCAGTCCGGAGCGAGTATTGTATTATTGGTCTGAGATGTATATCAAAAAACTAAAATCCGGAGAAGATTACGAGAATCTAAATCAGACATATTCAATCAATATTCTAGGATTTAATTTTCTCGATTTTCCGGAATATCATTCAAAATATTCCATACTACATGAAACAAGATTTCAAAAATTGACAGATAGAATGTCTATTCATTTTTTCGAGTTACCGAAAGTTCCTAATGTAATGATATCAAATGATGATAGGCAGATGTGGATGCAGCTTTTAAAGGCTGACAGCGAGGAGAAATTAGATATGGTTAAATCAAGCACACGGAATCCGGCCATACAAAAAGCGGTGGATGTCGTATATGAACTAAATGCAGATGAAGTATTACGGGAACAGATCCGGCAGAGAGAGAAGGCGCTCAACGACTATAACAATGACATGACAGTTGCGAGAAAAGAAGGGCTGGAAGAAGGATTGGAAAAAGGCCGAAAAGAAGGTCGAGCAGAAGGGCTGGAAGAAGGCCGAAAAGAAGGACA
>OCTX012272092.1_pt1 | contig 11564 bp, 10 predicted proteins | sample 1539691 | NCBI WGS metagenome assembly OCTX01 (sample SAMN02144231, study PRJEB22623) | gut metagenome | biome: sheep rumen | host: Ovis aries | place: New Zealand | reverse complement strand
GTGTCAGTCCTTACGATTTCAGAAGTTCATCGTAGGTCTTGATGACCTTCCTGATGTCGAACCTGTCTTCTGCTATCTCATGGCTGTGCTTGGCCATAGTGCGCTTTTCCTGTTCGCTGAGTCCAAGGAAACGTTCCATAGCGCTGACCAGGGACGGCACGTCTCCCGGGCGGACGAGGTATCCGTTTCCTCCGTCCTCTACCGTCTCCATGCATCCGGGTATGTCTGTCGTTATGATGGGCCGTCCAATGGCGCACGCCTCCATCAGGGAGCGGTTCAGTCCCTCTCCGTACTTGCTGGGAACGACCATGACGGTGTTTTCCTTGCTGACGATGTCATCGACCACAGGAACAACGCCCAGATAGCTGACGATGCCTTCTTGCTGGTCTTTCTCGAACACGTCCTTGGGCACTCCCATCGGGCTGTCGTAGGCCAAGGGGCCCAGCAGCTCGAAATGAACGTCGGGGTACCTCTTCTTTACTATCCTGGCAGCGTTGATGTATTCGGAATAGCCTTTATCATACAGGACTCTGGACACCATCAGGAAGGTCGTCCCCCGGCTGTAGTCGGCAGGACGATACCTGTATTTCTGCAGGTTGACTCCTTCGCCTCCTTCAAGCAGCAGCAATTTGTCGGCACTGGTCATCCTGGATTCCAGTATCTTGTCATAGTTCATGCGGTTGAGAACCATGATTCTGTCCGCCTTGCTGAGGCCGTACTTGTAGAGCTTCAGGCCCAGTGCTTTCAGGAGTCCGCTTCCGTCGAACATATATCCCAACCCGGCCATCATGCAAAAGACCCGGCTGCCGCACATCTTTGCTGCAATGCTGCTGTAGATGTTGGGCTTTATGGTGTAATTGAAGACTACATCGGGGCGTTCCCTTCGGAAGATTCGCAGGTAATCTGCAATAAGTCGCATGTCGCGAATAGGATTCGTGCCCGAAGGCTGCATGCTAACCTCTATAATGCGAACTCCTTCCGGGATTTGCTCTCCAACTCTGTCCCAGCTGTTCCTGGCAGGAGGAACAAGGACACAAACCTCGTGGCCGGCCTCCACAAAATGCGTAATGACATCTATGCGAAAGCCCAGCAACCCTCCGAGTCGATTATCACAGAAGAATATCTTCATTTCTATATGGTATATAGAAGCTCTCCCCGTCTCTTCGTCGGCATTTGCCGGGAAACGAGGTACAGCTTCATGATGTGCTTGAGAATTGTCATCCGGTATCTAATCTTGAACCATAGGGCGTTCTTGCTCTTGCCGCCGCTTGTGGTCTTGCTGTCCGAGTGTTTTCTGTATCGTATGAGTTTCCTTCTTACTATCTTTGTCCTGAAATAGCGGTCTGCTATTATTCCCAGCCAGAGGTCGTGCCCTACCATCGTTTCGGGGAACGGCATCGCCCTGCGGACCACCTCTTTCCTCATAGCCATGCAGCAGCCGAGGTACGTTGCCCTCACCCAGTTCTGCCATACCCCTTGGTGAATGCCGATGAAGTCAAAATATGACGGCTGGATAATGTTTTCCATCCGGTCGTCAACAACCTCGCAATCGTGTACGGCAAGCTCGGCGTCCTGTAGCTCTGCCAGCATCGTCTCCACCTTCCCTTCCAGCCAAACGTCGTCCTGGTCGGCAAGGAAGATGATGTCGCCCCTTGCGCCGAGCAGGGCATTCTCGAAGTTATGCGTAGGGCGGTCAAGGGGAAATGTCGTGCTGATGGCCGACGGATTATGGTGCAGGATGCGTATCCTTGCATCGTGGTAGGAGAGGAGCAACTCCAGCGTTCCGTCGGTGGAGCCGTCGTCGGAGACAACAATCTCATCATCCTTGCCTATTTGAGGCAGGATGCTGTCAATCTGCTGGCGCAGATATTTCTCTCCGTTGTATGTGGCGATGCAGACTGAAATCATCTCACATTTGATTATTTAACCATTTATCCATTTACCATTTACCATTTTCCTCCTCCCTTTAAGGGAGGCAGGGAGGGCCTTTTTACCACTTTTCGTTCAGCAGTTTGCGTTTTGCTCTTTGGACGAGGCCCCAGCAGTAGGGTAGGACCCCCACGGCCTGACAGACTTTCTGACGGCGTAGCTTCAGGAAATCCGAATCCTTGCTGTTCGAACTCAGTCCGTCAGCATCGTTGTAGGTGCAGATGGTTTCTCCGATGTAGGCGAACCTGATGCCATCGGCAAGCAGCCGGAGGTTGTAGTCCCAGTCTGCTACGGCACGGTATGCTTCGTCGTAATTGTAGTTGCTATATACGGCCCTCGGATAGAAGATGCTTTGGTGGCAAATGTTCCGATGCCCCCATGTCCAGCGCGAAAAAGGTCCGTCGTAGAGTCTCCGTCGAGTCTTCAGCATGACGTCTCCATACAGGACATCGTTGCCCTCCGATGCCTTTCCCGCCACTTTCGCAAGTACATCTTCATCGAAGAACGTATCGTCGGCTCCGAGGAATATGAGGTAGTCCCCGCTGGCAAGCCTCAGTCCTTTGTTCATAGCATTGTATATGCCGGTGTCCTTCTCCGAGATGAACTTCAGTCGCCGGTCCTGAATGCCTTGAAGGATGCTGATGGTGCCATCTGTGCTCTTGCCGTCGATGACAATATACTCCAGGTTCCCATACGTCTGGCCGAGTACGGAAGCAATAGTCTGCCCGATGGTTGCGGAGGCATTGTAGCATACTGTTATGATGGAGAATTTGATGGTCATGCGGTGATGTGTTTTTTCCAGAACGTGTCGTATTCCCACTTTTCGAAGGCGTGGCAGCCGAATGGCAGTTGCCCTCCGATTCTGTTGTAGAGGTATCGGGGATGTACCTCAAATGAGAAACGTGCCGCCTCCAGCTCGTCGGGGACATGACAGGAGAGTCCCCATGCGCTGTGAGCCCATAGGGAAATGATGGCATCCTCCTCGCAACCGGCCTCCCTGAACTGCGAAATGGAATTGCGGAACCCGAGCATCTTCATGATGGAGAGTGGCAGCAGCCAGATGCGTTGCAGGCGGGTCTGGCCGTAATCCTCGTTGTAGAGGAAACTGTACCAGTACAGCTTTGCAAGGAGGCCTGGTCGCAGGAAGATGCGATGCCTGTCGGCCCTGATGACCCGCAGGCAGTGCTCTATCCTCCTAAGGCTGAAGCCGCCGTTGCCAACGCCGTAGAAGATGCGGGTGAACTTCTTCTTGCTGTACGGAAAGTATATTGGTGCCCCGATGTAGTCGTAGCCCTTGCTGCACCAATCGTCCAGCTCGTCGCGGAACACCCAGGCGTCGGGCTGGCAGATGAGCATGTACTCGTAGCCCGTGAAGCGAAGGTAGAAGTCCTCCGAGAGGCAGAGGTCGCTATAGTGGGCAGTGGAATCGAAATAGCCTTTGTCGAAGAATTCTGTCCGCATCGTTCCGCCTTCGTCCCGGACGATGCGGGAGTATTCGTCCAGTTTGCAGCCCTTGTGGGTGACGAAAACGATGTCGTGCCGCCCCAGGACGCGGAAGGTCTGGCGGATGGACGCACATTCCCCTCGCGCGGGTACATCTTTATATATGGGTATGACGACAACGCAGTTCTTCATTTGTCCCTCAGGATAAGAATGTCTCCGGCTGAGAGCGTGTAAACGGTCTTGACCGGTTCGGCTTCCAGACTTTTGCGGATGCGCACGAGATATCTGTCGGAGGGAAGTCCTACGGTAACATCCTTGTCGGCACTCTTGTTGACGAAGCAGGTGTAGCGCACACCGTCCTTCGTGAAGTGAGACACGAGGACCTCACCGTCGATGCACTTCCGGTGCTCGATACCTGTCACTCTGCTCTTCCAGAAGAGGCTTGCCACGGGCTTGAGCTCGGCATTCATCCTCTGTACCAGCTTGTAGGTCTTGCCCTTCTTGCCGTTGGAGAGCAGCGGACCGTCGCGGAAGTCATTGGCCCCCTTCGGCTCCGGCGTGGCATAGGAGAAATAGCAGATGCCTTGTGCTCCATAGGCAAGATTGGCGTAGCATTGGAGGCGGAGATGGCCCATTGTGGGCATCGGGTAGATGTTGTGCGGAACGCAGAGGATGTAGGCCCAAAAGGGTTTTCCCGTGCGGAGGCTCTCATTCCGGATGTCCTCCAGGATGGGATACCAGATGTCGCTCCTTACAGTCTTTCTCTGAACAGGATAGAAGTCATAGCAAATCTGCGGCTGCTCTATCTTGCTGTACTCTCTCAGATACTCGGGGTAGCTTTTCACCCCGATGGACGTCAGCATCTCCTTGCCGATGTTGGGCAACAGGTTGATGTAGCACTTGGCCTTGGGGTCGAGCCTTTTGATACGTTTCTGGAGTTTGTCCAGACGATCCCATTGCTTCATCTTGGGCTCGTCTGCCAGATGATATTGCCACAGGGCATCGTAGTCCTTGATGAGAGGTACAATCCTCTCCGGCTCGTCGATAATCAGGTTGTAGTAGAGGATGACCTTCATCCCGTGCAAGGAGGCGTGGCGAAGCGCTGTGTCTATCTGTTCTTTCGACTTGCATCTGCACATGCAGGCATTGAAGCCGGCCTTGTGTATGTCGCGGAATCGTTTGGCATCGTACAGCTCGGTATGTATGATGTCGGCGATAATCGGGAAGTCCTGCGGCTCGCCTGCCTTGGTCGTGTGCAAGGACAGGAGGCTAAGAAATATCAGTATGAGTAGTCGTTCTTTCATGTCGGGAATAGTCGGGCTTAGTGAAAATATATGTCGCTTATCATCTGTTCAATATAGTGCGCAAAGACAAACAATGTTATGCCAATCCGAACCGCATAGCGCGGCTTGATACAATAGAGGCATTGTATGTAGGCCAACACATTGAACATGCCAAATAAGTCGTGAAGACGATTGCCCAGTACCTCAATCTCTGCGAACATAACATGATATCCCATTCCGAGAGCCAGCACCTTTATGAGTATGGGCGCATAGATGCAATGCTTTTCGATGGTATCATAAAAGAAGATGAAGATATAAAGCAACATGAACTCGGCCATAAACCTCAGCTGAGTATATGGGATCAGACTGTCCGAAACTCCTGTCTCACTCATGCTCTTGTAGAAATCAACCTTACCGCCAATCCATGACTGAGGTACAAAATTTAAGATGCTGAATCCTGCAAAGTACAGCAACAGACAGAAGGGAATGGCTGCTCCGAGAAAATACTTCCAGTAGGTGTTTATCCTAAAGTTCCCTAAAAAAAGAATTGGTATGAAGGCCAGACTGGAATAGTGGAACAGCGTGGCGACTGCCAACAATGCTGCAGCCTTGAGATAATGTTTTTTTTGCAGAGGAATCATGGCCCAAAGGAGAAAGGCTGTAGCCACACCACAACGTATCTGCACTACATCGTGCATGGGGTAATAGACACCTACATAGACAATCATGGCGGTGAAGACAAAGGGCGTCAGTTTCCAGAGCAACGTCAGTTTCAACGGTATTGCAATCAAGGCATAGGTCAGAAAGATAGCAGTGAGGCTGTATCCAAGCGACAGATAAAGACGGCTCAGGTGTATGTAGGTGGGCTCGGTGGATATCTCTACTAAGGCATCATCGTTGTTGTAGAACAGAATTTCGTAGTTTCCGGCATCGGCGGTTGACATCGGCTTGAATGTAGAGATACATATCATAGCAATGCCAAGCGTAAAGAGGATGAGTATCTTCTGCCATGCAGGTATGTAATCCTCTATGAAAGACAGAACAACGACAATGGCGAATATGGACAGAATAAGTATATCCATCGTTTATTAACTGCAGTGTCAGGTCTTCCGAGTCTTTTCTGTGCTGATAAGATAGACGGTGCAGACAAAACCTGCGAGCATCATAAGTGCGATTGTAATGAGGAGGCGTTTAGGTCCCGCCGGCTTTTGTGGAACGGATGCTCCCTGAAGGATGGTTGTGACGGGGATGGCCTCTTGCAACTTCGCTTTCGCCGCTTCAAGCTTTTGGGCTGCAGTGGAGAAGGTCTGGTATTTCATCGTCTTTTCGTTGTTCATGGCTTCCAGCTGTGCTTTTGCCGTCTCATTGATGATGTCCCAGTTCGCATCTACTGCTGCCACATAACGGTTATTGCTTTCTTCGTATTCGGCTTTGGTCTGGTCGTATATTAATTGTGAATACTCCAGGTCATTGCGTGCCTTTTTTGTGCGATAGTTGAGGATGAAATCCTGCAGCCGACTGCTGATGGTGTCGGCGATGAGAGCACAAACCAACGGGTCGAAGTCTGTGACCGTGACGGAGACAACTCCTGTCTTCTTGTCATAGTTATATTTGATTTTACCTGCGATGGCTCCTGCTATGTCGTGCTGCTTCTCTGTCAGCATGAAACTTGGCGAATAGGTTTTCCCGCTTGTTCCAGAAGTGTTGACGATGTCTTTCTTCGGCTCCAGCATCTTCTTCAATTTCCCAAAGAGACTTCCATACCAGGAATTTTTGCCGTGCTTCAGCAGATATTCGTAATAGGTCGTGTGTATTGTGCCGTCCAAGGTTGTGACCTCTACAGGGAACAGTGATACGATGAAGTCCTTGGATTGCATCAGGTCGGGATACAGGTTGGGTGAGATCGCATCGTTGGTTTCTTTCGATTCGCCAAATCCGAAAGAGCTCAAGATGGAGCTCATTCCTCCGCTGCTGGCTTCTGGGGCGAGCATTACCTGACATGCATAGTAGCGCGGAACGGTAAATACGAATATGAGGGAGAAGACTATGGCACCAGCCATGCACAATGCATACAGCTTCCATCTCTTGAACAGCATTGGGACGATTACCGTCAAGTCCAGTAAGTTCTCTTTCTTTTCTTCCATATTTCTTCCTGTTGGGATGAGAAAAGTAAAAAATAAACAGATAAATAGTTAATGTAGGTTCCTCTATCTTCTAAGTGCAGAGATGATGATAGCTCCGATGGTGGAGAGCGTGCTGACAGCAGCCATTATCATCGGTACCTTCTGCGGGTCAGTCGGCTTGTTGGTCTTCGTGGGCACTACTATCTCGCAGCCAGGCTTCACCCTTCCTTTGTACACGCGGCTCACCTGACCGTTTGCATAGATGATGAATGCCTTGCCGCGGTGTCCCCTGCTGTTGACACCACCAGCCTGGTTGATGTAGTACGAGGCAGACTTGTCCTCAATGTAGGGGACGGTGTTGGGGTAGAGCACTTCGCCGCTGATGCGGACGGTGTTGTTGCGCTGGGGAATCTCTATCTGGTCGCCGTTGCGCAGGAGGATGTCCTTGTCGCAGCCGGGCTTGCTCATTGCCTGAACCAAGTCGATGCCTACGGAGTATCTGTCCTTGATGGCGATTTTGTTGATATCTACCGTGTCTGCACTATGAGCCATCTCCAAGAGCTGCTTGGCCCGTTCCCGCTCGTTAGGTGACAAGGCACGGGTGAAGCGTGCTCCTTCTGCAAAACCGGCATCGGTCAGTCCGCCGGCACGCTCGATCACATCGCTCAGCCTTTCGCTTCTGCTCTTCAGGCTGTAGCTGCCCGGATACTTCACTTCGCCAGTTATATGTATGATGGAGATGTCGGCAAACTCCGGATTACGTTTTACGGTTATGACATCCAAGGGCTTTATCAGGAAGTCCTGACCTTCCTTCACGAGCAGTCCGCCATCCACATTGAAGGTATAAATCTCGGCCTTCTTGTTGAATGTGGGGTCGTGCTCATCGGTGTATTGCAGACGACGGGCAACCTCGATGTTGCTCAGCAGGGCTTCTTCTCTCAAGCCTCCGGCGGCAACGATTGCATCTTCCAGCGTCATTCCTTCGGCAAACTGATAGGAGCCCGGTCTGACAATGGGGCCATAAATGTAGTACTTACGGGCCTTGATGTTGTCCTCGTCGGATGCAACGGCCAGGGAGTCCTCGTTTTCCAGGATGACATCCGGTGCGCTGCCGGAGAGAATGCCTGCCAGGTCAATGCCCATCGATTTGCGGGTGCGGTTGGCATTCATGCGGAACAATACAGCACGGTTAATGAATGCGTCCTCCTTTACGCCGCCTGCCTTCTGAATCAAGGTGCGGATGCTGTTGCACTCATTGGACATTTCATACTGTCCGGGATAGAACACCGAACCGGTCACCTGAACCATGTTCTGGAATCTGTCGATGATGTTCTTCACTTCCACTTCATCTCCATCTTGAATCTTGAATGAGGCAAGGTCCCATTCTTCCACCGTATGAACGGCAAGGCCATTGTCCGTCTTGCGATTGACGGTGATGACGCCCCTGTTTGCATCGCTCTTGTATCCGCCGGCATACTCCAGCAGGGATTTCATCGTCTCCCCTTCCTTCATCTCGTAGTACATGGGGCGCTTGACGGCTCCCTCGATGTTGACAAGTGCATCGTATGCACCGACGATGATGGCATCGTTGTCCTGCAGCAAGATATTGCCGGTCAGCTTGCCGTTGATGATATAGTCATAGACATCAATCTTTGACACTATTCTTCCGTCGCGGCTGACCTTGATGTTGCGCAAGGTACCGATGTCGGAAATGCCGCCTGCAAGATACAGAGCGTTGAAGACCGTGGAGAAGGCCGACAGCGTGTAAGTGCCAGGGTTGATGACTTCGCCCAAGACGTTGACGATTACAGTGCGTGTCTGGCCGATGGTAAGTTTAATGCTGGAGCCCTGATAGTGCTGCCCCATTTTACTGTTGACCCTTGCTTGAGCCTGCTCTACGGTGAGGCCAGCCACTGCCACGGGACCGATTTTCTCGACGATGATAGTGCCTTCGGGAGACACCGCGTATTTCTTGCTGCTTTGCGACGTGCCATATACATCTATCAGCACCTCGTCGCCGGGGCCGAGAACGTAACTTGCAGGGGTGGCAATGTTCATGTTCGGCTCGAAAGAGAGTTTGTCGTTTTGGAATATATCGTGGCCGAATATCTGCATGCCGTTAGTGGCTGTGCGCGTAATGGTGGGAGCAATATCGGTCAGTTCCGACCGTGTCTGCAAGTCGTTGTTTGACTGCCGTATGCGGTCACCCACGCCAGAGGGGGCGTTGCTGGCATCTGCGATTGAAATGCCGCCTGATGCCTGAGCCGCTTCATATTGTGCCTTAAGGCGCAACAGTTGGTCTTTCTTTACACCCTTCTTCTGCAACTCCAGCAGGATGGCTGTCGGACTCTTGCCGGCATCGTGCTGCTCCTTGGCGAAAGCAACTACGTCTTCATCGCTCATCTGTGCCGATGCCTGACCGACTGTGATTGCAGCGAGCACCAGAGCAAATAGAAATCTCTTCATGTATTGTTCGTGTTATGTTTTTACTTCTTGTCGTTTCAGCAAGTTGCCCGTTGTTACGGGTAAATGCGGCGCAAAGGTACATAAATTGTTTATAATAATAACGCGTGCGAACCCTTTTTTATTGTGCAAACAATGTAGAAACAAAAAAAAGTACGAATAGTTTTGCAATTCCCGATAATCTTCGTACCTTTGTGCCCGAATGGACAATGCACGTTACATCGGGGCTGACTGGATTTGACAGCAGGATGAGGTGCCGGTGTAAGCACGCAGAGAGTTGGAAGCCGCTCTCTATAATCTCTGACCTCCGAACTTTAATTGGCGAAAACACTTACGCTCTCGCTGCCTAACCGAAGCACAGTAGGTTACTGGCCTAATCTCGGCACCAGGTGCTGAGACGAGACATCGCTCAGAAGCTGTTGTTCCGAAGCGTCTGGCAAAGCGGTGCAGGAAAATCGGGAATAGTCCGGGGAGATGTCTCTATTCCGGGATGAAGCTCTCAGAGAATAAGGTACTGGTTGGTGGTCCGGGTCTTGCCAGTGCACGAAAATGAAGTCCGGAATAAGCGTGTAGAAAGCACGGTGCGTCCCTGTTTGGACGAGGGTTCAATCCCCTCCAGCTCCACTTCATTTCGCCCTCCGGGGATTAAACCCTCGTGAGGGTTTTTCGCTTCGCTCAAGCGGCAGAGCCGGAGCAGTTGTCTGAGAAGGCTAAGGCCACCAGCCAAAGGCTCTGCCGAGTGGAGGACGACACCCAACGGACATCCCCTCTACTTCTGAATTACTTCAAACCTTTGCAATACTCGATAACTTCATCTGTGTACTTCCCGAACACTTCTTGCTCCGTAAGCATGAATAACCAGAAACTGAATCCATAGATATTATACTCTATCAAGATGGGCTTCCCTTCTTCGTTTAATGCTATGTCAAGTGCAATTAATCTATGATGATGAATTTTTGTGCCGACATATTCCGCAAATGCAATAACATCTTTCCAATGAGGAACAATAAACGTGCCCTGTGAGAAGTCAATATCGTTCCATACGTTTTGTTTGTTCCCATACTGGTCAATAGCATACTTGCCCATTTCGCCTGTTGCCACATTGACTCCAACGAACATCCCACCCGCATGAGCATTGTCAACAAAAGCACCAATTTTTCCGATTCGAATGATGGATGCTGTCACTCTTGGCTTTTCGTCTTTTACCGAGCGATATAGGCACAAGCGAATCGTATTGACCGATGTTGGACAAAAGTTATTCATGAAAGCGTGTTGTTTAACAGCTTCTTGCAAACAGAAATCCTTACAATATGACTCAAGAAAATATTTTGTCAAAGTTTTCTCGTCGCTGGTAGAAACATAAACGTTCCCTTTTTTTACAAACTTAATAATTCCTCGACCGGAATCAGAATCTATCGTAGGCTTCAGTATGAGGCTTTCTGTTGCCCCGATATATTCAGACAGCTCTTTGTCTGCTTTCCTATAGTCAGCATCCAGTATCTTACTGCCGTTTATTCTGCAAACTATTGTGCGGGGGACATTCTCTTTTCCTATAAGGTCAGGAAAAATATTCTTGTCTTCATAAACTCTTCGATATGGGAGTGGGTTTAATATCTCCTCAACAATAGAATGGCCTATGTCCTCGGGAACGATATTGGGGGTAAATCCTAGGTAATGACTAAAGAAGCGATACGAATAAGGCTCCACTCGTGAACTTAATGCTTTCCATTTCTGTAAGTATTCGTCTTCTCCTTCCGCTTTCTTGTTCTCGAGATGTTGTATGTCCAAATAATGTTTGAACTGTTCGGAGTAGAATCGGTAGCACCGATAACGCCAGTATTCTTTAATACCTGCTTTTATTGTTGACTTTATACCCATCTTTTAGTACTATTATCCGCCAAACACCCAGAATCGGAATCATTAATTGTTCCTTATATAACTACAAAAGATAAGCGGGGTATCTGTATTCAAACTTTCAGTGTCGCTTTCTAAAAGTAGTTACTCGCTCCATGTAGTCACTCTGGTCTCTGAAGAGAAGTCACTACATGAGTTTGCAGATGCAAAAATACAAAATAATAAGGACATGGAAAAATTAATAAAGAATTATTTCTGTCTTATCGGCAACTTTGACGTTGCCAGGTTAGAGAAGAACGAGCTTTGTTTCAACATACGGCATGACGCAGATGCGCGAGGGTTCTTCGCTTCGTTTAGGTGGATGTGTTGGGCCTATAGACGCTTCGATAGTCCGGCAATGCAGCCCCGAATTATAGATGCGATTTTCCTTGTTTTGTTGTCTTCAAGTAGTGTTATCCAAATAAGCTGG